>Ga0114922_10001889_pt1 | contig 19828 bp, 16 predicted proteins | sample AartaG_FD_100975 | JGI IMG/M metagenome (GOLD analysis project Ga0114922, IMG submission 100975) | Deep subsurface microbial communities from Aarhus Bay to uncover new lineages of life (NeLLi) - Aarhus_00045 metaG | ecosystem: Environmental > Aquatic > Marine > Oceanic > Sediment | place...
CGAAAAAGGCTCCGGTAAAGAAGGCTCCGGTAAAGAAGGCCCCCGCCAAGAAAGCACCCGCCAAGAAAGCACCCGCCAAGAAGGCCCCGACCAAGAAGAAGGCCCCGACCAAGAAACTTCGGGGCCAGGAGACGATCACCGGAGCCCGACGCCTCGGTGGCTGGGACTTCGCGACGTGGCGGATGGCCACCGACGATCCGGTCATGCGCTCCACCATCATCGGCCTGCTGGTGCTCGAGACCAACCCAGATTGGGACATGCTGTCTGATCGCTTCGAGCGTGCGAGTCGGCTTGCCCCGGTGTTGCGCTCCAAGGTCGTTGAAGGCCCACTGAATCTGCAGACCCCCCGCGTGGTCGTCGATCCGGACTTCGATCTGGGCTATCACATGCGCCGGTTCAGCATGCCCGGGGCGAGCTGGGATGACGTGCTCACCGAAGCCCGCCGGCAGTCCATGACCGACTTCGACAAGGAACGGCCACTGTGGCGGGTGACTGTGGTGGAGGGTCTTGCCGGTGGCAAGGCGGCACTCATTCTGAAGTTGCATCACGCCATCGCCGACGGACAGGGCACGGTGCAACTCGGTCTGGCACTGTTCGACTTCACACCGGAGGGCAGCGATCTCGGGCCCATGCCGGACGCTCCCGAGCCCGTCGAGCTCGACACCCGCGGTTTCATGCAGGCCGTGATCCGCAATAACGTCGGATGGGTCGCCAAGACCACCGAGGACGTCATCAAGGGAATCGGCCCGTTGGCCCTGGCGGCGGTCAAGAATCCGCTGGAGCTGATCGGCAAGGTGCGCGACACCGCGGAGTCGGTGGCGCGGTTCACCAAGATCCCGCTGCCGCTGGGTCCGCTGTCGCCGATCATGCAGTTGCGCAGTATCAACTACCACTTCAACACCATCGACATGGACTTCGCGGAGTTCCGCGCCGCGGCCAAAAAGCGTGAGCGCACCGTCAACGATCTGTTCCTAGCGGCGATCAGCGTCGGCATGTACCGCTATCACGAGAAGATGGGCCGACCGGTCGGGGAGTTGCGGATGAATATGCCGATCTCGCTGCGCACCTCGGACGACCAGAGCAATGCGGTGACGATCGCGCGCTTCGAGATCCCGATCTCCAACGTCATCGACGATGTGCTGGAGGCGGCGGCGAACACGGTGCGCAGCTGGCGTGCCGAACCGGCCTTGAAACTGGCCGATTATTTCGCCGAGCTGACCCGATTCCTGCCCCCGGAGCTGGTGTCGGCGGCGGCCCAGACCTCAGATCTGACCGCCTCCAACGTGCCCGGGGTGCCGGTGCCGGTGTGGCTGGCCGGTGCCAAGATCGAGCGGATGTACCCCTTGGTCGGCACCATCGGAGCGGCGATCAACGTCACGATGCTGACCTACGAGGGCACCGCGAGTGTCGGGGTCAGCACCGACGACGCGGCGGTCGAGGACCGCGATGCCCTCGTCGAGAGTCTGCGATCAGGATTCCGTGAGGTCATCGGAACCGCGGCGCTGGCCGGGGATCCCTTGACGCGCTGATGGTCGGTATTCATGTCGAACGCACCATCGCGGCGGCACCGGTGTCGACTGGACCATTTCCTACACCCATCCGATTCGCGGAGGCGGCACGGCCATGGGGGCGGTGAGTGCGCGGCTGCTGCTGTGGAACTTCACCGCGATCCTCGCCGGGTGCGCCAAGGCTTTGGAGCGCTGAGGTTCCGGAGACGCCATGTCCCTCCAGAATCCGATATCACCGGTGATATCAAGTTTTAATCAATGTGTCCGTCTCCAGACCGGCGTAATCTGACGCTCATGGCTGACACCAGAGTTGAGCAGGCGCAGAAGATGGCGGGCGGCAACATTGCGGCGCTGCTGCCCCAAGACCGCGATACCGCCGAGGAACGACTGCACCGCAAACAGAACCTCGCAGCGGCGTTCCGGTTGTTCAGCAAGTTCGGCTTTGACGAGGGCGTCGCGGGTCACATCACCGCCCGCGACCCGGAGTTCACCGACCACTTCTGGGTGAACCCGTTCGGCATGGACTTCGGCCACATCCGGGTCAGCGATCTACTGCTGGTGCGCCACGACGGCACCATCGTGGAGGGTGACCGGCCGGTGAACCAGGCCGCCTTCGCTATCCACTCCCAGGTTCACGCCGCACGCCCGGACGTCATCGGCGCGGCCCACGCACACTCGGTGTACGGCAAGACCTGGTCGACCCTGGGCCGCACGCTCGATCCGATCACCCAGGACGCGTGCGCCTTCTACGGCGACCACGCGCTGTTCGACAACTATTCCGGTGTGGTGCTCGACATCGAGGAGGGCAAGCGCATCGCCCACGATCTGGCCGGCAACAAGGCCGTGATCCTGCGCAACCACGGCCTGCTCACCGTCGGACAGTCAGTCGAGGAAGCCGCGTGGTGGTTCATCACCATGGAGCGGACGTGTCACGCGCAGTTGATGGCCGAGGCCGTCGGAACCCCGATCCTCATCGATCCGGAGATGGCCACCCTCACCGGCACCCAGGTCGGCAGTCACTTCGCCGGCTGGTTCAGCTTCCAGCCGTTGTTCGCCCGCATCACCCGCGAGCAACCCGACCTGTTCGACTAGGGACCGCGCCGGGACTGGATATCGACGATCCGCTGCATGGGTTGGGACGGTGGCCGGCAACCGGGAATTGCGGCAGAACGCGCCAATCAAACGGGTCGATCGCGGCGAGCTACGCCTGGCTGTCCGCGTAGACCCGGACCGCGCCCGCGCCGGACCTGCGGCGCTGTGCCAGCCAGGCCCTGGTGTTGTGCCGGATGGTGCGAGCCAATATGTGTGGCGGAGGTATGACGTAGAGGCTGTCGAGCATGCTGGTCCGGCGCAGGAACCACTCGGCCAGCACCGCGTCGGACTCGGCCGCACCGAGGAACTGTTCGATCAGGCTGTAGGCCGGTCGGTACCACCAGTGCCGTGGGCCCGACGCCAGGTCGGCGCTCATATCGGCGATGGCGTTGCCCGTCCACACCGGAAAGACGGTCCGCGAGGTGCTGCGGGCCAACCGCGCGGTGAGGTCGTGGGTGCCGCGGGCCAGCACGTCGCGCATGACGGCGGCCTGCAGTGCCGACATCGTGACGCCCTGCCCGAAGGTGGGATTGACGCTTACGACGGCATCGCCGAAGGGCAGGATGCCGTCCGGCAGCGAAGCGAGCTTGTCGTAGCGGCGCCACTTGCTGGTCGGATAGCTGTGGAGTTTCATCGTGCCGAGCGTTTCGCCGGCCCGCAATGCCGCGGCGATGTGTGGCGGAACCAGGCCGTCGGCCAGCGCACAGACACCGGCGAAGTCCTGCGGCGGTTTGGCGCCGCCCACTCCGAAGGCCGTCACCGTCCAGGCGCCGTCCTCGTGGAACAGCATCCCGATGCCCCGGGGCCGTTCGTCCGAGGCGCCGACCACGACCATCTTCTCCGGCATCATTCCCACCGGGATACGCACCCGCAGCGACGCGTAGGTGACGCCGACCTTCACCTCGTCCACCCGAGGCGAGTCGAAGCCCCATTTCTGCAGCCAGGCCGGGAGTCGACTGCCCCGGCCCGACGCGTCGACGACGAGGTCGGCCGGAATCGACAGCCCACCGTCGAGAACAACGCCGATCACCCGTCCGGCGACCGGATCGAACACCGGCTCGTCGACATCACCGGAAACGATCTCGACGCCGGGCAGAGCCTTGACGCGCTCCCTGACATGCCATTCGAGCAGAGCCCGGCTCGGTAGGTACCCGGTGAAACCGTCCTGTCCGCTGTGTCCGGTGCCGAGCACGTGACCGGATGCCGCGAAGTGAATCTCGCCGGGCGCGTTGAGCACCACCGGCATGCCGTCGGCGGCCATGTCGTCGAGCAAACCCGGAAACAGCCCCTCGAGCTCGTGCGCACCGCGGGCCATCAGTAGGTGAACGTGCTGGCCCTGCGGAATGGCCGAACGGTCGACCGGAAGGTCGGGAAGGGCATCGCGGTCGTAGACCGAGACCCGGGGGAAGTGGTCGCTCAGCACCCGTGCGGCGCACAGTCCGGCCATACTCGCGCCGATGATGACGGCGTGTCCGGTGGGCGGAAGCTCAGCGGCGATGCGCACAGGGCTACGACTCCTCTACCGGCAGATCACGTCGTGAGCGTGAACTGGTGGGACTCAGGCCTGCCGTTCACGAAAGGTTAATACACATGTTGAGGTTTTTGGCGTAGCCGCCGCTACTTGATGCCTAATTCCTCACATCAGCCTGCCGGGGATCGCATCTCTGGATTACGCGCACCGGCGCCTCCGCACCCCGCGTGGGGTGACCGTCACCACCGGACACCTCACCACCCCATCCGCTCGCAGAACAGCACCGCGATCAGGCTCAGATACTCGTCCTCGCTCACCAGGCCCTGCCGATAGCAGGACCGGAGCATCTCGTCGAGGTCGGTGTGGCTGAACCGGCGAACCCGCCCCTTGCCGATCCGGATCGGCTCGATGACCGAGCCGTCCTCGCGGACGAAGGAGTTGTTGCGCAGCGCCGCGTTGACCCACTGCACCGGCCTGCCAAAGAGTCGCGCGACCGCGCCGATGCCGTAGAGCTTCTCGCCGCTGCCGGGAGTTTTCACGCAGCGAGCACGCGCGGGCCGGGCGGGCGCACACGTCGTGGGCTCGTCGGCGTCATCGCCGCCGGGCTCCTCGGCGTGGTTCCCCGCGTCGCCGCCCGGGCGGTCGGCCACGCTGACGTCGGCCTCGGCGAAGGCACGCTCGATCTCCGCCCCAAGGGTCCGCGCGCCGGCGGCGGCGATCGCCGCACGGTCGAGTTCGTCGACCGCACGCACCTCGGTGCGCAGCGCGAAGTCGATCGGGTTGTACCCGCCGTCCCGGGAGCACGGCTCCAGCGCCTGGCCCATCACCATGTTCAGGCCGTGGCGCTGCAGAACCAGGCTGACCCGGCGGACATGCTCCTCGCGGCCCAGATCCGGCAGCGGAAACGGCACCCAGACATCCGCCCTGATCGCCACGGCCCGGCTCAGCGCCGCGACCACCGCCTCCACGTCGGTGAGGTCGTCCTGAGAGCCCGGATCACCCGGTTCGAAGCTGTACGTCTCGGCGATCACCGCACCCTGCTCGGCCGCCTTCTCCGCAAGATCACTGATCTCAAGGGTCCCGTGGTCCCCGAGAACGATAACTGCGTAACTGGTGTTGATGGATTGAGCCAACACACCCCCCTCTCGTCGCCTGAACGTCCTGACACCCGAAGATTAGTGAGGGGGTACGACAAGATCGCAGGGACGACGAGGAGGGTGGACCGATGCGCGTCATGACGTGGAACACCCAGGGCCGGGTGGGCGACTGGGTCCCCCGGCACGCCGCGCTGCGGTCAGGCATCGCACAGATCGCCCCTGACGTGCTCACCCTGCAGGAGTCCTGGGTCGAACGCGCCGGCAGCACCCAGGCCGCCCGCCTCAGCGAGGAACTGGGCCTCTACACGGTCACGGCGGCAGAACTGGCGGGCTTCGATCGCTACCCCGACGCCTCGTACTGGGTCGTCAACGCCGTCCTGGCCCGCTGGCCGTTGACCATCGAACGGCTGCGTTCCCTGCCCGATGAGCACGGCGAGCCGACCTGGCGCCATGTACTGGTGACCCGGGTGCACCGACCCGCCGAGGAGGGCGGTCCGTTCATCGCGGCCGGTACCCATTTGGAGCACGGCCTTGAGCAGTCGGCCCGCCGCAGCGTCCAGATGGCAGCCCTGGTGGATCATCTCGCTGAGGTCCTCGGTGATGAAACGCAGCGCCGCGAGGCGCTGCCCGCCATCCTCGCCGGTGACCTCAACTGCACACCGGAGTCCGACGAGTACCGGCGCGCGACCGGCCTGGCCCCCGGAACGACGCCGGGCTTCACCCTGGTCGACGCCTGGACCGCCGCGGGCAACACCGACCCGGGACACACCTGGTCCGCTGCAAACCCCCTGGTTCCACGCCGCGCCATCCATCCTCACCGCCGCCTCGACTACGTGATGGTGTCCACACCGCGCCGACGCGGGGCGGGCCATGTGCGCCGGTGTTCGCTAGCCGGCACCGCGGCGGTCGACGGGGTGTGGGCCAGTGACCATTACGCGGTGGTGGCCGAGGTCGAGTTGTGAACCCGCGGGCGGCCGAGATCGTCGCCGTCGCCCAGGTCGTCGCCTCGGTGGGGATGTTCGGCGTGATCTGGCTCGTCCAGGTCGTGCACTACCCGCTCATGCGTTTCGTTTCGGAACCTCACTTCACCCGCTTTGAAAGCGCCCACCGCACGCGCATCTCGCTGGTGGTCGGGCCACTGATGGCCGTTGAGGCAGCGTGTGTGCTTGCCTTCCTCTTCGCCGCGCCCCCCGGGCTCAGCTCGTGGTTGCCGTGGGCCGGCGCCGGGGCCGAGGCGGTCGCGATCGGCACCACGGCGCTCGTCTCGGCTCCACTGCACGACCGGCTCAACGCGCGCTTTGAGTCCGCGACTCTTAACCAGCTGATCGCAACGAATTGGATCCGCACCGCCGCCTGGACTGTCCGGGCCGCATTGGCGATCGCCATCTTGGTGGCCGTTCTCCGTTGACTCAGATCTCCGCGACGACGGGCTACCGTCGACTGACGTCGGATTACGCCGAGGTGTCGCGGGCGCGCACGGTCCGGGCGATCATCAATGCGTAGGGCACGGCGTTGAAAACCAGGAGCGCACCGGCCAGCATCCACTGCGCCTGTTGGGTCAGTCCCGCGGGATAGATCGCCCCGCCGAAGTAGTGCTCGATGAAGCCACCGCTGTAGCCGGTCTCACCGGCTGCCCGGCGCAACGAATTCTCCAACGGCGTGAGCGGACAGATCCCGCCGGAAACCTCGATCCACAGTCCCCACGCCAGCGCCGGCAGGTGCAGCACCGCCAGCCACGGCCGACGCCACACCGCTATCGCACCGAGGGCGACCCAGGCGATGAACAGTCCGTGCAGCACCAGCACCGCGTCGGCGAGCATTCCGCTTACCATGACCTGATCGTCCCATCCAGCCCGCCAACAGCCAGGAGCCAACCCAGATGACCTCACCGACGGTCGCCGAGTACACCCTGCAACGGCTCGCAGCACTGGGCATCGACACGATCTTCGGCGTTCCCGGCGACTACGCATTCTCGGTGGACGACGCCGTCGAAAAGATCAGCGGCCTGGCCTGGGTGGGTTGCGCCAACGAACTCAACGCCGCCTACGCCGCCGACGGGTACGCCCGCATCCGGGGCGCGGCGATTTTGACCACCACCTACGGCGTCGGGGAACTCTCCGCGCTCAACGGGGTCATGGGTTCCAAGGCCCACCGCCTACCGGTGTTCCACATCGTCGGCAAGCCCAGTGAGCGCATCCAGCACCTGGGCCTGATCACCCACCACAATCTCGGCGACACCAGATATGACCGCTTCCAAGCGATCTCAGAGACCGCCTGCTGCGTGGCAGCGGTGCTCACCCCCGACAACTGCATCGACGAACTCGAACGGGTCATCCGCGAGGCGCTGCGCCAGTCGATGCCGGCCTACCTGGTGATCTCCGAGGTCAACGGTCTGATGCCGGTGATCGGCACACCTGTCGCCGGGGTGCCGCTGAACCAGATCAAGCGCCAGCGCAGCAACCCAACCGAACTGGCCGCAGCCGTCGCCGCCATCACCGCCAAAGTCACTGCCGCACAACACCCGGTCGCCACCATCACCACCCTGACCGCCCGCTATGGCGTCGCCGACAAAGCCGCCGCACTGGTGAGCAAAGCCAACCTGCCGGTGGCCATCACCTCCTATGACAAGGGCGTGCTCGATGAGTCCCTGCCGCAGTACATCGGTCTCTACGCGGCACAGGCCTCGAGTCCCCCGGAGGTGCGCGACATCGTCGAGCACGCCGATGTGATCCTTGACATCGGCGGGATCATGCTCACCGAGCTCAACACCGGCCTGTGGGGTGCGGTCCTGGACACCAGCGGCGCAATCTGTGTCCACGACAACTGGATTCGCAGCGGCACCGACGTGTACCTCAACGTCGCCATCGAGGACGTCCTGGACGCACTCCTGGAGACGCTGACGCCGCGCACCCGGGAGCCGGCGCCGACCGCCGCCATGCTCGAGCTCGCCGGCTCCGGGGCCGACCCGACCTACTCGGCCAGTTTCTACACGCGGCTGCAGCAGCGACTACGCGCCGGAGACACCCTGGTGATCGAAACCGGCACCTGCATGCTGCATCTCAACGGGATGCGCCTGCCGGCCGGCGTCGGCGCCGAGGAGCAGGGGCTGTGGGGCTCAATCGGCTGGGCCACCCCGGCCACCCTGGGCATCGCGATGGCCAAGACAGCCGGGCGCACCTGGTTGGTCACCGGCGACGGCTCCCACCAACTGACCCTCAACGAGCTCGCCGTGATGGGCCGTTACGGCATCAAACCGGTGATCTTCGTGCTCAACAATGGGCTCTACGGCATTGAGGACGTCATCAGCGAGCGCGGCCACCCCTACGACGACCTCGCCCCGGTGGAATACCACCGGCTGCCCGCCGCGTTCGGCTGCAAGGACTGGCTGTCGGTGAAGGTGACCACGGTGGCCGAACTCGACGATGCCCTCGACGCCATTGCGGCCCACGACGGGGCCGCCTACATCGAGGTGATGATTCCCAACGAGGAGAGCCAGCCGCTGCCCGAAGAGGTGATCGACCGCGGCTATAAGCTGCGCACTCCGGGCTCTTAGGCGCGACAGGAGCGACCAGACTGTCAGTGGGTGGGTGCAAGCTCATTTGCAACCACGACAGATAAGGACCTGCCCATGTGCTGGCAGTGCGACAACCCCGATCGCACCACCGATGATTACCTCGACCTCTTGCGGGAGATCATCAACGGCCACGGATGGGCCGTTCAATTCGTTGAGGGCGAGGACTGGCCGTTCGCCTACACGGTTGGTCTGACCGACCTGGGCCTGCCCGAGTTGTTGATCACCGGGCTGCCACCGCGGACAGCGAAGCGGCTGCTCAACTCGATCGCTCATGACATGGTCGACGACGGCACGATCCTCCAGTCGGCCATGCATATCGACTATCAGAGCGAGTTTCTTCTCGAAGTCGTTGAGGTCGACCACCCGGACGTCCACCTCGTATTCGCCGTCGGCATCTGCGGTCCCGACATCCGCGCCGTGCAACTGGTGTGGACCGACGACTTTGTGCACTGGCCGTGGGACCGCGGGTGGAATCACGGCCGACGTCGCCAACCGGTGTTCGGTATCCGCAGTCCGATTCCAGAGGTGGACTGAAGATCAGGTAGTCGACGGCGCACGGCCGAGAACACCGGTCAGGCGCGAGCCCAGGGTTTCATACACCGCGCCAATTGAGTCGCGCGCGAACGTCGATCCGGCCGGCCAGAACAGCTGGTACCAGTCGGCGGTGACGAGGTTCACGGTGTTCTTGAAGTCGACGCGCATCCATTGCTGCACGGGGGCGTGAACGTTGAACATGAACTGCTCGATGTTCTGCGGCCCGATGGTCAGCAGGCCGGTGGCGTAGTTGGTGAGGCTCGGTGTCGGCTCGCCGAACAGGCCCCAGATCGATGCCGGCGGACGGTTGATGAGGTTGGTCTCGTTGCCGGCCAGCAGTGCCGGCACCGACGGGACGTTGGGCCACGGCCGATACAGCGTGTCGTCGGGCCACAGATTCTCATCGGCGGCCACCACGCCGGCGTTGTTGTAGACGACGATGACGTTCTTGTCGATCGCCCACAGGTCCCCCAGCGTCGCCGAGGTGCCCAGCGCGCGCGGCACCATCCGCGACCCGAACGCCGCATCCATCTGCGCGACGACTTCGGCATGGGTGATCGGGGTGAAGTTCTTGATGCCCTGGATGTAGACGACGAGTGCTTCCTTGGGATGTTCGGTGGCGAAGGCAGCGATGTCGGTGACGGCCTCGTCGAAGAGCACCGAGCGCAGGCCGTGCTCGAGGTAGATCTGGCCGTCGGGTTCGTTGGTGAGCCGCAGATCGACGTAGCGGATGCCGTCGGTGAACTGCTCGTAGAGATCCTTGGACTGGGTCTTGCCCCAGCCGGCGGCGACCGGTTTGACGATGAGGTCCTGCAGGAGGCCGGGAAGCTCGGTGAGAGCACCGAATTGGTCCTTACCGGTCAGCGCCCACGGTGATCTCGGGGTGATTCCGTAGCTGCCCGAGTCATGGGTTCCGGGGATCGGAAGCAGCGTCAGCGGCAACGTCGAGAGCATCGGCAACTCGGCCATCCAGTTGGCCAGGTCGACGTTCATCGGCCCAATCGAGTCGACGCTGTAGCCAAACGTCACCGATTGCGGCCGGTACGCGGAGAGGTCCACGCCGGCGTCGTTGCGAAAGTTCAATCCCTCGTTGGTGTAGGACATCGCCTGCAGGCGCACCGGGCTCGTCGCCGGGTCGCCCGGGTTCAGCGGTGCGGCGTCGCGGTAGAAGATCTTGTCGCGCTGTTCGCAGCCGTCGTCGTAGGCACAGGTGGGAGCGTCAGTGGGCGCGACGCCGCCGTACTCGACCTGCACCCAGGCGTCGGTGAGTCCGTTGGCCGCGGTGAACCCGGCAAGTACCTGTCCGGGGTCGGAGTACAACTGGCCGAAGTCACCGGTGACGATCACCGCCCGGCCGATCGAGGCCGCGCCGATGAACGTCGACAGCTGGTCGATCTCGGCGGCGGTCAGCGAACCACCGCTGGTGTCGACGTTGTAGACATCGACCGAGGATCCACCCGGGATGTGCTGGCGGGTGTAGGTGAACCCGCCCGGGTTGAGCAGATTCGGCCGGTCAGTCCACGACTGCCGGTGCAGGCTCTCGATGTTGTAGGCGGACAACGAGTTCAGGCCGTCGGAGAACGGCACCCCGATCGGCCACGCCCAGGCGGGCACCTCGGGTGCGGTTCGGTCCGGGAAGAGCGCATCGGCGATCAGGAACGGGTGGTAGGCGATGTCTTCCTGGACGTTGACGATGTCGAAATCGGCGATCCGCGAACCGATCTGGAGGGTGTTGGTGATCCGGGGCCACGGCCCACCCGAGAGCGGGAACGGCATTCCGGAGATGTTGTAGGTCAGCACCGTGAATTCCCCGACGATGTCGGTGGTCACGTCGACGTTGTTGAACACCGTCACCGTTGCGGTGTCACGGTGTCCACCGGCCAGGCCGAGGCCCAGGATCCCGAACGCGGCGTTGAGCAGTCCCTCCCAGGCGTGGACGTGCGGGGTGGTGTCGTCGCTGACGACGAAGGAGAAGGTATCGGTGCCCACGTAGTCGACGTCGGGGGTGTAGGTGAAAGTGCCGGCGGCGTTGTCGACGGTGACCGTGCCGCGCTCCGGAGCACCGGGCAGACCCTTGGTCGGCACCGTGTAGCGCAGTCGGTTGCCGTCGGCGTCGGAGGCGGTGAAGGCGATGGCGGCGCTGGTCACTCCGCCGGCGACGTCGAGTTCGATCTGCATCGGGGCGGCGACCGGAGCGGCGTTGAAGAAGATCCGCCGCACCTCCGGGGGCAGCAGGCTGCCACTCCACCACGGATAGCCGTTGGCGAAGGTGTCCACCCACACCTTGGCTCCGGCGACGAATTCCTCGACCGGGTTGGCCACGCTCACCGCGCGCCGGGTGATCGCCGGCACCGCGAGAACCGACTCCTGCTCGCGGAGCACCGTCGGGGCGGGCCCTGTCGGGGTGGGACGTGTCGGGGTGAGCGCACCCCGGACCGCGGCGGATCGAGTTGCCCGGTTCGGCTGCCGCGGGACCTCGGCGTCACTCGAGCGCGCGTTCGCGACGACGGCGGCCCGCGGCGTCGCGGCGGGCTGCTTCGCCCGGTTCACTCGGGCCGCCGAGCGGTCATTCGGCTGCACCGAGTCCGCGGTGGGGGCCGCGGCGTCACGGCCGGGCGCCCCCGCAGTGTCGGTCGTCTCGGCCGACGCAGAGCCCAGTGCCTGCGGCCCGGCCAACGCAAACCCCAGCGCGGCGGCCGCGGCCCAGGCCCGCGGATTCTTGATGGACATCGGCGCAAGCATAGCGAGATCACGGCGCCGGGGTGGGAGTTCGCGGTACGGGTCGGCAGATGAATAGTGCCCTGTAATGTCTGTGACGTCCGCCACATCTACCGTGGCCGCTTCCGAGAACGCCAGGAGCCCTGATGCGACCCTCGACCCGCACCGGTCAATCCCCGTCCGCCGCCGGCTACGGCAGATTCGTCGGCCGGGTCGGCGCACTGGCGTTGTTCCTCGGCGTCGGGACCGCGCTGGGCATGCCGGCCGCATCCGCCGAGGGCGACGACTCGTCACGGTCGGGGTCCGCGGCGAGTTCATCGGCAAGTTCATCGGACTCCGCCAGGGGGCCGTCGGCGCGCCCCGCCCGCGCCACCCGCAGCGCCGCGCACCGGGCCGCCGCCGCACCACAGTCACTGGCCGCTGCGCCGCGGGCGGCCAGCATCACCCCGTCGGCCAAGGGCGATCGGCAGGCTCCCGTCGCCGCGCCGGCGTCGTTGGCGGCCGCGGCGTACACCCGCCGAACGGCCGCGGTCACTCCCCGCCGCCAGTTCGTGGCCGGGCCCGTCGCCGCCGAACCCGTCGCGGCCGGACCCGTCGCCGCGGGCCTGCTCGCGCCGGTCGGTGCCGCGGCACCGGTAAGCGCGGCGAGTACCCCGCAGGCCGAGTTGAGCAATCAGGTCAGCCCACTGGGCACCCCGGTGCAGATAGCGCGCGAACAGATCGCCATGCGCACGGCCGCATCGCTGCCGGTGGCACTGATGAAATTCGTTCTGCGGCAGGGCTTCCTGGCTGCGGGCAATCAGCAGTTCGCGCTCGTCGGTGGAGTCGACGAGGCGAATCGGCAGGCCCTGGACAACGCGGTTGACGAATACGCTCTGGCGTCGGCGTTCTCCCAGCAGATCCTCAATCCGATGGATCCCGCGGTGGTCACCCAGGTGGCTCCGCCGCACAGTTGGTACGGACTCGACGTGGCCGGTTCACGGCTGCTCTACGACAACCCCGACACCATCTATCGCTTCATTCCGGTGAACAAGACCTCCGAGTACGTCCTCACCGGCCGACTCTTCGAGGGCATCCCGGCCGACACCACCTTCAGTGTGCTCGAGGGAACCTCTGGCACCACGTCGACGATCCTGACTCTCGATGACCTCGAAGTCAGTCCGGACGGTTCGTTCGTGATCACCGCCAGTGGCGCCGCGGCGACGCCTGGGCAGAAGAATCACCTGCAACTCACGTCAACTTCGACGCTGATCGCGGCGCGAAACACGCTGGGCACGTGGATCGTTGAGAATCCGATGGGACTCGAGGTGCAGCGGGTCAGTGGACCGCCCAACAGTCTGTTCGCCCAACTCGGCGGGTTCGTGTTACTGGGCTCACTGGTCAACGACAACCCGCTGCTGGCGTCGCTGGCGTCGCTGATTCCGCCACTGGGTATCGCCGAGGCGCCGATCGTGCGGGGAACGCTGACCGCGCTGCTGATGATCGTGCGGGGAACCAACCAGCAGGCCAAATACATGGCGTTGGCCACCACCGACCCCGACGGTCAACTCCGGGCGCCGAACGTGATGACGCAACCGGCCAGCAACGCGGAGTTCCTGGCCAACCAGTTGCAGAGCAACGGCTACTTCCAACTCGCCGACGACGAGGCGCTGATCCTGACCATCGACCCGGCCAGTGCCGGGTTCTTCACCGTTCCGGTCTACAACGACTGGACGATCACCGACGACTACTGGAACCAGCAGACGAGCCTGAACAACGACCAGTCCGTCGCCAACCTCAATGGCACTTACACCATCGTGGTGTCGCCGACCGATCCGCTGGTGGCGAATTGGCTGTCGACCGGCGGACTGAACCAGGGCATCATCTCGATGCGGTTCCAAAACCTCGACCCCGACGACGAGGACACCCCGACAGTCACCTCGCAGGTGGTCAAGATCTCCGAAATCGGCGATTACCTGCCGACAGGCACGGTGTTCGTAACGCCCGAGGAACGAGCCACGCAATTGGCGGTGCGCAAGGCTGGCTTCGACAAGCGCTGGGCGCCGTACCCGCAGCCATGAACCCGGGCCGTCGGCGGCGAACTGCGCGGTGACCCAACCGGCTCTCCTGCTGCTGCTGGGCAGCATCCTGGCCGGCGTCGGCGGTGAGTTCTTCGTTCGCGGGCTGGTCAGTCTCACCCTGTGGTCGCGGCTTCCCCCGGGCATCGTCGGCGCGACCGTCGCGGCTTTTGCCACATCGGCCCCGGAATTGTCGGTGGCGGTCAACTCCGCCGCGGCGGGCCGCCCGGAGATAGCCCTCGGTGACGTCCTGGGCAGCAACGTGATCAACATCGGGCTGATTCTCGGGATCGCGCTGATGTTCTCCGCGATCCTCGTCAGCCGCGGCAGTGTGGTGCGAGAGTACCCGGCGGCCGCGGCGGCCCCGTTGATACTCGGCCTGCTGGCCATCGACAGAACACTGGGGCCAATCGACGGTCTGGTCTTGCTGGTCATCTTCGCGGCGTGGTTGTCCCAGAGCGTGATCGCCGGTCATCGCACCCGGACCGCCACCCCGCAGGCACCGTTGGAACACTCCCGGGCTTCGATGGTGATCAACCTCGGGGTGGGCCTGGCAATGCTCGTCGCTGCCGGGCGGGTGATCCTCGATGGGGCCGTCGGGTTCAGCGAAACCCTGGGCTGGGACGGGTTCGTCGTCGGGGCGGTGCTGGTTGCCCTCGGCACGTCGGCCCCCGAACTGGCCACCATGGTCATCGCCCGGTTGCGCGGCCACGACGAGTTGGCGGTCGGAACCATCCTGGGCAGCAACATCTTCAACACCCTGCTGATCGTGGGTATCGCCGCGGTAATCCACCCGATCACCGTCGACACTTTTGAGACCGATGTGGGAGTGGTGGCCAGCGCCGCGCTGGTGCTGCTCATCATCCCGGTCGCGGGCCGGCTCGCGCGCTGGCGCTGCCTACCCCTGCTGTGTTCCTACGGCGCGGTCCTGGTGCTGTTGGCGTCCTGACCCGAGTCTGGGTCTGGCGGGATCGCACCGTCGATGTCGGTGCCCGCCACTACCCTCGCCACTACCCTCGCAGTGGACAGGAATCAGCGGGGGCCGGACGGGCTGACAGGGGGCGGTGATGTCGCGGAGTACGACGTTCAATCGGCTGTCCGTCGGCGCCAAGGTCGGCCTGGTCGTCGGCGCCATCGCGCTGATGCTCGCACTGGCCAACGGTTCCCTCGCGTTGGGCATCGTCGGTGTCGCTGCACTGGCCGGCGTCGGCTGGACCGTCTACTCCCCCGGCCGCACCAAGGCTGAGTTGCAGCCGTGGCCGCTGCCGCCGGATCTTCGTGAACTGGCCGAGGCACTGGCGCGGCCCATCGACCCCACCCCCCGGCGGCTGCTCCCCCCACACGAGAAGACGGCAAACATCGCCCAAGTTGCGACCACCGGCGAGGCACTGTCGCGCCTCACCACCGATAAACCCTCCGCGTGGCCGTGGGCGACGTTCACCTCGGTCCTGGTGCAACGCCGCAACGGCGTCGCGCCGCGACTTCGCGCCGTCGTCTCCGGTTACCAACCTCATCCCGGGCCGGCGCCGCTTGGCGGCCAGGCTTATTCCGAGACCGCGTATCAGGCGATGATGTCCGTCGTGGACATCGTCGCGCAGTTGGAGCAGTTCATGCTCAGCCCCGCCTTTAAAGGTGCGTTCGGCACGCTCAACGACGACGACGCCGACGCCGATCCCGCAGCGATCATCAGCGTCGCCAACCGCTTGATGGACTACCACGACAATCTGCTCCTCCACGCCGAACGGTGCCTGCAAACTCCCGTCGACGCCGAAGTCCGCGTTTTAGTTCAGGACATGGGCACCTTCACACTCTGCCCGCTGCTCGGCTACCAGAAATTCATCACGACGATGTGCGCCCGTATCGGCGAAGCCCAGGACCTGCTGCCCTACACCAGCCGCGGAGAGGTCGTGGCCCTCGATGATGCGACCCTGACGATGACGCTGCCCGACGGGTTGACCGACCAACTCATCGGCCACATCAAGGGGTTCCGCGAATGACGCGGTGAGTGTTCGATTGCCGAGGCTGCGCATCACCCGCGAGGGACCAGCGGCGGCTAGGCTCGCCATGTTGTCGTCGCGCCGCCGTCGAGCAGGAGTTTCCTTGCCCAAGACACCGATCGCCCACTATCGGATCCTGGCACTGGTCGGGGTCACCGCACTATCGGCCGTCGCATGCAATTCGACCACCGACACCGAGTCGACCGCTTCGTCGGCAGCATCGGCCACCTCGTCGTCGGCGTCGGCCGCAGCGGGAGCCACCACATCCGCGGCTGAGGCCTCCCAGGTGCCGGTGATCATCGACGGCGAAGAAGAGGTGAGCGGGTCGATCGCCTCGGTGTCGGGCACGCGGGTCGAGGTAAGTTCACCGCGGGGTGCGGCGGCGGTAGCCTTCACCGAGTCGACCAAAATCATGGAGTTGACGCCCGTGACCCTGGCCGGCATCACCCCCGGCCTTTGTGTCACCGTCCGGCCCGCCAGCGGAGCCGAAGGCGGCACCGTTGTCGCCGACGCGGTGGTCGTCGGTGCCAACAGCGGCGGTGAGTGCAAGAAGACCAATTCGCAGGACAACGCCGGGCTTCCGCGCAGTCCGTTGGGCGGCTTCCGGGGCTCAGTCGAATCGGTCACCGGGACCACGCTCGCCCTCACGACGTACGGCGCCGACGGTAGTAAGACGAACACCACCATCGAGACCAACGACCTCACCCTCTTCGCCGATCGGCACCAGGTGAAAAGTGACGCCGTCGTCGAGGGCAAGTGCATCATTGCCCGCGGAGTCAAAGACACCGGCGGTGTGCTGCAGGTGGATACGATCAACCTGCCGCTGGTCGTCAACGGTGAGTGCCCTGGGCCGAAGAGCTGATACCAGCGTCACCGCCGATAGCGGTCCACGATCGCCCGGGTGCCGGGGCTAGCTGCCCTGTGCGCCACGAACACGATGTCTAGGCCGGCGTCGGCCACGATGCCCATGGCCCTTTCGATCGCGCTGTCGATCCAGCCGTCTCCATTACTGAAGACACCGCCTCCGATGCGGGTCAACAACACCGTGTTGGAGCCACCGCTACTCGCCTGCTCCACCGCGGCCAGCATGACCGCCTCGTAGGACGCCTGTAACACCAGGCGCGCGAACGGTTCCCAGTCCTTAAGGGGCAGCCTGGAGTAGCCGACCGGAAGTGCCGAGCAGTACGCCTGCGAGACGCGCTTGCCGCTACCGTCGGTTACTTCAACATTGCGGTGCAGACCGATGGCCAACCTGGCGCGCAGCGCATCGCGGTCATCGTCAGACAGAGTCGTGAGTAGGTGGCTGATCGCCGTCAGACCCTCCGCGGTGCATAGCACGTAACCGTTCTGCATGTTCCACAACGCGCTCACCGGCAGACCGATCAGATCCGACAGCGCCGCTCCGACTCCCGACAGCGCATCGAGTTGATGGTCACGGGTCTGCCCGACGCGATCGCCCACCGGAGCAAAGTAGTTGCGGTAGATGGTGCCCCCGGCAGCCGCCATCGCACACGCCGGCCCTTGGGTGTTGTCGTAGATGTAGCCGGTCACGCCCTGCTCGGGGGTGACCCGTTCCGAGACCATCTCCAGCAGGTTGAACTGGGAGGCGACCTGGAACAATGCGCCCTCGTACTCAGGTTCCGAGTGCAGCTTCTGCACATCAGCGACCACGATGCGCGCCGAACTGCGTTGTCCTCGAGCCGGATTGACCCGGGTACGCAGTTCGGCCAGCGTCGGCAGCGTCAGCTCCCCGATGCCGTAGCGCTTGCCGTTGACCGTGGAGACGAGTTCCTCGCCCTCGACGCCCAATCGGCTCTGCACGGCGGCGTAGCCGTCGCTCTCGCTGAACCCGACAAGCTTTTCGAACCAGTTCTGGTTGGTCATGTCAGGCCTCCCTTCGCTGGGCACGCCGGCGCAGGACGTCGTGCTGCTCCTCGGTGTCGGGGACGGGATGATCGGCCTTACTCGATCCGCGACGCAGTTCCTGCATGCGGTCGATCACCTGCGGATAGCCGACGCCCTCGGTCTCGATGAGCCAGGAGCCGACCACGGTTCCCGTCCGACCCTTACCGCCCCAGCAGTGGGCCAGGACCACCTTGCCCGCAGCGAGCTCGGCGCGGATGTAGGCGAGGATCCGGTCATACCCGGCGTCGGCGATGACGGAGGTGTCGGGAATCGCGAACCGCTGGTAGGCCACGTCGGGGCCCAGTAACCCGTTGTAGGGCACCATGGGCGCTCCGTCCCAGGTCCGTTCGCCGGCTTCGGTGAGGTCGACGAAAGAATTGACTCCGGCGTCCAGAAGGACCCGCAGTTTGCGCAGGGCCTTCTCTTCGTCTTTGGCGCCGGGATACTCGGTGGCGAGCAGGCGTCCGGGCCGAACCCAGTAGCCGTGCACTACCGGGTCGTGTTCCCAGCTCGGGTTGTTGTCATTGTTGTTAGTCATAGCGATCTCCTTGGGTTAGTTGGTGGATGGATGAGGTGAGACGTCAGTGCAGCGCGAGGCTGCCGGCCGCCCGTTACCGCTCCACCCGGGCCAACTCCCCAAGCACCCCCTCGAGCTCAACTTCGTCGAGGATTCCGCGCCGATAGGCGGCCTTGGCCATATCGCGCAGCAGTGGCGGGGTGAACCGGCGGCGGGTGCTCTTGCCGAGGCGGACCGGTTCGATCGGCGTGCCGTCTTTGCGCACGAACACGTTGTTGCGCAGCGCCCAGGTGACCCACTGCCGCGATTTGCCGAACAGCTTCGCCACGTCGGCGGTGCAGAAGTACGTCACGTCCGCGTCGGCAGTGCCATTGCGCGACGGTGACCCGGCGTTGGCCAATGCTGCGTCAATCTCGGTGCTGAGCGTTTCGACGGCGGCGGCGGCCATGACCGCGTGATCGAGCGCGTCGACGGTCCGGACCTCGTGGCGCAGGGCCATGTCGATGGCGTTGTAGCCGCCTTCGGCCGGGCATTCAAAGAGGTGCGGGCCCATCCGCATCGTGACACCGTGCCGTTGGAGCACGAGGCACAGGCGGCGGATGTGCTCCTCCCGGGCGAGGTCCTCGCGAGGGTAGGGCACCCAGATATTCCGACGGGTGGCGATGGCGTGGCTCAAAGCGGCGACCACCTGCTCGACCTCGGCGAGGTCATCTGCCGCGGCGGCTTCGCCGACCTCGAAGGCGAAGATTCCGGAGATGATCACCCCGTGCTCGGCCGCCCGGACCGCGAACATCTCGGCCTGCTGCTCAGTGTTCGTATCCCCCAAGATAAGAACCGCATCAGTTTTCGTTTGTGTCATCGATACCCCTCCCCTTGTTTCGACTTTGTGGACGTTGTGGACTCTTTCCGTAGTGGTTAGTGCATTTCAGCGACCCGGTATTGCAGCGATCCCCCGGGGCTGACGCTAGTGTAGCAAATTAATGTGAAAACCGCAACTATGTTTAAGGTGATCCTCATGAGCAACAACGACTTACCCGAACCCGTTGATACGACGATACCGACAGGCTCTGACAAGTACTGCTATCAATTCCCCCGCGCCATCGTGGCCGTGGACACTGCGCTGCTGACCGTCGACCCGGAGCGCGGCCTCCTGGTTGCGGAGATGGAGCGCGCGGACACCGGTAAGCGGGCCCTACCCGGCACCTTCCTGCGCGACCGCGAGACATTGGCCGAGGCGGTCGCGCGCTCGTTGGACACGAAACTCGGCATCCGGGGCATTCGACCTATTCAGCTCTTCGTGTTCGACGACCCCTGCCGCGACGACCGTGACTGGGTGTTGTCCGTGGCCCACGTTGCAG
>Ga0114922_10001890_pt1 | contig 19828 bp, 21 predicted proteins | sample AartaG_FD_100975 | JGI IMG/M metagenome (GOLD analysis project Ga0114922, IMG submission 100975) | Deep subsurface microbial communities from Aarhus Bay to uncover new lineages of life (NeLLi) - Aarhus_00045 metaG | ecosystem: Environmental > Aquatic > Marine > Oceanic > Sediment | place...
TTAATTGGTCCAAGTATCTCGATTTCAATTCAAGATGGAAAACTACAACTTGGCACATGGCAACAACCAGTGTTTGTATGTCTTGATGTTAAACCTCGATCTCGAAGAGTTGCAGTAACAATAGTTGGAGAGTAATAATATTAGAACTGAATATTATGTCATACGATGTAGAAATGTGTCTTGTGGAAAATTTAGTTATTGTAAAGCAATTCAAAAGACTAAAATGTGTCCATATTGTGAGCGTAGAATCAATCTTAGTAAAGTTGAAAAAATTGCTGCTGAAACTAATGCTCAAGCTAGAAAACTTGTTCAGGAGTTTAATAAAAAACTTGGAGAATTAAGAGAGCCAGGATGGTATAAAGAAAACAAAGAAAATGAGAATTCATCATCTAAATAGATATGGTATTTGTTTCAATAGTGAATAGAGAGTTACAAAACGTTTTTTTACTATTTCCCTAAAAGATAAGTGATGTTATTTTCGAAAGAGATAGTCAAACTACTAAGTGATTCACCCTTCAAACAATTTGTATTGATGGAATTAGAACGTGAAAGAATCTACCAGTCTTTTGTACAAATAGATGATTTGGAGGAAATTAGTCAAGTTTGGCTAGATTTTTCTCAATTTTGTGCAGACACTCTTTCGAATGTTTCTTCATTATCTCATCTGCTTTATAGTCGTTTCTTAGATGAATGGACAAGAGATAGAGTTCAGATAGATGCAGATGAGGAGAGAAAAGAAGTCATTACTAAAAAGCTAGAAGATTTACAAGAGTTTCAAATGGAATTAGCAATTTTGATGATTATTTATGCAGATATTGTAAATACAGGTATTTTTGGAACACAACCTTCTCCTGAATATTGCACATCATATATTGAAGGGTATAGAATATTAAATACAATTTCACAGACCTATTTTGACTCTTCTCATCCAAGAGCGTCAAATATTGAAGAAGTGATGCTAACTTTCCTTTTACTTAATCAAAAGCAGCAAATTATTCAGCTTTTGGAAGAATCACCAAATGGTTATAGTGAGGAGAAATTAATTGAAGAAAAAGGTGCATATGAGCTAATCATGGCAGAATTCGATGTTTCTTTCACTGCACAATTTCTAAAACGATTAGGAGAGGATTGGTGGTGGAATGATTCGATTGCGACTCATTTTGCATTTGAGAGAAGCTTAAGTCATCTTGAAACTGCACTAGATTTTTATAAGCAAATACCTGAAGATCCAGAATTAAAAGGAAAACAGATAGAGATTAGTCACATTTCTTTAAATCAAGCTCAGAGAAACAAAGAGCTGATAGATCATTATCTAAGATTGAGTTTTGAAGCTGCTAAAAGTGATAGTTTTATTGCAAGTGTGGAGTATTTGAATCTAGTTCTGGGTCTTGAGGAAGAAGCATTGAAAATCCTAGAAACCAATGTGGAAATGAACGAGAGAACCTTAGTATTGAAAGAAGGTATAAAGAGAGAAGAAACCATACATAGATTCTTTCATGGAATTGCAGAACTTGCTGCTAAAACTTCTTTGCTAAATAATACAATAGTTGATGACAAGAAAGAAGACATTAACGGCATTATTGAAGAAATTGAGGAAATTGTAAATAGACCAGATTTGAAAGTAACCATAAATTATGTAAGTAGTCTTCCTTTTGTGTATCTTAATTTTGTTCAAGAATTGAAAATTGCTCTACTTGAAAACATACCTCTTTCAGATGCAATGACAAAAGCAGAACAAAATCTTGTTCGATTTATCGAAAGGCTGGAATATGCTATTAATGATATTTCTACTCAATTAATAGAAATCGAAAAAACAGATACAAAAATTAAACTTGATGACATCCAACCCTTGTTAGAAAATATAGGAACAGTAAAAATCTCTGCATATTTCCTTCCAAAAACAGAGAAGAAAGTTTACATTGTAAAAGATATAGAATGTTTGGAATTCATGGCTAACTCAATGTATTTAGAACAAAATCTTGCAGAAAAGGAATCAAATGAAGTCCTTGATATCATTTATCATGCAAAAGCTCATTATTACTCCACAAAAGCACTAGAAATAGCTCAACTTAGCAGTGAGTCAAACATTGATAAGGAATGGGTAGAACATAGATATAGTCAAACTTTCATTCAAGGACAAGATGTAGAATTACGATTATTTGAACTTACAAGACAGTATCTGTTTTTGAATACCGTTATTGATAAAATAGCTAAAGGCTATAGATTATCTCTTTCAACTGAGGATTCTATAAAGGAAAATTATTATGCAATAATAAATCACAATTTCAATCATTTTGTATTATTTGATATAATTAACAAACGAATTGCAGAAAACTGCTTAGAACTATTAAATCACAAGGAAATGTTCGATTTGAAAGATTCGAATATTAATTGGAGTGCAATTGAAATTAAGAAAGTACTATCACTATGTTTAACTGATTTTCTTGAAGCAACTAAAAAAGCAATCTTTGGTATTGGTGCAGACACAAACAAGGAAAACTATAAAGCTGCTTCACACTTCAATGATGGAGCAAAAGCAGCAAAAGATGCTAGTGATCATTTGCAATCTATTTCTCAATATGATTCAACTTTCGCTCAACTATCTAAATCTGCATACGAGTTTAGTATTTTGCTTAAAGAACTAGAAAGGAAAACTAGAGAAAATGAGAAATTACAGAAACTACCCATTGATGAATTATTCAATGTATTAAAGCAACTAACTTTTCTTTCCTAAAATGCAGCGAACCTTTTTTAAATTAGTAAAACAAGCCATTCTTAATGAATTCAATTCCAGGAGAAGATGAGCTTTTCGAGAAAATAGATAATGCTTTTCTAGTATTACAAGAGCTACGTGGGATACCAAAAGACGAATTTGACCAATATTTCGTTTCACAAAGTTCTAGTATTGAAAGAGCTCTAATAATGAATCCTGATGAATATAATGGGAAAAGAATAATGTTTCTCGGAGATATGGATCTTTCATCTTTACCAATAGGAGTTCTCGCTAAGCCAAGAGATTTAGCAGTTATTGATATAGACAAACGAATTCCTGAAATTGTTTTTAACATGAAAACAAAGCAAAAAATCAGAACAATACGTTATATTAATCATGATATTCGTGTGCGAATGATAATCATTCTCAAAAATCAATTCGATTACATTTTCCTTGAACCTCCAATGACAGAAGAAGGACTGGAAGTTGGTTTAACAAGAGCTGTACAGTGTGCTAACAAGGAATCGTCATCGAGAATTTTCTTATCTTTTGATATTCAAAGTGAAAAGAAAGAAATCTTAGAGAAGTTTATTGATAAAATGAATTTAGAGATAGAGGAAAAGAGATCTGATTTCAATAAATATGACTATGAAACTCCTTTGAAGAAGAATGTATCTGATTTGTATATTATCAAAGTAAAACCAAATTCAAAGGAAACTATCCCTAATCATTACTTTGGTCCTCTTTATTTCAGAGAAAGTAATAATCAATTGCAGCCATATAAGTGCAAATGTGAGCAAACCTATAAAATAGGAGTAACTGGAGATTTCACTTCTATTGAAGAATTAGAAAAAGCAGGATGTTCAAAATGTAATTATAGTGGTCCTTTCTTATATGATTCAAGTATCAAAATTGAGTAAGAAATTTGAATAATGAAACTATGTGATTGCATGTCAAATCTATCTAACAAAATTACTATCTGTGCACTTTGTGAAGAAAAACTTGAGTTGAATAGCCAAATCCTTCTCAATGGCTGCCCATTTTGTGGTTCATTCAAATTCAAAACATACAAAGAAATGTCAACTGATCAAAAGAAAGAAGAAGAACTTGATCTTATTGTAGAGAAGGAAATTCATCAAACAGATATAAAAGATGGGCTAGAATCAATCAGACTTACAAGTGAAGGAGTTTTTGAAGTAGATATTGAAAAATTATTAACAGAAAATGGTGACACTAAACCTATAATTAGTAGGAATAAAGATGGTTCTTATTACATCAAATTTCAAACAGAAGAAGAAGAAAGCTAGCTTTATCAAAACCTCTCACTTGTCAAAAGATTTTAATTAAATTGATTATTAGGGATGCCGAGGTAACTTACTTGTCTTCTAAGGAACAAAAGGCAAAGGAAAAGAGGATTATTGATGGAGTTAAAGAAATTCTCGAGTTCAGAGGATTTCAAATTAACAATACAAAAGAAGATGATGATTTTCTAGATGTGTATGCTAAAAAACTTAATGAGGATAAAGAAACGGTAACAGCTATTGCACGATTTCCAAAAAACCCTCAGATTGGAGTAAAGTTAATTAGACTTTTAGGAAAACTACAGGAAGAGGAAGAACTAAGTGAAGCTCTATTAATTGCAGAATCTCCATTAACACATTATGCAAAGAAGGAATCTGTGAAACTAGGAATAGAAATCATTAGTAGTACTAATCCATTGTTCAATATTTTTGATCACGGTTTAGTTCGTCAGCATGTTAAACTCAATCCTAGAAATATAAAGGGTTTCTTAGAAAGATATCAAATTCAAAAACATCAGATACCTAAAATACTAGAGAATGATGCTGCAGTAAAAGCTATACAAGCAAAACCTGGTGATGTTATCAAAATTAATCGGAACCCAGACATGGGAGAAAATGGGGCATATTATAGAGTTGTTATAAAATCAACTTCTCGATTACGATTAGTAGAAACAGGAACCCCTAAGAAGAAAATAGCTAAGAAAGTTGCTCCAAAGAAACCTAAGGAAACTCCTGAAAAACAAGAAGCTGAAACAAAGCCTAAGACAGTAGAAGAACCAAAAGCAACTGTAGCAAAGACTACTGCAAAGCCTAAAACAACAACAGCTGCAAAGACTACTGCAAAGCCAAAAGCAACAGCAAAAGCAAAGCCAAAGGTAGCAGCAAAAGCAAAGCCAAAGCCAAAAACAACAAAAGCAAAGCCAAAAACAACAAAAGCAAAGCCAAAAACAACAAAAGCAAAGCCAAAAACAACAAAAGCAAAGCCAAAAACAACAAAAGCAAAAACAACAAAGGTTAAGGCTGCAACAAAAAAATCATCTAAAAAATAATATCATTTTTAAGATTATGAGGGTTCAATATGATAACTTTCCTATCAGGAGGAACAGGAACCCCAAAACTAATTCAAGGATTCAGAAGAATAATAGATGATGACAAGTTAACTATTATCGCAAATTCAGCTGATAATATTTGGATTTATGGATTATATATTTCACCTGATATAGATACGATTCTTTATCTCTTTAGTGATCAATTGGATATTGAAAAGTATTGGGGAGTAAAAGATGAAACGTTCAATGTATTAGATTCTCTTAATCGATACGGGGTAAACACTTGGTTCAGATTAGGAGACAAAGATTTAGGTCTACATATTTTGAGAACACTTGAAATGCAAAAAGGAAAAAACCAATCTGAAATAATTGATAGTTTCAGGAAAAAATTAGAGATAAAAGCTAAAATTTATCCAAGTTCAGAAAATCATATTGAAACTCGAATTATTACAAATTCTGATGAGGATATACATTTTCAAGAGTTTTGGATTAAAAATAAAGGAAATACAAAGATAAAAGATGTCTACGTAAGAAATGTGGAAAACGCTATTTTTCCAAAATCAGCGCAAACAGAACTAGAAAATTCAGACATAATCATAATTGGTCCTAGTAATCCAATAACTAGTATAGGACCTATTCTTGAAATAACAACCTTAAGAAAAACATTAGAAACAAATAAGAAAAAATGTATAGCTATAAGTCCAATAATTGGGAACAAACCAGTCAGTGGACCAACAGGAAAACTGATGAAAGCTAAAAAACTTGAGGTGTCTCCTGTAGGGATTGCTAAGCTCTACGAAGATGTGTGTTCCACAATAATAATACATGAAACAGATGAAAGTTTCAGGAAAGAAATTGAAAATGAAACGAACCTAGAAGTTCTATCTCAGAATATTTTATTTAGCAAGGATAGCATATCAAAGAATCTGGCATCGTCTATTCTAGACTGGGGGTAAATTATCTTGAAATCGGATTTGAGATTTAGACCACCAATTGTCCAATCAGCTATGGCTGGGATTTCAGACAAGGATTTTTGTCAAGAGATTCTGAATTATGGAGCAGGGATGGTAACATTTGGGGGATTTTCAATAGATCGTGAATCTCATTTGGCTACAACTCAAATGATCGAGAGAGGGAGAGCTGAATTTCTTCTTCAGTTCAAAGTTGAACAGGTTAAATCATGGTGTTCAAAGAATTTAAATCTAGAAAAACACTCGAATCATCAACTTGTTAGTTTCAATGTAAGACTTACTTACGCTGATTATTTCTCTGAGGTATGGCTGAAAGAAGTTTCACAGTATGTTGATATCATAGAGATTAACGCTCATTGTCGTCAAGAAGAGGTTCTCAGAATTAACGGTGGTCATGAATTGCTTGTAAAACTTAAGAAACTTAAATCTCTGATAGAATCTATTCGAAGAATACTACCTTCATTTCCTTTAGGAATAAAAATTCGAGGGCACATCGTGAATGATTATACTATGCTTGTAAAAATTCTGGAAGAATATTCAATTTCCTACATTCATGTAGATGCTATGTTACCTGGACACAAGAGAGCTAACATTGAAATAATTAGAAAGTTAGTAGAATTAACAAATATCCCTATAATTGGGAATAATTCAGTTAGAACAATAAATGATGTTCATAAAATGCTAAGAGCTGGAGCAAGAGCAGTTTCTATTGCTAGACCATTGATTCAAAACCCGAAATTCATACAAAGATTAGTTAGAGATTATTCTGGAAGGATTACCGATGAAAGCAATTATAGTACCATATAGAGGAACAGTAAATGATAAGAGTAGACTTAGGTCTAATCTAAAGGCTACATCAATAGAAAAACTACTTTATCACATGACTCAGAATTTAATAGATGAAATTTCGAAAATTGAGTCCAGTTTCAATTTGTATATCTTAACAAAGAAGGAAGAATTAAACTTCTCAGGAAGCTTTTCTATACTTCTAGATAAGGGGGAGGAATTAAACGAATCATTACAAGAAGCTTTCAAAGAAATTCAAGAAGATATAATTATAATTATAATGGCGGATCTACCTTTGATTAAATCTGAAGATTTGCAATTAATTCTCAATAAACATACAAATGAGAAAAAAATAATGCTTGGACCAACACCTGATAATGGTACTAGTATATTAGTTTTCAATAAGAGAGATTCTTTTCCACTAGTTTTTGGGAAAAACTCTGCACTAAGATTTAGAGAGGTTTTTGAGAGTTTGGGATCATCATTTGAGATTTTAGAAAGTAAGAATGCTTACAGAGATATAGACAAATTTAAAGATTTAGTAGAATTAGAAGAGAACAGTTATTTACCAAATAATATCAAACAAATAATAAAGGAATGTGTGGATTTTGAGTGAAAAAATTGATAGAATTCAAACAGTTTTAAACAAACACAATGTAGATGGATGGATAATTTTTTGTCACCATTCATATGATGTACATCAGAGATATTTACTTGAGAAGTGGTTTGCATCACCAACTTTAACCTTGATACCAAAAAGAGGAAAACCATCTGTCATAACTTCGCAAATGGAAGCAATGTTAGTCAACGAGGAAATTTACGAAGTCAATGCATACAAAAAAGGTAGTGAATTGACTGAGATGGTTAACAATTTGCTCAAGAGTTTCCAAGATAAATCCACACTTGCTCTTAATTTCGTTGAACCAAGTGAGGTTTTTTCTAAATTCAGTTCTGATATACTAACAAGTGGAACTTTTAGTGCTTTAACTAGTATTAATAAAAATCTCAATTATGTTTCTGCTAAAGACATCATTTTTGATGTAAGAGCTGTAAAAACTCAAAAGGAAATTAAAAATCACGAGATCGCTGCTAAACTTGCTGAAGAATTGATGGAAGAAGTAATAGAACCCTTAATCAAACCAGGTATGGTAGAAAAAGAATTAGCAGCAATTATTGAATTTGAATGTAATAAAAGAGGTGGAGTAGCGTTTGAACCCATAGTTGCTTCTGGACCAAATGCCGCTATTCCACATCATAAAGCAGGCGCTGGGAAGATAGAAGAAAATCAAGTTCTTCTAATTGATTATGGCGTTGCTTATGAGATGTCCAATTCAGATATAACTCACACATATTGGATAGGAAGTAAACCGAAAGAAGAAATCCTTAGAGCATATGAAGCAGTACATGAAGCAAAAGAAGCTGCATTTTCAAAAATCAGAGCTGGGGTTTCCTCTCATATAGTAGAAATGGCAGTTCGAGAAAAGTTTGAAGAATTTGGATATGATCATGAGAAGCTGTATATTCATTCAACTGGTCACGCAATTGGTATTGAGACACATGATATTGGAGTAGGAATCTACCGAGCTTATCCTGATAGACCCGCCAAGGAATTACTTGAAAACTCTGTCATAACAGTAGAACCTGGTTTGTACTTTACTGGAGATTTTGGTATACGATTAGAAGATGATTGTGTTGTAACAAAAGATGGTGGAAGAAGACTATCAAATACTCCAAAAGAAATGGTTTGTTTATGAGATTCTCATGGGTTTTTGTTAGGGTTTTTCATAACCCCAACGATCGATGGTTTCATGCCATTTTGAGTAAATGAGTTCTTTATCTTTCTTTGAAATCTTGTAGTTTCCAACTTGGTAACCAGTTAGAGAATCTAAATATGTTTGAATTTTACCGTTTACTAGTTCAAAGTCTCCAAGATTAAGTTGTTCATATATCTTTTCTAATTCTTCCATAGGTTTAGAAATTAAATCTTCATATTTTAGTTCAATAATTTGATCTTTCGGGATAGAATCAAAATCTTGGTAGAATTTGTCGTAGAATTCTAAATACAAATCAAATATAAAATCATTCAACTCATAGTGTGGTTTTTGCAACCAAAACAAATGTGTATTAACATTATGAAGTTTAACAGTAGAAAAGAAAACCTTGTACGGATTTCTATAAATATTGATAAATTTTGCATCTGGAAAGACTTCTAGAATAAGTTTTACTCTATGAGTATCAAGAGGATTCTTAAGCAACAATTGCTTTCCTCCTTCCTTTAGAGTTAACTTCTTGAGATAAAATACAAGATTGTCTTTCCATTCTTTGACTTCAGCTTCAGTAGCATCCTCAAATGTACCATATTTAAGATAACGATCTCTATTTTCAGGAAAGATCAATCCTGATTGTGGGGAGAGTAAACAAAGATCAACAATCGCAAATTCATGTTCTTGAGGAGTAGCAGCTGTCATTGCCATATTGTCCATTGGACGTTTATCTGGAATTAGTGGTTTCATAACTGCTGATATAAATTTGAAGCCACTAAGCATCAAATGCGGGAAGGTTGCTTCAACTAAATCTAAGTAACCATATTTGTCATCAAGTAGTAATAGATTTTGTAGATGTGTTGTTCCTGTCCTCCAATGACCTACAATGAAAATCGGTGGTTTTTTAATTTCCGTATTTCTAATTTTGCGATTAAATCGAATGTGCTCATAGATTGTAAAAGGAGTAAATAATGCAGTAACCAACGTAATTGCAAGAGTTCTTGGAATATATTTCCAGCTAATGTTGAATTTGTTCTGCCAAAGTAACTTCAACCACATTTTGATACTAGCGCCCATTATGAAAATTTAAATCACTACCTAATCTGAAATCCTTATTTCGAGTTTCTTTCATTGTGAGTTAATAAATCTTATTAGATGACCATTTCATTCAAAAAAATTGAAATTAGCGACTGCGTAATACGACCGTGTGATGTCAATAATATTTCGTTTTAAGTTAACAAGAACAAGCTTACCCTTAAGGTGAAATAATTGTCATGGAGATTATGGCTGAAATCAAAGCCAAAATCAATAAATTTGGGGTTCTACGGTGAAGTTAATGCTGGTAAAACCACTCTTGCGAACAAAATTGGTATAGATTGGGCTGACCAAGAAGTTGGAATAGTCAGTGAAATTCCACACGAAACAAGAACAATTCAGAAGCTTGAGAAGGTTAATTTCTCTTCTAAGGGAACTGTTCTTGATCTTACACTTATTGATATGCCAGGAATAGCATCCTCTGTAAATCCAAAAGAGTTCATGAAACATGGACTTACTGCTGGAGAGGCAATGCAAAGAGCTAAAGAGGCAACTAGAGGAATAGTGGAAGCAATTAAATTCCTAGAAAATGTGGATGTAGCATTAGTTGTGATTGATGCAGCAAAATCACCGTTTGATCAGGTAAACTTTACTATAATAGGTAATTTGGAACATCAGAAGAAACCATTCATATTGGTTCCAAATAAAATAGATTTACCTGGAGCAGATATTCGAGAAATCAAAGATGCGTTTTGTGACTACCATGTTAGCCCTGTTTCTGCGCTGCAGGGTGATGGTATTGAGCAGTTATACAATAAAATAGCCGAGATGGCTAAGAAGGTAAGGTGAATAAAATGAAGTATAGAGTAGATTTTATACCATTTTCTGAGACTGATGATCTTTCTAGTGAAGAAAAAATCAGTTACATCTTATCAAAAGTAATGAGGAATAGCATTTTGATTCTTGAAGATGGCCTCTCTCCTATTGAGGAGCTCGATCTTATTCAAAGAACCATGAATAAAATTGATTACAAAAACTTCGTAGGTGTCAAGATGTTCTCATTCGAGAATGGAGAAGACTTTAAATGGTCTAAACTTTTTGGTAAAGGAACCAAAAACAAAGGATTTACGGTAGTAGCACCAAATGAAGCAGTTTCAGTAATAAAAGATAAAAGAGGAATACTATCCATCAGAATAAGTGGATAGATCCTAAAAACTAACCTGCTAGAATTGCTAACACTTCACTAAATGTTTCCTCAATAGAAACATCTGTGAAGACAACACTAACCAGATCTTTACCATATAGTTGCATCATGTCGGTCAAAATAACTTCCATTAATTCTGCTTCAACGTTCTCGTCAATCTTCGAATCACTATAACAACGTACCACAAGTCTCTGTCTCAGGTTACGTATAGAACAGCGAAAGACTATGCACTTTGATACCAACAAGGGAGGGAGTCGCGCTACATGACCATCTATAACTAGAGGGTAGGATGAAGTGTTTTTTTCGATTAACTTTGTAAGAACAACATTTAGTTTACCATCGTTTACAACATAGCTGTCTCTCTCTTCATCAAAGAAATCGAAAAGCTTTTTCTCTTTAACTAATTCTCCAATATTAACTACGTTGTAATCCTTTTCTACTAATAGATCTGCAATTGTAGTTTTACCAGTACCTGGTGTTCCTGTCAGAATTAGTGCTTGTTTCATTAGTTTTTAGTTTTTAGACATCATTAAAAGCATTTATCATTAAAAATGTGTTTTTTCTGAATTTTCTGATTTTTCGGAATGTTTATAAATATCTATCAACTGACTATTCTTAGTTGATACTATGAGTGATAAAGAAAAAAATGAAGATTGCTGTCCTTCAAGCAGTGAAGGTTTAGGTTGTTGCCATGTAGAAGGCGTTGTTCAGTTAGATAGTAGAGGGCAAATTGTACTTCCCAAGAACCTAAGAGAAAAAATGAATCTAAATGAAGGAGATAAACTTGTAGTCATTAGTATGAATGATAAGGGTAAGATTGCAAGCATTTCTCTGATGAAATCAGATAGATTTGATGGTATGGTTAAACTGTCACTCAAACCAATAATGAAGGAAATAATTGCAGATTAAGGTGATTAAATGACAAATATAGAGAAAGAAAAAGTAAGGAAAGTAGTTAGAGACAGATATGGAGATGTAGCAAAAAGGAATATAGACTCAGTTGTTGAAGCTAGGAAAGCTCAGAAAGCATCTTGTGGATGCAGTAAATCTGAATCTCAAACTCTAAAGACACAAAAAACTCAAGAATCATCTTGTTGTGGAACACCTTCCGTGGAAGATGTAAGTAAGGCTATTGGCTATACTCTTGAAGAATTAGCTGAAATCCCTGAAGAATCCAATATGGGATTAGGCTGTGGGAATCCTACAGCAATTGCAGAGATGAAAGAAGGTGAAGTTGTTCTAGATCTCGGATCTGGTGGAGGGTTAGATTGTTTCCTTTCTTCCAAAAAAGTTGGACTTACTGGTAAAGTTATAGGAGTTGATATGACTCCTGATATGATCGACTTAGCTAGAGAAAATGCTCGCAAGTATGAGTATACAAATGTTGAATTTAGACTTGGTGAGATTGAAAATATTCCAGTTGCAGATAATTCTGTTGATGTGATTATTTCTAATTGTGTAATCAATCTATCTCCAGAAAAGCAACGAGTATTTGATGAAGCATTTAGAGTTCTAAAACCAGGAGGAAGGTTATCTATTTCAGACATAGTACTTCTCAAAGAGCTTCCAGATTCTATAAGAAACAATGAAGACCTCTTGGCTGGATGTGTAGCAGGAGCAGAACTAAAAGAGAAATATCTAGAGCTTATTACAAATGCGGGTTTTAGGGATATACAGGTAACAGATAAAGCTTCAGGTCTTCTTGTAGAAAAAGAGCTTGAAGGAGATATAGATTCGGAATCAGGAGAAAGAGTTCTTGTTATAGATGGACAGCCTCTTGATATTGAGAACTATGGAGATATAAAAGAGGAACTAGATGGCATTGGTGATTCTATACAAAGCATCACAGTTACTGCGTTCAAACCATAGGATGTAGAATCATTTAAGAATCTCATCTGACATCTTTTTTTTACCAAAAACTGCCTTCCATATGTTCATTTTCTTTGCTTCTCCAGTTCTGATTTTTCTTATGTTATCTTTTTGTCTACTAATCATGACAATTGATATGCTGAAAAGAATAATTGCTATTGCCAAATTATAAGGAGCCCAAGGCATTACAACTGGGAAAAACAAAGCGATTACTCCAACTAATGCAGTAGTAACAATGTAGGTTATTGAAGAGTATCCAACAAAAGTTATGACTATAGGCCATAAAACTATCCAAAATGCAATCATAATTGGATTAGCATATAACATTGAAGCAAGAACAACAGTAATTCCTCTCCCGCCGTGACCTGGCAGAAGGTAGATAGACCAATTATGCCCCAAAATTGCTCCTAGTCCTGCAATAGCTAGACTGAATCCAAGAACAGTATCTGGAAAGAAACTTGTTAGAGGTACGTTATACTCAGGATAATTTTGAAAATATAGAATATTTGAAAGATAGTATATTAATGCTACAGCAGTTACAGATCTACAAACATCTAAGAATCCAGCAAACAAAGCCCAATTTCTAGATTTAGTAGCTCGATAAACATTTCTTCCACCAACGTTTCCCGAACCTATTTTTCTCAAATCTTCTCCAGTTTTAAGTTTTGTAATTATCCAACTAAAGGGAATGGAACCTACAACATAAGAACTTATGAAAACCAGGATATATACTATGGATATGTGCATAGTTTGGAAGACTGTATAGCTTAAATAAAAGATTTATGCGTAAGCAAATTTTTATACATCTTATCTTCTCTTAAACCAATGAATAATGATATCTCTCCAAATATATTTCGAGCTTATGACATACGTGGAGTTTACAACAAGGATATCTCAGCGCCTATAATGTATAAAATTGGATTAGCCTTTGGGACCTATGTTAAAAATACATTAAAAGGTAGAGAAGTAGTAGTAGGGAATGAAATAAGGCAATCAAGTTTTCCATTAGTCCATTCATTTATTTCAGGTGTAACAGCAACCGGGATTGATATTATTTATGTAGGAACAACAGCTTTTGGTCAAACCCTATATGCTGGTTGGTTTCTTAAGAAAACAGCAACAGCATTTGTTACAGCAAGTCATCTCCCACCTGAATGGAATGGTATAAAATTCTATCATTCTGATGGTGTTGGTTTTTCTGAAGAAGAGCTAATGTCAATTAGGGACATCGCAATAGATGAGAAATATTCAGTTGTTGACTGGAAAGATATCGGAAGTTCAAACTCTTATAACATAAAAACAGAGTATGAGAACTTCTTTAAACGGAAATTTAAGTTTACAGAAAAACTAAAGGTTGCAATTGATTGTGGCGGAGGAAGCACTACTTTGTCTGTTCCCGAAATCTTTACTTCCTTAGGAATTGAAATAACAAGAATCTATTGTGATACTGATCCTACTTTTTCAGGAAGGCCTTCTGATCCGAAACCAAAAAATCTAACTGAATTAGTCAAGGCTATTCCAAAACACGGATGCAATTTTGGTGTAGCTTTTGATGGAGATGGAGACAGAGCGGTTATAGTGGACGAATTAGGCAGAATACTCTCGGCTGATCAGACAGGAATTATCATTGGAATGTATGGATTGAAAAACAAACAAGGTACAATCATTGCTAATGTGGAATGTTCGAAATCAGTAGCTGAACAGCTTGAACCCTTAGGATTTAAAGTAAAACAGATTCCAGTTGGTCATACTTTTCTTACAATAGAAGCAAAAGAGGAAAAGTCTCCATTAGGAGTAGAATCCAGTGGTCACATAATTCTCCCAGAATACTTCCTCTTTGATGATGCTATTGTAACTCCATTAAAGATTGCAGAAATACTTAATAGAGAAAAAAGAGAATTGTCAACTTTAGTGGATGAAATTCCATCGTATCCGATAAGAAAAGAAGAAATTCCATGCGAAGATGATCTAAAATTTACAGTAGTAGATTTACTTAAACAAAAACTACTCTCAAAATTCGAAGATGTAAACACTATGGATGGTGTCAGAATCAATTTCCAAGAAGGATGGGTTCTAATCAGGCCATCAAATACATCACCCATAATTAGAATGACAATCGAAGCTGACGATGAGGTAACCATAGAAAAACTATCAGAAGAATTCAAAACGCAACTTATGGAAACAATATCAGAGATTCAATCACGTAGGTAAAAGTATGACAAGCCCTGATTTAGAATTCTATTGTTCGTACTCTGACAGATGTTATGAATGCTGTCTAGAGACAGAAATGCCATTGGCAGAAAAGGACATAACAAGAATTTCAAAATTAGGATTCCAAATAGATGAATTTTTAGAAGAAAAAGATGGATTTATGGTTCTGAGAAATAAAGAGGGTATGTGCTTTTTCCTAAAAGAAAGCAGATGTACAATATATGAAAATAGACCTGAAGGTTGCAGATACTATCCTTTGATTTATGATCTTGATACAGATGAATTCATTATAGATGACTTATGTGCACACTTCAATGATTTTGATCCAAGTATTTATCAACCACTCCATGAGCTAATTAGATATTTTATTTACACGCTTCTTAGTGAGAAGGAGATAAGAGCTGAAAAAACAAGGGAAGAAGAAAGAAAAAGAAAAAAAGGTGAATAAACTCTAATCATGAAATTTGTTTTCTAGTTTTTTCAAAACACCAGGTAATGTTGTATACTCCATCTCACTGAGAGGAAGACGACTAGGTTCAAATGGTCCATGCCGACGAATATAGTCAGCTATTTCATTAACTCTTGTTCTTGTAGAATCAAATGATGGATCATCAAATAAATCAACTACTCCTTTGAACATACCATTTTTCAACTGAAAACCTAATCCTACAACTCTAGGTGGTCCATCAAATCTAACACATTGGCTGTATTCGAGTGACACAGGCATAAGGGGACCTCGATGAGAACCACGCATCCAACCAGAAACCATATGTCCCAAAGTAAAAGCTTCTACTATTTCACCTACAGCTGGAAATCCACTTTGACTTCTAACTACTGCAACTGGATCATCTTTTCCTACATACTTACCTGCTACTAGAGATAGTTTATCGGTAGATATCGCTGCAGCTCTCCCAATACCAGTGTTTTTACTATCTACATACTTTACAACATATTTTCCAGGAGCACCTATAAGCGCAAGCAAATCATACATCTCTTCGGGACAGCTTAACTCTACGAATTTACTTTCATATACATCCATTACAGAAAAAGAAAAACCTTCATGCATTTTTGGATCAATTACTAATCCAGCTGTATTAAACGGATTAGCAAACATCTGAAATATAGGATAATTGAACGCACCAGGTTCAGTTTTATCCATTGCAAAAACTAAAATTGGTTCAGCTGGACGTTCCTCAAATTCTATTTCAGCACACCCAGGGCCCATACCTTTTATGTTTCCTGTAAATGTATCTTTCAAAAGATCTTGCCCCGCTCCATAGAGACCAATTTCTCTAGCTTCCTTCCCTAGAGTCATAAAAGTATCCCAAGCAAGCTTATGTATTTCTTTATTATCAACTCCCTTATCATGAGATAATAAGAGCTCAGTATCATCACCAGCATTAAACACAATGAAATCAAGAATGACATTTTCATCCTTAGCTTTTTCCATTAGCTCTTCTGCTCTTTCCATTAAAGGCTCATATACAGTAACATGACCAGGACTAGAACCTATGTCAGCTTTAATTAGACTTATTGTAGTTTTAACCAACCTTGTCACCTAAATTTCTAAACAAATAATACGGGTCACTAATACATATTATAAATACCTAATTAAAAGTTTTACTCACTAGCTCCGTTGAAGAGAAGAAAAAATGAAGAAAGAGAAGCGTTTTACAAATCTTCTATTTTGAACCAAAGTTCAATTAAATCCTTAGAGCCACCAACAAAACCAGCTCTTTGATGTAGATAGTGCATTGAAGTTAGCTTGTTTACGTCTAAGGGTTTTATTTTTTCAAATACAATTTCATGTCCATCAGCAGTTATGTAGAATCCAGCTCCATTAACTTTTGATAAGATATAGAGATAAGGGACAATTTCGTAACAAAACCTTAGTTTAGGTGCAAAATAACCAAAAACACCAGTTTTTTCAAAAACGTTATTCATATCTTGAACCATGCATCCACCATATCTATTCTTTCCTTTGATATCTAAAGCATCTACGAATAGTTTTTCTTTTGCTGAATGATCATTATATTTACCACCCAACCCAAAAACAGGACTTTTGCTTGGACTAATATCGAGTTCATCTCTTATTACACGGAATTTCTCTCCATCATGTAGAAATTGAATAAAACCTAACTCAGTTGCTAAATCAAAACGCAGGAATAAGGTGAAACTTACTGTTAAAGCTGCAAGAGTATAACCTTCTTGATCGATTATATTGACAATTGCTCCTGGGCTTCTAGTCCTAATAATAGAGGATCCATCGATGAAGTCACCCAAAACAATTAAGTCCCCAGTTCCTTCTAGTATACTATTTTCATCAGTTTCTTCTCCTAATAAGAGAGAATATAGATTATTTGGAATTCTTTGCATGAATAATTCTTGTGTAGCAATGTCCAAACTCAATTGCTCATCACCAGAAATATTGATGATGCCTGAATAATCATGTTCGTCTAGAAGAAAAGTAAGGATCTGTTTTGGTACATCCAGACTTATATCTATAATTTCTTTTACGATTTCTCTTAGTTCTTCTGGTTGAATTTCTTCTAGGTAAGCTTCAAGTGTTTGATATTTTTTTATTGACATTTTTCTAACCTTAGTATGTATTTGTGAGGAAGTTCTCTACCATATATTTGAAGCAGAGATCTGCAGTGTTTTCCATTTTTAATGCTTTGATAAAATCATTCATATCTATTTCAGCTTGGGAAATTATAGTTTGTTTAGATCCTTCATTTATGGTTTCAACTTCATCGAAGAATTCTTTCCAGGCATATTTTGAATTTTTTGCAAAGGTCTTATGTTCATCCACATCTGGTTTACCATATTTTTCAAGAACCCAAGACCTAATCTTTGTAAATAATTCAGGTTCATGTTTCTCAAGAACATCTTGCACAAGCCTTTGCCAAAAAGTCCCAATATTTCCTTTTGCAATACTTCCATGAGGGAATGTTGAAGCAATAACATCAACAGGAGTTCCTGTAATTCCATGCTGTGCAATTCTGGTTTCAACTCCCATCTTCTTGAATTCTTCAACAATCTCAACAGTTCTCTGAACATTAATTCCTAGCTGTGGAACAACTTTGCCTTCTGCATCAACACTAACACCATGAGTTGAACCATTTGCTATTGCAAGATAATCAATAAAGACATCACTCTTTATTAGAGTTGAAACATAATGTACTGCTTCTTCAACAGAAGTAAAATCAGCTATACCAATTTCTCCAACTTCTCCTTCAATTCCATAAGGTTTTTCTCCCATTAATTCTCTGATAAATGCGAATAATATAAGACCTTTCGAAAGAATTTCACTTAACTGCCCTTTTACAGTTTGTTCTTCTCTGTTGAATAGGAAAGATGTATCAATTGCAAAACCTGTGAAGCCGGTTTCAATTCTTGCTTTAATTTCTAGCATTAAATTCGCCATTTCTTCATCTGTACCTTTCTTCAATGTAAGGTGATCTGCATGTAATGAATAAGCAAACCATTTTTCTTTTTCAGCTGCAGATTTACAACGATCAGCGAATTTTTTAGGGGTATAACCTGTATATCCTCCGCTTAGTGACATTTCACTTAGTGCTAGTTCAAATATCACTACAGATTTGGTTTTCTTTGCTGCTCTCAATATCCCTCTAATTACTTCTTCAGTTGCTCTTGGGTTGATTGCTGCAATAATCGTTTCCACTCCAGCTACACCTTTAGCTATGTAGTTTAAAGGCAAAGGATCCCTTGGAGTTTCAAAATAGGCTATAATCTCAGTATCAGGTGTCATTAATTGTACCCGATGGATATTTTGAATTGGCATCTTATGAATTTTTTTGTGTATCATAGATTCCAATTTTTATGTAAGAAAGGAATATAGCAGCATTTAAGAAATTTCTTTTACACATTATTTATTAGAAAAAATGTCATTGGAGAAATTTCATAGTTATTCTTGCCTTCTAACCATATTACTTGTAATTGGTTTCATTAGCTCTCCAATGATGAATTTTCAAAGCAACTCCTTTCTTATTGTAGATGGTTTTGCTGAAGAAGCTGGTCTTAATTCACAATTAATTCAAAGTGATCCAGTTCAGATATACAATGACAGTGGTTTCACAATTTTCCCGGGAAGTGGAACTGAATTAGATCCTTATAGGTTAAAATTCCTCAATATCACTTCAGATACTCAATCTTGTGGGATAAACATAAGCGATACAACCAAATTTTTCGTTATCGAAAATTGTTACATCAATGTTAAACAAATAGGAATCTGGATTTCGTGGATTGCTCTCGGTACAGCAGAAATTAGTAATAATACAATTACAGACCAATATACTAATGGTATTGACATCTGGGGAGCACCAGGTACAGTAATAGATAATAACACAATAACAGCAAATGGTTTGAATGGAATAAAATGTATAGATTCTGATGAGGTTAAAATTACTAATAATGTCCTTTCTATGAACAATGATAATGGAGTTTCAATTAGATTTTGTGATGATGTGGTAATTTCTAACAATTATTGTGAAGCAAATCAAGTAGGCTTAGAAGTTTTTTTTGGTCGTAATTCAATAATAGAACAGAATTTGTGTTTTGAAAATAAAGAATACGGGTTTTATCTATGGGAGATATCTGCAGGTCATATTCGTCAGAATAATCTTTCCGATAATCTTGGGCCAGCATTTTATTTCAAAGATTCTGATAATATTCAACTTAAAGAAAATGAAGCAATGAATAATTCAATAGGAGTCTATCTAGATGAATCGCATAGTTTTAACATTTTTAATAATACTATTTCAGAAGATAGGAATGAAGGGATTTATCTATTTAATTCTAATGAAAATGAGATTACGTACAATTTCCTAATTCTTAATGACAGATATGCCGTAGTTTTAAATTTTTCTTCGAATAATCTTATACACCATAATAACTTTATAGAAA
>Ga0114922_10001891_pt1 | contig 19828 bp, 16 predicted proteins | sample AartaG_FD_100975 | JGI IMG/M metagenome (GOLD analysis project Ga0114922, IMG submission 100975) | Deep subsurface microbial communities from Aarhus Bay to uncover new lineages of life (NeLLi) - Aarhus_00045 metaG | ecosystem: Environmental > Aquatic > Marine > Oceanic > Sediment | place...
AACAGGCCCACGATGATCCCAAGCGCGTCTTGCGCTTGGGCCTGCTCTTCGCCCTGGGCATCTTAGTGTCGTTCTGGCTGCTGGGTCTGGTCGCGGTGGCGGCCAAGGCGGCTGCCGGAGGTGCGACCTGGGGTACTCAGTTTTCAAACCCCAGTTTCGTGGTCGCGATGATCGTGATCCTCTACGTTTTCGGGCTGAGCCTTTTCGGGGTGTTCGAGATCAACCTGCCCGGTGCAGCCGCCGGCACGCTGAGCGCCGCCACCACCCGCGAAGGGTACGCCGGGTCCTTTGTCAAAGGCATGCTGGCCACGGTGCTGGCCACGCCGTGCACCGCGCCGCTGTTAGGTCCGGCGATCGCAGTGGCCTTCACACAGTCCAGCGCGGTGATCATGGCAGCCATGACAGCGATCGGCCTGGGGATGTCCCTGCCCTACGTGCTGTTGGCGGCCCGGCCGGCTTGGCTCCGCTTCCTGCCCAAGCCCGGTCCGTGGATGGACTCGTTCAAACAGTTCACCGGCTTCCTGCTGATGGGCGTGGTGGTCGGGCTTCTATACGTGCTGGGCGATTTGCTGGGCAAGGAGGGGCTTGTGGCCACTATCGCGTTCCTGACTTTTCTCGGTTTGGCCTGTTGGGTGTACGGGAAGATCAACCTGCTATGGGGCGCGGCCGCCCGGGTGTTGACCTCGGTGGGGGTGGTGGTCATCGCGGTGCTTGGTGGCTGGTTCGCCTATTTTATATATTCGCCGGGTGAGGTCGCATGGATCCCTCACCGGCGCGGCCTGCATAGGCAACTCGCTGCTGAAGGACGCACGGTCTTCGTGAACTACACGGCCACCTGGTGTACGAAGTGCTGGGTGGAGAAGATAACTGTTTTAGACACCGACGCCGTTCAGGATAAGATGCGCGAACTGGGCGTGGTTCCCATCAAGGCCGACTTCACCCGCAGGCCGGATTGGATGGCCGAGGAGCTAAAGGCCTACGGTCGCGCCGGCGTCCCCCTGGACGTCATCCTGCCCGCCGGCAAACCCGACGAGCCGATCATCCTGCCGGAGTTGCTCACCAAGGGCATAGTCCTGGAGAAGCTCGAAGAGGCGGGCCCGTCACGTGCCGCACCGACAGGCTTGGCCTCCGCTCCGTGATCCACGACGCCCTGGCAGGACAAGGTCGCCTGATTCGGGGGCAGACACAAGACATCCGAGGACGGGCGACGAAAGCCCCGACCAGGCTTGGCCGAAGCTACCTGTTGATCCGTTGCAAACCCCCTTATCGGGTGGTCCTGGGATCACGCAATGCCATTGGACGAAGCGGGTACGCCGCAGGGGCAGATGCCCAGCGGCTGGGGGGGTGTGTGGCTCTCAATTGGGGATCGTAAGCAGCGCGGTATTCTCCAGTTTTCCGGCCGTGGGGCCGGAGTCTCGTTTTTGGCTCCCTGTTGGAGGATATCACCATGACCGAACTTCAAAAACGCATGATCGAGGACATGCAACTCGCCGGCCTCTCGCAGGGTACGCAGGACGCGTACGTCAGGGTGGTGCGGCAACTGGCCGGGCATTTCGCCCCTTCCGCGTCGCACGCAAGGGTGGCGGCGTCTTCAGGATCAGGCTCCGGGCAAAGGCCACGCTGTAGTCCTCGTAGCCCTTCATCGCCGTGAGTATCTCGTTCTGCCGGACCGGCTTGACGTGTGTCAGCAGGAGAAGGTGTGTCCGGGCCGCACCCTACGCGCCTAACGCAGCGACCGAACGAATGTTTGGTGATTCGTGGGGGCGAGGGTTGGTTCTGCGCGGAAACGGGCCGGAATCGTTGTCGCGGAGGCGTCAGGGGCAGGATTGGCCCCATGGAGCGCGCAAATAGGCGTGATTCACGGCGACAGAGGCCGTTATCGCTGGAATCGAGAGGCTTCGTGCGGTAGGATGATGATCGAAAGTCCGGTAGATCGAGAATCCCAGCTTGGATACTTGTCCGTCCCGCGAACTGGCGCAAACCGCGCCGTTGCGTGGCCGCGTGGCCGGAGGTCTCCATGGCGAAGAAGAAGCGAGCCCGCAGGACACAGCGCGCACCAGCACCTCACTGCGCGCCGGATCCAACACCGCCGAGACACCGACTGCACTGGCTGCTCGTGCCGGCGTTGTTGGCCATCGCGGCACTGCTGGCCGTATCTTCGCTCGTCGGCGACAGCGCCACGTTTGACGAGCCCAGTCATCTGGCCAGCGGCATGAGCTATCTGAAGACCGGCGACTACCGGATCGCTCCGGACCATCCGCCGCTGGCAAAGATCTGGGCCGCCGGGCCGTTGCTGCTCATGGACCAGCGCTGGCCCGACGCACAAACACCGAGCTGGCTGGGTGGCCGACACTACGACCTGGGCAAAGTATGGCTCTTCGAGCTGAATGACGGCCAGCGGCTGTTGGTCGTCGCCCGCAGCATGATGGTCGTGCTGCTGCTGGGCACGTGCCTGTCCGTGTACGCCGCTGCGCGAACGCTCTTCGGGCCGGCGCCCGGATTGCTGGCTCTCGTCCTGGCGACGTTCAGCCCGACGCTCCTGGCCCACGGGCGACTGGTGACAACCGACTTGCCGCTGGCGCTATGCAGCATGCTGACGCTGCTGGCGTTCGCCCGGCTCATGCACAAGATCACTTGCGTCCGGCTGTTGTGGGCGGCAGTGGCGATCGCCGCGCTTAGCCTCGTGAAGTTCTCGTGGCCACTGGTGGCGGTTGGGCTGCTGGGCATGGTGTTGGTGGCCGTCGCCCGCCCCAGACCGCCGGAGCTTGGCTGGCCCCGGCAGCGGCTCCTGACACGCCGCCTCCAGCGGGTCGCCGCACTCGCGCCGCTCGGACTGGTGCTCGTACTCACGACCTGGGTCGCGATCTGGTCCTGCTACGGCTGGCGCTATGACATGATGTCCGAAGATTCCCATGCCGAGCCGGGCAGTACCGAGGCCGAGGACCACGCCTCACTGAGAGCCAGGTGCGACCGTTTCTGGGAGGTCATGCTGACCGCTGAGGACGGGGACGGTTTCCTGAAGCGGGCCCGGATTGAGCTGACTCGGCTGGCGCGGGCCCGGCGCATTTTGCCGGAGGCGTATCTATACGGATTTAGCTCGGCGCTGCACACGACCGCCCGGCGTAGCTCCTATTTCATGGGTGAGTATTCGGTTCAAGGACGCGCCGGCTACTTTCCCCTGGCCTTTGCCATCAAGACCCCGATTGCCACGATGCTGTTGCTGGCGGCCGGGATCGTCGCCATTGTCAGACACCGCCCGTTTCTCCGGCAGGAGCCGATCCTGCTGGCCGGGTTAACGCTGTTCGCTTTGGCCTATGGTCTTGCGGCACTTGGCAGTCACGTCAACATCGGTCACCGGCACATTCTGCCACTCTATCCGGTAGTGTGCGTCCTGGGCGGAGCGCCAGCACGGTGGTGGTCGCACCGCCCGGCGCGCTGGTTGATCGGCGCCAGCGTCGCCTGGCTCGTTGCCGCGAACTTGTGGATTCACCCGCACTATCTGTCATACTTCAACGAGCTGATCGGCGGTCCAGCCAACGGACACAAGTACCTGGCCGATAGCAACATCGACTGGGGCCAGGATCTCAAACGCCTGGCCGAATACGCTCAGCAGCGACCGCAGGAGCCGATCCAACTCGCGTACTTCGGCAGCGCCGATCCGGCGGCCTACGGAGTCAACTGCGCCGCCCTGCCGAGCTACTGGCAGTTCGGCCGGCCGGCCGAGCTGACGCCCGGAACGTATGTCGTCAGCCTGACACAGTTACTCGGTGTCTACGACGACCAGATCCAGCGCGACTCGTTATGGGCCAGCCCGCAGGGGAGGCGGGCCTATCGGCAACTGCACGACCTCGTGCGGCGACCGGCCGCGCCAGACGAATCTGCCGCCGCGCGCGCCCAGCGCCTCAAGCTGACAAGTGAGTATGAAAAGCTCCGCCGCAAACGTTTGATCAACCAGCTTCGCCATCGCAGCCCCGACGAACGGATCGGCTACTCGCTATTCGTCTACCATCTGAGCGAGTTGGACCTCAAACAGCTCTTGGACGAAGCGGGTACGCCGCAGGGGCAGATGCCCAGCGGCTGGGGGGGTGTGTGGCTCTCAATTGGGGATCGTGAGCAGCGTGGTATCCTCGGGTATCCCGGCCGTGGGGCCGGAGTCTCGTTTTTGGCTTCCTAATGGAGGATATCACGATGACCGAACTTCGAAGCCGCATGATCGAGGACATGCAACTCGCCGGCCTGTCGCAGGGTACGCAGGACGCGTACGTCAAAGTGGTGCGGCAACTGGCCGCCCATTTCGCCCCTTCCGCGTCGCACGCAAGGGTGGCGGCGTCTTCAGGATCAGACTCCGAGCGAAGGCCACGCTGTAGTCCTTGTAGCCCTTCATCGCCGTGAGAATCTCGTTCTGCCGAACCGGCTTGTGACGTGCGTCAGCTCCAAGGCGCATGTACGCGTAATCGCGCCTTGGTCGAAAGCCGCTGCAACGTCGAGAACCCGGGCGTGGGCTGTTTATATCCAGACGCCGTGCATAGCGTGGGCGTCTCGCCCGCGAATCCGAGACGGATGGTTCAGGGTTCGGGGTTTGGCGATCAGTTATCAGCCCTCAGCTTTCAGCCAATGGTAGTGCGTCCCGGACGCACCAATTCGAGGCCCACATCTGACTGACTGGTGCGTCAAGGGACGCACCCTACACGGCTACACGGCTGGAGGTTCTGTTGCGTTTAGGACGATGTCCTGTACTGGCTGTCCGGCAGATCCTAGCTTACTTCACCCTCTTCACGGTTACGAGGTCAGATGTCGCAACGTTGCTAGAAGGCAGATTGACAACTCGGTCGCCCTCAGACACTGATCCCATCGGAACAGCGAGGACAACGATTTGAAACTCGATTCCGACACCGTCACCGTCGGGCTCACCGATGAACACCGACCCCTCAAACGAGCCGTCTTCGTGTACTACAGGACTGCGTTGTGCCCACCACCATTTGGCTTCAGAGAGCGGTTTAACGAATGGAACGAGGGCGACTTTGTGCTCCCGCAAAGCTAGGTTCATCTTAGGAGGAGACTCAGCGTCTGTCGCGCTAGCTCGAAAGTCAACGGTTCCCGCGATTCTCGTAATGTAGCCGTTTATTTCTGCGTCGGTGGTGGGTTCGGACAAACTGAGGGTTACCTTCCAACCCCTCGCCTCTCTGAAGTACTCCTCAAGCCGGTCGACTTTAAGGAACGTTACAATTGAAATAATCGCCGCGAAAAGACCTAACATGACTCCAATGGAAGCTACGACGTTCCAGAACCGCTTCAACACATCTGTTGTCACGTCCATATCAGATGACTCCTTCTTGAACACCGGTGTTTCCGACATTTCCCAGACAGTTTGTAGGGTGCGTCCCCGACGCACCGCGCCGGCACGCCTGGACTCAGGCTGCAACCTCTCGTAATGCTCCACATCTTCGTCGGTGAGGTTAGTCAGACCCAAGGCGTGGAGGACTCTCAGAAACACCTAATCTCTCCGACCCTATAGGAATCTGTCAAAGTAGTCTGTGATCCAGCGACGAAGCAGTTGCACGATGCTGGCCCAAGCAGCGCCGGCTGCAAAGGAGAGAACCACAACCGGGGTGTTGATTGTGAACAGCGGCGCCAAGGGGTATGCCACAAAGGCCGCGACAAGCACGGCTCCCGTAATCTCGAGGAACGCCTTCCTGACGTAGCGGTCGTTGCGCACACTGCCCCGACGGATCCCGAATAGGAACCACGTCAATCCACCCGCCGCGCCGGGCACCGTGCAATACAGGAGAAACTCGCTCAGCATCGCCTCGCTCGCCCTGGCGCCCACGTTTCGCTGGGGTTCGGACCTCGGTGAGGGGCAGTGCCGACCCCTTGCTTGGGCTCGGGCGCCGGCGCCAAGCAAGGCGCGGGATACCTCCTTGGAAACGGTCTTTCCAGGGCTCATAACGCCGGACAACATATCCAGGCTCTTTTCCCAAAAGCGCGCCGACGATTCGAGTAGCAGTTCCCGCCAAGGCCTGCAGGCGGGCTCCCCGAGGTCGACGCGAGAGTCTGCCGTGCGCCGGGTCAAGTAGATCAAAGCGATCGGCGTTTCCAGTCGGCGAGAACCCCGACAAACCGTAAGCTGCTGTGGCTACAGGCGTTTACCGCCGGTCCTTGCGCGGTGCGCTTTTGGGCGCGGAGCCGTAAGGTATCTAGCGCAGGTTGCGCGCTGCGCGCTCGCAAAAAAAGCGTGCTTTTTCTCCCAAAAGCGGACCGACGATTTGAGTAGCAGGTCCCGCTAAGGCCTGCGGCTCGGGACCCTCTCGGCCGTCGGTCGCCCTGAACGAGCGAAGCGAGTGGGCGATGACCGACAGGGTGGCCTGCAGGCGCTTACCGCCGGTCCTTGCGCGGTGCGCTTTTGGGCGAGGAACCCTCTTATTCAGGGCATGATGAAGGCATCGGGCACGATGGGACGGATCTCCTCCAGCGCGCGCCGGGCTTCGGGATAGGTGCGGTACCTGCCGGCCTGGACCACGTATCGCGTCTTGCCGTTACGCGTCTGCCGCCAGCTTGAAGCCGGGACGCCCCGGTCGCTGAGCCGGCGAGCGGCCGCCCGGGCGGTCTCGGCCTTGCTGTAGACGCCGCACTGGACGCGGTGGTAGTCGTGAGGCCAGGTGACCTTGCGGCGGGCCTGGTCGGCCGGGCGACCGGATGGAAACCTCAGGAGCAGCCTGGCCAGGACCCTTTTGCCCTCGCGAAATCGACCGCTGCGCTGCAGGCTCATCCCGTACCGCAACAGCACACGGTCCGACGGCGGGTGCGGCGGCAGGTCGGCCTCGGCCATCCGGTAGTGCCCGGCTGCTCGTTCGTATTGTCCGGCTTCGTATTCCAGGTTGCCGAGCTGGGCATGCAGCAGGGCCTTCAATTCGGCTCGATCGGTGAGTCTTCGGCCTTTCTCGAAATCGGTTTTGGCGGCCTGCTTCCGGTCGGTTCGCAGCCGGGCCAGCCCGCGCAGGTAGTAGGCCTCAGCCGTGTCCGGCTCGGCGGCGTGAGCGGCGATCACCGGGGAAGCCAACCGCTCGCAGCGGGCGTATTGACGGTGCCGGTAGGCCTGATGAGCCTGGCGGATCTGACGGACGGCTGCCTCCGGCAAACGATGACACCCGCCGCCGGCCAGGCTCGCGACGGCGACCCCGGCTACAAGACCAACGCACCAGGTTCCGGGCAGGCGCCATCCGTGGTCTGTACCCACAATCAGTCTCCCGGCTGAGCGTCATCTTAGTGGGTGAAGTCGTAGCGTCCAGCGTCCCCGCCGGACGTTCAGCCGGCAGCGTGTCGTCATCCGAACGGCCGGCGAGACGCCGGCCGCTACCGATCGTCCGCGCACCGCGCAATGCGAACCAAACCGCTTCTACCCATAATGCTGACGCTCATCCCAGTCTCCCTGCCTTGCTTTTGCTCCGTTTACAGGAGCATCTTCAGAGGGTATTCTTAACCAATTCGCGATAAATCGGTAGTCCTTTGGGGGATCGATGAAACCGCACCCGGAAATGTCCAAGGCGTTTGCCGATCTGGGGCTCGAAGTGCGCTTCCTCAAGGCGCTGGACCAGATGGGTTTTGTCGAGCCCACCGCGATCCAGCAGAGGATGATCCCCCCCGCGCTGGCGGGAAGAGACCTTTTGGGCCAGGCCCGCACGGGGACGGGCAAGACGGCCGCCTTTGCCCTGCCGGTTCTTCAGAACCTCCAGCCGGGCCCGCACTTGCAGGCGCTGTGCCTGTGCCCGACCCGGGAACTGACCGTGCAGGTGGCGGCTGAGACCCGCCGGCTCGCCCGATTCACCGAGCTGCGCTGCATTGCGGTTTACGGCGGCCGGAAGGTCAGCCAGGATCTTCACACTCTAAAACGCAGACACGAGTTTGTCGTCGGGACCCCCGGACGGGTGCTGGATTTGCTGGGCCGCGGCGCCATGTCGCTGCAACACCTCAGCGTGGCGATTCTCGATGAAGTGGAGCGCATGCTGGACATCGGTTTCCGGGACGACATTAAGCGGATCCTCTCCCAGATCCAACACCCGCACCAGACCATCTTCGTCTCGGCCACCATTGACGCGGAGGTCAACCGCCTGGCCCGGCAGTTCATGAGAGACCCGCTGGAGATCAACGTCTCCCGGGACTTCCTGACCGTCGAAGAGGTCGAGCAATGCTACTGCTCGGTCGAGCCGGTGGACAAGTACCGCCTGCTCAAGATGGTGCTCCAGCAGGAGCAGCCGAAGCTGGCCATCATCTTCTGCAACACCAAGCACGGCGTGCGCAAACTGGCCAAGAAGCTCTACCAGGACGGGATCGAAGCCAAGGAGATCCAGGGCGACCTGATGCAGCGTCGGCGGGAGCGGGTCATGGACCGCTTCCGCCGCCACAAGATCCAGGTGCTGATCGCCACCGACCTGGCCGCGCGGGGGATCGACGTCTCGGCCATCAGCCACATCATCAACTACGACATCCCCCAGGACCCCCAGGTCTACGTCCACCGCATCGGCAGAACTGCCCGGATGGGTGCCTGGGGCCGGGCCTACACCTTCGTCACCCGCGAGCAGGGTAAGGAACTGACCGAGGTCGAGAAGCTCATCAACAAGGAGCTCGAGTCCAAGCGATTCGATGGGTTCCAGCCCAGCGCCCCGCCGCCCGAGTCCAAACCCCAGGACCAGGCCGACGGCGTTCGTTCACGCTACCGCGAATCGGTCTTCTCCACACCCGACAGCCAGGGGGTTCCCGCCGGCACCCCGCGCAAAACCCTGGGCAGCAAGTTCCGCCCGCGGCGGCGGCGGCGCCTCTGAAACGCGCCACCGTGCCGGGGCCGGCCCCTCAACCCGCTCAGGTACGGAAGCCGAAGGAGAATCCCTTTCCGCGTTCACCGCCCGGGCCACCTCGGCTCCGGTAGTACCCCTCCCGAACCAGGACCTTCTGGCGAATCACCTTCTCGTGACCCGGCTTGACCAGCACCCGCTCCTCGACCCTTTTGTAGTGTCCGTCGCGCACCTTGACACCCACCTTCTGGCGCACCGTTCGCCCCGGCCGCACGACTTCTTCGACCGTTCGATAGGCGACCACCCGTCCGCCCCGGCTGTACACCGGCACCTGGCGCCCGCGCACGACCGCCGGAACCTCTCGTTCGACCCAGCGTTTCTCGAACAAGGGGGGCACCCACACTTTGCGGACCCGCACTTCGTAGACCGGCTCCACCCATACTCTGGTGACCTGCTGCCGGTGGGCCGGCGGAACCCAGGATCGCCGGTCGGAACCGGCCCGGAAGCGGATACTGGCCGCATCGGCCATTGCCGGCCCGGCCAGAACCGCCCCAGCCGCCGCCATCAGAGCCCATCGCCGCGCTTTGTTCTCCCTGAGTTTCATGGCTCGGTCCTTTCAGTCGAGGTTCCCAGCTCGCCAGTTCTACCGTCGGCTTCCTTCCACCTCCGCGGTTGTTTGACGTCTCGATTTATTTGACATGTGCAAACAATATCGGTTGGCGAAAATATGTTCCGGCGCAGAGGCTTTCCGCTGCGTCTGCTACAGCGTCACGTGTTTTTGTGGGCCAAAAGGCGGCTGGGCGGTCAGGTGTGGTTGACCAGGAGGATATTGTCCGGGAGGAAGGAAAGGGCTTCGGCGATCTCTTCTCGGGAGGGGTCGTCTGGACCGCACTGAGGAAGGGGCACCAGCGTCTTGGCGTCGCCGACCAGGGTCTGCAACTGCTTTCCGCTGCGTTTGATGATGGGCAGGTTGAGTCCGGACCACTGGTATTGCTTGACGGGGAAAGACACCAAGCCCTGCCGGATCAGATGGACGTGGTTCCCGCGAGAGGCCAGCAGCCGGCCCAGGTCGACGTCGAGGTCGGCGAAGCGCTCGGCAGCCTGTTTGGCCGTGGCGGAATCCATGATGGCCGCCCCCTCGGACGTGAGGGCGCCGGTGGTAAGAACGCAACGGTAATCCGCCTTTTCGATCCAGAGGTTACAGGTCTTCTGTTGCATGATGGTCATCTGCCGCGTCCGGCCGGGAGCCAAGCTGACTCCCTCCGAGCCTTTATCGGCGATTGCGGCGTCCGGGCTTTCGAGATCGTATGGTCACTCTGCCCAACTCGGTCGGCCCAAGAGCGATGAATGCGCCCCCGGGCCAGCCAGCTATCCGTCGGCGGAGTATTATAGGACGACCACCTTGCTTCAACCACCTGCATGTCTATTGGATCCGACGATCTCCGGTCGTCGCCAGGCAAAGTGCCCAGGCTCACACCGGCGGCGCTTGTTTCGGGAACCGTGGATGCACGCGGACGGTTCCGGCCGGGCTTGGTCCGTGAACGCGCATCATCACGTAGGGCTGCGCTTCCATTGGATGAGAGCAGGCTTTTCGTCGGCGCGGCGCATGGCTGCCAACGCTTCAGGCCGGAGTGAGGAAACCCGGGCGTGTCGGGCTCGGGGAGCGGGCCGAGCAGCCGACCACGGCCCCGGGCGGTGACCTGCTCGCCTTCGAGTTGAGCACCACGGGGCACATTTCCGAACCGCTGCTCAGCTTCGGCGGTGGGACCGCTATCAGCAGTGGCGTCGTGGTGATGGGGGAGGATCGATGGGCTGAGGGCGTGCCAGACGATACTCTGCGCTCTTTGTGAGATCTCCGCAGCGAATGATCCGGCCTATTCCTGGTCAGCGGAGGCATCAGCGGAGAGAAGCCCCAACCGCCACCGGGCCAGATGCCATTCGTTCATGGGATCGGGGGGGAAAGTGTCCTGGTCGAACATCAGGTCGGTGGCTACACACTTCTGGAACCAGTCCCGGGCCTGGTCCGGCCGGTCAGCCAGTAGGCAGGCCTCGCCGGCGTAGTAATACGCCTCGCAAACCTGCTCCGGACTTTTTGCGGCCGAGACCAGTCCATCGGACGTGAGATCGCCGGCCAGACACTCAAATATCTTCTCCAGCCAGCTTCCGGAGGTGGCGCCACGACGCCCGCTCTCAAGGGCTTCGCTCGCCTCTTTGAGGGCCTGCCGGGCCTCCTCCAACCGACCCGCCTCGCGGTGCAGACGCGCCTGATCCTGCAGGATCAGGAACAGACGGGCATCAGCACAGCTAGGAAAGCCCTTCGAGTCCCGGAATCGACGGTAGTCCTCGACGGCTTCCTCCGTCCGGCCCAGGATCCAGAGCGGGGTGGCCCGCTTGTAAAGGTCCCAGGGGGCGCCCTTCCCCCCGGTGATCTGTACGACTCTGGAGTAGTCCTCCACGGCCTGGGCGTATTCCCGCAGGCAGAGGTAGGCCAGGGCCCGGAAACGGTAGGGCGCTTCCGGGTCGCTGGCAGGAAGAGCCGCGGCCCGGGTGTAGTGTTCGACGGCCTGGTTGCATCGGCGTCGCGTGGTGAGCACGTGCCCGTCGAACATGGTCCACTCGAAGGGATCGCCCCCGAGATCAATCAGCTTGCGGGCCGCCCGTTGGGCCCTGTCGAAGTCTTCGGTTTGCAAAGCAAGATAAGCCAGCCGCTCCCAGGCCAGACGGTGTTGCCCGTCGTGCTGTACAGCTTCCTTCGCGTACCGAACGGCTCTTTCAATGTCCAGGGTGGCAAAAGAGCGCAGATACCAGGCCTCGGCGGTGTCCGGTGCATCCCGATCTGCCTGAAGCTGCAACTGTTCAGCCCGCGGGTCGCCGGTTCGGGCGTATACGTCGGCCAGCAAAGCACGCAAGGCCCACGGCCCCGAATCGTCGCCGACGCGGGCCTTCAAGTTGGCGATCACGCCATCCATCAAGCCGTCGTCCCCACTATTCCGAGCGACCCGCCAATGGGCCTGTGCCCATACCAGGTAGGCCTCGGGCAGCTCCGGGTACCGTTTCCAAAGGGCAGTGGCCTGCCCGAGCGAATGCTCTGCTCGCCCCGTTTCCGAATCGCGCTGGATGAAGAGCACTTCCCGCCGGGCCCCGGCGCGCCGGCGGGCGTGTTCCCGTTCCAGGGATCGATCTCTCCACCAGGTGCCACCCCAAAGACCGGCCAGCCCCAAGGCCAGGGCCAGCACCGTGACAGTGATCCGCAGCCGGTGCCGGGACAGCTTCCTGCGAACCAGATAGAGGCTGCTGGGGGCCCGGGCGAGAATCGCCTCACGTTTGACGTACCTGCGAATATCGTCAGCGAGTTCCTCGGCGGATTGATAACGGCGTGCGGGCGTCTTCTCCAGGGCCTTGAGCACGATGGTGCCTACGTCGCCGCGCAGTCTCCGATCGAGCGTACCGGGCTCCTGTGGCGGCTCCTCGCAGATGGCCCGGGCCGCTTCGTGCGGGGGGACGTTCCTCAGATCATAGGGCAATCGGCCGGTCAGCAGTTCGTAGAGAATCACCCCCAGCGAATAGACGTCGGAGCGGACGTCGATCTGGGCGGGCATGCCTCTGGTATGCTCGGGCGACATGTAGGCCAGCGTTCCCAGCACGTGGCCGTCAAACGACACCAGGCTGCGATCCGTGCCGGTGGCCGAGTCGGCGGTCTGTTTGGCCAGACCGAAATCCAGCACCTGCGGCTCGCCGTCGGCGTCCACCAGGATGTTCGACGGTTTCAGATCGCGGTGGATCACCCCGTGGCGGTGGGCAAAGCTGACGGCGGCCGCGATCTTGGCAAACAGCTCGAGTTTCTGCTCGAGGGACAATCTCCGGCCCGAGACGTAATTGTCCAACCGTTGGCCGTCCACGTAGTCCATGGCGAAGTAATAGAAGGCGTTGCTGATTCCGGAGTCGTAGATGGTGACGATGTTCGGATGGTTCAGGCCGGCGGCCAGTTCGACCTCCCGCTCGAAGCGTCGCTTCGAGGCCCTTCCGGCGAACTGCCCGCCGAGGATTACCTTCAAGGCCACCCGGCGGCGGGTGGATTCCTGAAAGGCCTCGTAAACCACGCCCTGGCCGCCGCGGTGGATCTCGCGGACCAGGCGGTATCCGGGGATGCCCCGGCCCGTGGGGAGCGATGTGGAGTCGGCGCCCGGCGGGGAACCCGCCTCCGGGGGCGAGGCGGTGCGCCGATTGTTGAGCACTTCGCGGAGTTGGGCGGCGAGCGCCTGGTTGGCGCGGGATTGTTCATACTGCTCGGCGCACCGGCGGCACGCTGCAAGATGTGACCGCAGCAAATCCGCCTCCTGGCCGGCCAGCGTGCCCGCGGCCAGAAGCTCGAGCTGCTCGATGGTCGGACACGAGGACACGGCAGCGGCCCCTACCAGAAGTCCTCGATTTGCCGGCGCAGGTCGCGCATCCGGTTGAGTACCCGGTTCTTTCCGTTGTAGACGGCGCTGCGAGAGATGCCCAGATGCCCGGCCACCTGCTCGGCCGGCCACTGCTGCAGGACGTAGAGCCCGAAGGCTTCAAAGGTGGTGGGATCGACGTGGCGGGCCACCTCGTCCATACACTCGTCAAGGACGGCCCGCTGCCATTCCTCCTCCCACAGCCGTTCCACTTCGTTCGAGGCTTCAACAGAGGCCAGCAGGCCGGCCGCCGCCGACTGATCAGCCACCACAGGCCTGTTCCTCATTCGCCGCTGGATGTTCTTCACCTTGCGATAGGCGATGCCGCACAGCCAGCTACGAAGCCGGCCTTTGCTGCGGTCGTAGGCGCCCTGGCGGTAGGCCTCCACGAAGGCCATCATGGCCTCCTGGGCAGCATCCTGAGCGTCGGCGGCGCTGAGGCCCAGCTTGGCGGCGAAGCGCACCACCATGGGCCGGTATCGTGCTCCGAACCTCCGCCAGGCCGCATCGTTGCAGGGGTCCAGCAGGCTCTCCAGCAACGTCAGGCTCGTGGCTGTGTCGGATAGCTTTGTACCTACCGCGCGCATCGCAAACCCCTGTGAAAAGGGCATGGTATCAAATACAAGCTCGGACTTCCAGGCGGAAGACGGAAGCCGCGGGTGTCCCGGCCTTCGCCATCTCGCGAAGAGCGATCGACGGAGTCGCGGACCGGGACGGTTCCTGGCCGTTGGGGTGATCTGTCAGTTCCCATCCCACCTGCGGCGGGACGGCCCCCACCACTCCAAGCAGAGCAGACCTCGGACTCAGAAGGTTATTGGACTTATCCCCATTCCCCCTTCGCAAGAGCAAAACAAAGTAGCCTGACCCCTTTCCCCCCCCGCCCTGACCCCTTTCCCCGCCGGGTCCGCCACCACAACCACTTGGCCCGGATCGAGGTCCCGGCCGAGCACGTCGCCCGCCTGGCCGAACCCGAAACCCGCCGCCGCATCCTCGAGCACTTCCGCGCCGCCGGCTACAACTACGTCACCCTCGACCTCCAAGGCTTCCGCAGCGGCAGCATGAACGAGGTGATTGCCTTCGCCAAGGCACGGCGGCTCCCGTCGCCGTAGCGGGGAACCGGTGGAACTGCCAGTCTGCCGGGGGCTTCGCGAATCCATCCGCCTTTGGGAACCGCGGTCATCCGCGCCTGCGCCTGCGCCTGATCATGCCCAAGCTGGCCAGCCCCAGGAACGAGAGCGTCGTCGGCTCCGGCACCACGGCGACGCGAAAGGCCCCGCGGGTGACGTCCGCGAGCGTATTCCAGTTTCCCAGGTCGGTTCTGCTGGCCACGGTTCCCACGTCACCGGTGTCATTCCAATACCACCCCGCATAGGCGTCTGGACCGGTCGCCGAGACAGCGAGCCAGTATTGGGTCCCGGCGGCCAGAAGTGTCGTCCCGTCTCCGACGGGGTGCGTGGGTGGAATGATCTCGCCCCACGCCCCCATTGCCCCGCTGAAATGCCAGGATTCCAGGACGCTCCCCGGGTGCCCGTCGGTGTCGTTCATCACCCAGACGTCCAGCTCGTTATCCCCGACCAACAAACAGGTCACGAACCAGACGTCGGACAGAGGCCCGCCCTGCGACGGGGTAAAACTCATGGCCAGGTCCAGGTCGGTCTCACCCGCCCTGAAAGCCCAGACATCCCCGGTGTCGTACGAATCGCCGGCACCGAAGTTGTCGAAAACCACGACCTCCGCCTGGACGCCAGCCGTCAGCACCACCGACCACAGACAAGCCGCCAGGACGGGCAAGCTCCTGCTCCGGACCGCTCGGCGTCGCGATGGAAGAAGATAGATCCTATACGTGGAGTGTGCCATTGCTCTTTCTCCCTCTCGCGGAAAGCGTCTATCACTCAAGCGCTTCCGCGTAACCTATACAGGTAGCAGATGCCCCCACCGATGTCAAGCCCTATTGCCGGCAGATTCGCATGCAGCCCGCCCCCGCCGGCCTGTGGTGGGGCACCGGGCGGGTGGCTGGCCGTCTATGGGGACTGGGGGCCCGAAAGCGATGCCTCGGGTCGGCAGCTCGTTGGGGTTGCCGTTGGCACAGGATGTGCTACAGTCTGGGCACACCGGCAGTGTGCGACCGTTGCGGCGGTCCCGGCCTTCGGAGGGGGAGGCCAGGGTGGTCGATCGGTGTTCACTGTCGTCTGCCTTCGTCCGGGGAAGAAGGCGATGGGTATGACGACCAAGATGGCAACGAACGCACAAGCCCACCTGGACCTGGTCGAGGCCTACGGTGCTCACAACTACGCCCCGCTGCCGGTGGTGATCGCCAGGGCCGATGGCGTCTGGGTCGAGGATGCGGACGGCAAACGCTACATGGACTTCCTGGCTGCCTACTCGGCCCTCAACTTCGGGCACAGCCCCACGGAACTGATCGCGGTGGCCAAGGAGCAGTTGGACCGCGTCACGCTGACCTCCCGGGCCTTCCAGAATGACCAACTCGGGCCCTTCTGCAAGGAGCTGGCCCGGTTCTGCGGAATGGAGGCCGTCCTGCCCATGAACACCGGGGCCGAGGGCGTGGAAACGGCCGTCAAGACCGCCCGCCGGTGGGGCTATCAAGTCAAGGGCGTGCCCGAGGGCCAGGCCAAGATCATCGTCTGCGACCAGAACTTCCATGGGCGGACGACCACCATCATCAGCTTCAGCACCGACCCTGTTGCCCGCGAGGGATACGGGCCCTACACGCCGGGCTTCGAGGTCATTCCCTACGGCGACATCGAGGCCCTCGAAAACGCCATCGATGATCGCACCGTCGCCTTCCTGATGGAGCCGATACAGGGTGAGGCCGGCGTCATCGTGCCGCCGGACGGCTTCCTGAAGCAGGTTCGCCAGGTGTGCACCGAGCGGAACGTGCTGTTCATCGCCGACGAGATCCAGTCGGGCCTGGGGCGGACGGGCTACAACTTCGCCTGCGACTACGAGGGCGTCAAACCCGACATCTACATCCTGGGCAAAGCCCTGGGCGGCGGGATCATGCCGGTCTCGGCCGTCGTCTCCAGCCGCGACATCCTCGGGGTCTTCACGCCGGGCAGTCACGGCAGCACGTTCGGCGGGAATCCGCTGGCCTGCGCCATCGCCCGGAAAGTGATCGAAATCCTCAGACGGGGCGAGATTCAGCAACACGCGCGCGAGCTGGGGAACTACCTTTCCGAGCGGCTGCACTCCTTCAACTGGTCCAAGGTGACTATGATCCGCGGCCGCGGGCTGTGGGCCGGCCTGGAACTGGACCGCGAGAAGGCGGGCCGGGCCAAGCCCTTCTGCGTGAAGCTCATGCAGGAAGGACTGCTCTGCAAGGACACCCACGAGTACAGCATCCGCCTGGCCCCGCCGCTGGTCATCAACAAAGAAGAGCTGGATTGGGCGCTCGAACGGTTGGACAACGTCCTACGGTAGCGCGATCGTCACCCGAACGAGACGGGAGAGACATCCGTGGCAGTCAATCTCGAAGGTCGCAACTTCGTTTCGGTCAAGGACTTCTCTACCGAAGAAATCTGGCAGACGCTCCAGACGGCTGAGCGGCTCAAGCTGGCGCACTACCGGGGCGACAATCGGCCGCTGCTGGCCGGTAAGACGCTGGCCATGATCTTCCAGAAGCCGTCGCTGCGCACGCGGGTCTCCTTCGAGACCGGCATGACCCGCCTGGGTGGGCACGCCATCTATCTGGCTCCGGGCGACATCAAGCTCGGCGCCCGCGAGACCACCGAGGACATCGCCATGGTCGTCTCCCGCTTCGCCGATCTCATCATGGCCAGGACCTTCGGGCACGACATCGTCGAGGACCTAGCCAAGCACGCCACCTGCCCGGTCATCAACGGCCTGAGCGATCACGAGCATCCCTGCCAGATAATGGCCGACTTACTGACCGTTTATGAGAGGAAGCGCCGCCTCGAGGGTCTGAACCTGGCCTACATCGGCGACGGGAACAACGTAGCCCATTCGCTCATGTACGGCGGAGCCCTGACCGGCATGAACACGACTGTTTGTACCGCCCCCGGCTTCGAGCCCGACGCGATCGTCACCGGGGAATCGCAGGAGACCGGCCGGGCCACGGGGGCAAAGATCGTGGTGACCAACGACCTCTCCACAGCCGCCAAAGACGCCGATGTGCTCTACACCGACGTCTGGGCCTCGATGGGCCGGGAATCCGAGGCCGACAAACGCAAGCAACTCTTCCAGCCCTACCAGATCAACGCCGGCGTGATGAAGCTGGCCAAATCCGACGCCATCATCCTGCACTGCTTGCCGGCCCATTACGGCGAGGAGATTGACTACCAGACCTCCCGCCTGCCCAACTCGGCCATCTTCGACCAGGCCGAGAACCGCCTGCACGCCCAGAACGCCCTGATGGTCCTGCTGGCCGGAGCCCCGCAGTAGCGGTCGGGTGGGACAGGCAGGTGAAGCTCGCCCGTGCAAGCTCAGTCTGTCTATCCGTGCACTGCAAAGCCTCGGTCCCTGCGCGCCGCGGCAAGATCGGGGGGTAGACCCACGAGCCGCGGACTTCAGTCCGCGCGGACTAAAGTCCGCGGCTCGCTGCCCATTGCGGATCTCGAATCCAATTCGACATCCAAAACGGTTGCAGGCGAAGCCTGCGCTGTGCGAATCCGTGGTTTCAAGCAGGGGCCGTAGAACCCGCGGCCCGGATGCAGTCAGCGCTGGTAGGTGATCTTCTCGTGATTGGACCCGTGGCAGCGCATGGTGCAGCTTCCGCGCAGCCGGCCCGTGTCGCGGAACTCGATCTTGCGTGAAAAGTCCGACGGGCGCACCACCGAGGTATCGAAGTTGATCAGGTGGGTATGGTCCCCCCCGCGGGAGCTGTTGGGCACTCCGTGGGCGTCGTGGCAGACCGCACAGGGCGTGCGCTGGCTGACGATGTGCAGCCGGTGCAGCGGGAAGCTCTCGTTGCCCAGGATGCTGGAGCGCTGGTGGCAGCGGTAGCACAGGGCGTAGTTATTGGCTGACTCGACGGTCAGGTCGCGGGTCACATAGCGCTCGGCCAGCAGCGGATAGTGGATCGAGCCGTGCGGTCCGTTGGGCCCCGACCCGCCGCGGTCGATGGCGTTGTCGCTGTCGTGGCAGTCGATGCAGCCGATGGTCGTGGCGGGGTTCTGCGGGGGGACCAGGCTGGGCACGTCCTTGTTTCGTCCGGGGGCGAAGACCGGGTGGTACGACCGGTTGGAGGTGCGGAACTGCCGGCGAACGTTGACCCCGCCGACCTGGCGGGTCACGGCTTCGCGGACCATGGGGCTACCGTCGCCGTGGCATTTCAGGCAGACCTCGTACTCCACGCGGGCCCGGGGCAGCAGCCGCCCGCTGGCTGATTGCCCGCTGACGAAGCGCATCTCAGCATCGAGCGTTTTGGGCCCGGGGGTGGCCAGTTTGAGCGACCTCGGCAAGGCGTCGCCGGCCGCCGCGTGTGGGTTGTGGCAGTCCACGCATTCCACGTGCCGCCGCATCAGGAAGGGGTCTTCAGTCGGATCGTGGATGCCCAGGTACCTGCGCACGTTGTGCCCGCTGCGCTTGCGTATTTCGGCCAGGATGTTGAACCGGCTGACGCGGCCGCTGTGGCAGTTGAGGCAGTTGTCCTCCTCGCGGCGGAAGCGCAGCAGGCGCTCGTGGTGCGGGGCACTGTGGATTTTGTGGCAGTTCGAACAGGCGTTGTCCGCGACCGTGCCGTACGCGAGCGTCTCGTTGGGATCGACCCGTCGGCCCAGGATCGAGGCGTGGCTGTTGGCGTGGGAGCTGAGCCGCCAGCCGTCCCTCTGGTGGCAGCTTACGCAGATGGCGGACTCCCGGTCGGTGACCCGCAGGAAATTGCCGTGCCGGTTGTTGTGGGCGTCGTGGCAGGTGGTGCACTCGAGGTCGCCGTGCTTGCCCAGGCGCAAATCGGAACTGATCGTGTCCGGGATGCGCAGTTGATGATCGGCGGCGGCCAGGGCCCGGTCGTAGCGGAAGCTGATGGGATGGTCGTCGCTCAGGTCCGTGCCCAGGCCGCCGTGATCCTCACGCAGTCGGGCGATGGTCGTGGTGATCCGATCGGCCTGGCCGCGGGAGCGCAGCAGTCCGACGGCCAGCACGCCGTCGTGACAGCTCAGACAGAGCTTGCTGTTGCCCGCGGGCTGGTCCACGCGGGCGTCGAGCGTGCTCGATTTGTAGATGCGGTAGTGGCGCGGGGCGCTGAAGCGGTTCCACAGCGGCGTGTCGGGAGCGGCGTTGTGCGGGGTGTGGCAGAAGACGCAGACCTGTCCTTCGTCAACGGCCCGGACCGGCCCGGGGCCGCTGCGGGAGAGGTCGTGGGGGCTGTTGCGCACGTGCCACTGGGCCCGGGCCGAGCCGGCCAGCAGCAGGACGGTAACGACCCCGGTTAAACACCTGAGCCACGCACCGGTTGGAAACCGGTGCCACAGATCAATTGTTGACCGCCACCTCGGGTTCATTGGAACCGGCTCCGAGGAATTCAAACACCTGGACGCGGCAGTTGTAGGTGTCCGCGACCCAGATGCGGTTTTCAGAATCGATGCACATACCGGCCGGCAGCCAGAACTCGCCGTCACCGGTGCC
>Ga0114922_10001892_pt1 | contig 19813 bp, 20 predicted proteins | sample AartaG_FD_100975 | JGI IMG/M metagenome (GOLD analysis project Ga0114922, IMG submission 100975) | Deep subsurface microbial communities from Aarhus Bay to uncover new lineages of life (NeLLi) - Aarhus_00045 metaG | ecosystem: Environmental > Aquatic > Marine > Oceanic > Sediment | place...
CCGTTGACGCTTCGGCTGCTCGGCGGTAGCCTTGGGGCCTTCCCGCGGAGCGTGTCCATTCTCCTTCCGTGCGAGCAGGTGAGGGCCTCATGGCAGCGATCCGAGTCAGCCCGAACGGGCGTTGCTTCGTGGACGATCAGGGGAAGCCGTTCTTCTGGCTGGGCGACACCCAGTGGGAGCTGTTCCACGCCTTCACGGCCGAGGACGCCGGCACCGTCCTGAAGCGCAGGAAGGAGCAGGGCTTCACGGCGATACAGGTCATGATCACCGGCGTCGGCGAGGGGAAGCTGCCGAACGTGGCAGGCGAGCGTCCGTGGCTCGGAGACGATCCGTCCACCCCAAACGAGGCGTACTTCCGCAACGTCGACCGCGTGGTCGAAGCGGCTTGTAAGCTGGGCCTCATCCTTGTGCCCGGCGTCTTCCACCAGGTGCAGAGGGCCTCGATAACCGTTGACAACGCCAGGCGATATGCCAGATGGCTGGCCGAACGCTACGCCGACGTGCCCAACATCGTGTGGACCACGTACCCTGAAGCGAAGGAGGAGTACGTCCCCGTGGTCCGTGAAGTGGTCGCAGGCCTGCAGGAGGGGGACGGCGGCACCCACCTCATCACGCTGCACCCGGACCCCTCGCCGGCCTCTTCGAGCTTCATCCACGATGAGGAGTGGCTGGACTTCAACATGATCCAGCCGTGGCAGCGGCCCGACCTGGTCTACAGCATGGTGAGCGCGGACTATGCGCGCAGCCCGGTCAAGCCCGTCGTCATGGCGGAGGCGTCGTACGAAGGCGCCCGCTACGGGAAGGTGAACACGCCTCTGCTGATCCGTCAGCAGGCCTACTGGAGCTATCTGGCCGGGGGCCACCACACCTACGGCAACGGGGGCAACTGCGACTCGCCCGCTACCTGGCGGTCCTGGATCGACTCGCCAGGCGCGGCTCACGTGGGGGTCTGCCGGCAGATCCTGACGGGGCTGCGCGAGTGGTGGGACCTCATCCCGGATCAGTCGATCTTCGCCGCCGGGGAAAGCGAAGGCGCGACGGTCAACGTGGCCGCACGCTGCCCGAAGGGCGGGTGGGCGCTCGTCTACCTGAGCAGCAGCACAACGGTGTCGGTCCGTCTGGACCGGGTCGGCGCCGGAAGCGGCATGACGATCCGTTGGATCGACCCGATCACGGGCACGAGAACGGAGGCCGGGAGTATCCCCGGCACGGGGGTTGCGTCCTTCTCTACTCCCGCTGGGTGGGAGGATGCTCTGCTGTTATTCGAGCGACGGCCCGGCGGGTGAACCGGGGGCGGTCGGCAGCCCCTTTGCTGCGTCGTCCAGGACGAGCACCCAGTCGTCCTGCTCGCCGCAGGAGGGCGGCGTGAACTCCTGCGCGCCCGTGTTCGCATACTCCCCGATAAGTTCCCAGCCTCCGTTGCGCGGATCGTACCAATGAGCCGTCACCCGGGCGCCGGAGATCTTGTCCAGGCGGACGCTGAACGGGTTCCCGAAGGGGGAGTAGGCAAGGGCGAAGCTGCCGTCCTCGGCCCGGGCGGCCTGAACGTGGTCCTCCAGGGGCCCCTGGATAGAGGCGACGATGCCCTGATCCGGCACCATGCGGTGCCAGGGCCGCGCCTCCAGGAGCCTCCGCATGTAGCCCATGCCATAGGCGCCCTCGCAGTCCATGGCCTCCCGCCAGTTCATGCCCGGCGCCAGGTGGCCTTTGGGGTAGGCGTAGTCGGCGGAGGAGAGCCGAGGGTCGGCGGCGTCGTAGAACTGCCGGACCTCCCAGTGCCCGTACCCGTTGCCGGCAGCGCCGGCCAGCATGTTCCAGTAGGCTGCCTCGCGAACCTGGTGGGCGTCTATGGGCTTCTTCCCCGCCGTCCAGCGGAAGATGGGCGGGTGGTTCTCATAGCGCGTTTCCATGTCCAGCGTGGGCTTCGGCGGCGCGAGATTGTAGTCGTGCGTGATGAACTCGTAATTGAGCGTGCCCCACGCGTGGCTGGACTGGATCGCGTTGAAGTCCAGCCAGTCGGCGTCGTGGAACCAGAACGAAGAGGAGTATCCGACCACCCCCGGCGCCGGCCCGGGCCCGTGGTAGGAGACGAGGTGGGCGCCTCCGCTTCCCTCCTTCAGCCCCTGGGCGATGCCGGACCAGACCTTCTCATAGCCGACGGGCGCCCGGTCTCCGCCGAGGAACCAGACGACGGCGTTCTCCCTGTAGCGACTTCCCAGGAAGCTGCCGAACGCGACAGCGTTGGATTCTGTCAGCACCTGCTCGTCGAGGCTGCCCTTGCGGACATGCTCGCCGGAGTTCGTCACGACGCCCATCACCAGGCCGAGCTCGTTGGCGCGGTTGATGATGTAGTCCACGTTCTCGAAAAACGCCTCGTTCGGCCGGGTAGGGTCACCGTCCACGAGCGTCAGCTCGCCGTGGAGGTTCGGCGCCTTGAGGCCGCGCAGCACGTAGGCCTGGATGACCGTGAAGCCCTTGGCCGCGCGGTTGGTGAAGTAGGCGTCCACTTCCTCATGGTTCAGGCGCTTGAACAACTGCCAGGCCGTATCGGCGAGGTAAAGGAACGGCTTGCCGTTGCCGGTCACGAAGTGCCTGCCGTTGGGGCTGACTTCGAGCCGCATGTCCTTGACGGAATCGGCCGGTGGGAAGAGGGGACTCGTGGGCTCCACGAAGGGCTTTGCCATGGCGGTTGCTCCGTCTGTGGCCTTTGACCTTTGCCGCCGGTGGGCTCAGAGCGCCCAACTCGGATCGGGCGTGAGGCGGTCCAGTTCGCGGGCCAGGTTCTCGCAGGCGCGCACGTAATGCGCGTCGCCGAAGGCCCGCACGTGCAGCAGCATGGTGTTGAGCCAGTATATCCGGCAGCGGAGGTCGAACCCGTCGCGCAGGGCGTGGTAGCGGGCGTACTCGCGGAAGAAAGGCGCCCCCGCCGTGTTGAACACCAGCAGGTAGGCCAGCTCGTATTCCACGTCGCAGAAGTCGGCGCCGCCGTCCACGAAGCCGCTGATTCGCGCGCCGCCCGGCCCATGCGGATCGACAATGATGTTGGTGGCCCACAGGTCGCCGTGGACGAGCGTCGGTTCGCTGGACTCGGGCAGCCATTGATCCAGGTGCTCCAGCACTTCCGCGATGACGCTGCGGGCCTCGCCGCTGAGGCGGTCCGCCACGGAGTCGAACTCCCGCCGGATGCGCGGGCCGAACCGGTCCAGCCAGTGCGGTGAGCCCTGTTCCTCCGGTTCCACGGCGCTTCCGTAGGTGGCGCGACGGTGCCCGTGCAGGTCCGCCAGTATGCGTGCCATCTCGCGCTCGACGGTTGCGTGCTCGCCGGCCGTGAGTCGAGCGTGTCCCAGGTTTGTGCCGGGCAGGCGTTCCATCAGCAGGCAACTGCCGGGGAAGATCCGCCCGGACGTGTCGCAGCCGTAGGGCTCCGGCACCGGGAAGCGCGTGTTGGCGCGATACCAGCGCAGCACGCGGCATTCCCGCTCGAAGCCCTTGTGTCCCGGTTGGCCGGAGAGCTTCGCGACGATGCGGCCCGGCTCGCCGTCGGTCGTCAGTTCCAGCACGCTGTTGACCATTCCCCCGTGCAGCCGCTCCATGCCGGTGACGGCGAGGTGACGGCTGACAAGGGCGCGGACAATCTCCGTGGCGGACTCGCGCGATATGGTGGTCGTGTCGAAAACCATATGCTCGCTTAGGTGGACGCGGTTAGGGGCGGCCGAAGGCCGGAGTCTACACTTGGCGCGCCGGGCTCGCAAGTTGAGGATCCGGGAACTGCCGGTGGAACGCACAATCTCTCTCCTGGCGCCCCGCATTCCGGCCCCCGATTTGACTGCTGGCAGGCTTCTCCCTATAATGCGTACTTCGTGTGGGCAAGCTCTCTGAGTTCCCAATCCCAATCTGGAGGAGCGGCGAGGGCAACGGGATATGACGGCGCGGAACAGGCGCTCGCGGGATGCAGAGGCCGGCGCGGGGTCCCGACCCCAGGATGACGGCAGCAGCGAAGTGCGCGGCATCGGGTGGGGTCTCAGCGCTGAAGAGGAGGAGGATTTCCTCCTGCGCAGAGTGCTTTTCTCAGTTCTCGTCGTCGTGATGGTGTGCATCGGCATCTGGTTTCTTCTGACCACGGTGCGCAGCGCGCCCGAACAGCCGCCGGCACTTTCTGCGCGGGGTGCTGTGCCTCCGGGGCAGGGGGACTATACGATCAGGCTGATGGATTTCCCGGCCTCGAAGCAGGAAGAGGCCATGCGCCTGACCCAGGTGCAGGCGATCCGGGACGTGGCGGAGCAACAAGAGTTCTGTTGTTTGCCGCTTGACGACGGGCGAATGGCCCTCTGCGTCGGGAGTTTTCCCAGCGAGAGCTCGCCGGAGATGCAGGAGCTGTTGGCGGAGCTTCGGAGTTTCGCCGCGCAGGGCAAGAAGCTGTTCGAAGGCGCCACGGTCTATCTCGTGCCCTAACCGTCCTCGCCTGCCTGCACCGGACTATTTCACGTGCAAGGAAGAAACCATGTCAATGCATAAGAGCCTGAAGCGGAAGGACCACCTGGCCAGGCGGCGCAACGTCCTCACCCGATCCGAGCGCATCGAGCGGCTCGGGGAGGAGGAGAAGTGGGATTCGGAGCATGACTCGGTCTTCGGCCTTCCGAAGGTCACGCCGGAGGTGGTTGAGGCCCCGGTTGCGCGGCGACCTGTCGAGGAGGAAACGGCAGAAGGCGAGGCCGCCCAGACGGAAGGCAAGGAGGCCGGAACCGAAGAGGCCGAAGGCTAGCCCCCTTTTGACCGAGTGCAGCCCGCCCGTGGGAGAGAGCCGTGGACGCTTCCGCACTTATCGCAGAGCGGATGGGTTGGATAGACTCCTCCGGCATCCGCAGAGTCTTCGATCTGGCCAAGACGCTCCGGAACCCCATCAACCTGAGCATCGGCCAGCCCGACTTCGACGTGCCGGCGCCCGTCAAGGCAAGCGCCATCCATGCCATTGAGTCGGGCCGCAACAAATACACCGTCACGCAGGGCATCCAGGAGCTGCGGGACGCGGTTCTCGCGTTCGAGAAGGGGGCCACGGGCATTCGGCACGATGGCGTTCTGATAACCAGCGGCGTCAGCGGGGCGATGTTGCTGGCCTTCATGGCGTTGATCAACCCCGGGGATAAGGTGGCCATCCCCGATCCCTACTTCGTAATGTACAAGCACCTCTGCCGGCTGCTGGGCGGCGTTCCGCTTTACGTAGACACCTACCCCGACTTCGCGCTCACGGCCGACCGGCTCGACGCGGCCGGGGCCGCCGACGCCAAGCTCCTGATGGTCAACAGCCCGTGCAACCCGACGGGCCGCGTCTTCCCAGAGGGCGACCTTCGCGGCGTCGCGGACTGGGCGCAACGCAACGAAGTCTTCATCGTCAGCGACGAGATATACAGGGCTTTCTGCTACGACGGGGAATGCCCCAGCATCGCCCGGATGACGGATGACGTGCTGCTCCTCAACGGATTCAGCAAGACGGCCGGCATGACGGGGTGGCGCCTGGGCTACGCCGTCGGGCCCGACCCCGTAATCGAGGAGATGAAGAAGCTGCAGCAGTTCAGCTTCGTGTGTGCGCCCTCAATCGCGCAGCACGCCGGCGTCGTCGCGCTGGGCATGTCGACTGAGTACTACGTGCGCGCATACAGGGCCAAGCGGGACCTGGTCTATGAGGGGCTGAGGGAGAAGTTCGAGCTCAGGCAGCCCGAGGGGGCGTTCTACGCTTTCGTCAAGCCGCCCGGGGGCGACGGCGACGGGTTCTGCCAGACGGCCATCGAGCGCGGAGTGCTCGTCATTCCCGGCAGCGTGTTCAGCGAGAGGGCGACGCACTTCCGGCTGTCCTTCGCCGCTGAGGATGAGGTGATCGAGGAGGGGGTGCGGACGCTGTGCTCGCTTGCCTGAACGGGCGCCGGAGTCCTACCTGACGCCGTACTTATCGAGCTTGCGGTATAGGGTGGCGCGGCTCACGCCCAGCTTGCGGGCGGCCTTGCTGATATCCCCGTCGCACTTCTTCACGCCCGCCAGAATGGCGCGCTTCTCCAGTTCGGCGATCGGCACCACTTCATCGGCCGCCTCCGGCCGGGGCGCCGGAGCTTGCAGCGCCTGTTGGATGCATTCCAGCGCCTCTTCAACCGCCAGTGGGGGGGTCTTGCGCTTGGCGGCTTCCTGGCGGATGCGTTCCGGGAACAGGTCCGCGGTCACCCTGTCGCTGGTGGCCAGAAGCACGATCTGCTCGATCGTATTGCCCAGCTCGCGCACGTTGCCGGGCCAGGGATAGCAGAGCAGAATGCGAACCGCCTCCGGGGAGAAATCCCAGAAGTACTTGTTGTACTTCTCCCGCATCATGGTCAGGAAGTGCTGGGCCAGCACGGGGATGTCCTCGGGCCGTTCCCGCAGGGGTAGTATGTAGATAGGCACGATGTTGAGGCGGTAGTAGAGGTCGTCGCGCAGGTTGCCCTTCTCGACCTCTGCCAGGGGGTCCTTGTTCGTTGCGGCGATGACGCGCGTGTCCACCTCGATGTCTTCCGCGCCGCCGACGCGGCCGAACGTGTGGTTCTGCAGGAAGCGGAGCAGTTTGGACTGGAGCCCCATGTCCATCTCGCAGATCTCGTCCAGGAAGAGCGTGCCCTCGTGCGCTCGCTCGCAGCAGCCGATGTGCTGGCGGTCCGCGCTGGTGAAGGCGCCCTTTTCGTGTCCGAACAGTTCGCTTTCCAGAAGGTCCTTGGGGATGGCGGCGCAGTTGACGGTCACGAACGCGCCGTCCCCCCGGCCGCTCAGTTGGTGGACGGCCCGGGCGACCAGTTCCTTGCCCGTGCCGCTTTCGCCCCATACCATGACTGTCGCGTCCGTGTCGGATATGCTCTTGATCCGGGTGTAAATCGCGTGCATTGCGGGGCTTATGCCCACCAGTTCGCCGAGCCCACCTCGTTCGTAGACCGCCGTCAGACGCTTGACCTGTACGACCAGCCGGTGCTTCTGCGCGGCCTCCAGCAGGGCCTTGGCCAGGTGGTTGTCCTCGTCGTCGACGTCCACGAAGTCCTCCGCCCCTTCCTTCATGCACTCGACGATGATCCGCGCGTTCGGCTCCTTTCCCAGCACGATCATGGGCAGGTCGGGGTACTTGTCGCGGAGGCGCTCCAGACACCCGTCCTCCCCGGCGGCGAAATCCGCGTCGACCACCACGACGTCCGGCACCTCCTCGGTCACCCGGCGCAGGAGCGCGTCATAGTCCTTGCACGTTGCGTTCTGGACGGAGCAACCGTCTATCTCCGAGGGAATGAGCCTGGCCACGGCGCTGCTTCCGACCGTGCAGATGCGAAGCTCAGATTGTGTTTCCTGTTCGTCCATTTCAGTCTGACCCGTGCAGCACGGCCTGCACGCGTTGCAGCGCGCGGCTGGGGCTAAAGGGCTTGGTCATGTACTCGTCGGCGCCCGCCGCCATGCCTTCCTCCCGGTCGGCCTGCTGACCTTTGGCGGTGAGCATGATAACGTACGTCGCCAAGTCATGCCTGGACTTGATCCTGCGACACACCTCGTAACCGTCCAGTTCCGGCATCATGATGTCCAGAAAGACGAGTTCCGGACGCTCCTGCTGCATCACATCGAGTGCCTCGGCTCCGCTGCGGGCTTCCAGAACGCCGTAGCCGGCCTTCTTGAGGACAAACCCGAGGGAACGCAGGATGTGGGGCTCGTCGTCGACTATGAGGACCTTCTTCACGTCCGGCATGCTGCCCGTCCCGGCCATCCACGAAGGAGTGGCGATCGTCCGGCGCCTCAGCCTTCTTCCTTTCCTCCTTCTATGGACTGGATGGCCTGTTCTTCCGTCTGGTTCACGTCGAAGACGCGAGTCAACCGGGTGAGCTCGAAGATGGAGCGAGAGAAGGCAGGCACTTCGGCCAGGCGCAGCTCGCCGCCCTCGGCAGCGGTCCTCCTAAGGCAGCTTACCAGCGCTCCCAGCCCCGCGCTGTCAATGAAGTCCATCTTCTCCAGGTTCAGTATCAGGTTCTTCGCTCCGCCCTCGATCAAGGCGTGAAGTTCTGTCTTGATCTGGGGGGTAGTCAGGGCGTCGAAGCGCCCCTCGATGTCCACCACCGTGATGCCGTCATGCTGGCGAGTATCGCTTATCACCGCCAGGAATCCTCCGATTTGCCTGAGAATGCTTGCGGAACACCTTGCAACGTAATGATAAGGGCCGCCGCGCTGGTTGTCAATTCCCACGGCTGCGGAGGGCTTCCGACGGCTCGCCCCGGCGCGCGTGCAGCAGGTCCAGGTAGGCGCCTTCCACCAGGTCGTCCTCCCGGATCCCCAGGGACCGCATCAGTTCGCGTGCCGCCGCGACCCCCTGCTCCGAGGACTGGTCCTCGCGCAGGACGACTTCGATCTCCACAAAGCAGCCGAGCCCCTCCACCTCGTCCAGATGCACGCGGCTTTGGCCCACCATGTAGAGCGTCCTGTGCTTGCGAACCGTCCCCACGACGTCCATCGCGTGGGAGAGCACCTTCCGGAGGCCCTCGGGGTCGTCCGTTCCGGCCAGCCAGTACGTGCACTGCTTGGGGCCGGGGCAGTCCGGCCGTTCGTAGAAGATGAGTTGCCCGCGGCCCGCATCCTGCAGACGCAGCTTCAACCTGCCCTTCGGCACGCGGAAGAAGACGTCTTCCTGCTCAAGCAGCGTTCCCGGCCCATTGCTCAACTGATCGACCCGTTCGCGGACGGCCTCCAGGTCGCGGGCCCTCGCTTTGACCTCGACGTTACGTGCCATGGGGAGCGGGTCTCTCAGTGGTTAAGCCAGCACCAGGATGCTCCGCACGGCCCGTGGCAGGGCTGCGGTGCGCCCTCTGGCGCCTACGCGCGTCGGCCGGCCGCCTCCAGGGCGGCAGCCATGAAGGCCGTCGAGCCCTCGGTCATGTCCAGTTCCGTCTGAAGGGCGTACAGCGCCGGCCCCGCCGGAGGTCCATCCCTCGCCGTCAATGCTTCCACCTTGACGGCGTCCTTCTCCGTCGTGACGACGCAGTCGCACCCGCTCGCGCACGCCCGGGCCAGCACGCCCTTGATCTGCCGCCGGCTGTAGCGTTCGTGATCCGCAAACACGCTGAACGTGGCGGGATCGCAGCCTGCCCGTCGCAGCGTCAGTCGGAACGCCTCGGGATTGCCGATCCCGCAGAAGGCCGCCCATCGGCCCTCCCGCAATGCTCCCGGAAGAAGCGCCTCTTCCGCCGGCCGTCCCAGCGGGCGCAGCCCCTGGAGCGTCGTCTCGCAGAGGGCGACGGGCACGCCATGGGCGAGCCGGTTCAGCCTGGTCTTCACCTCTTCGATCTGCTCGGGGCCGATCAGTTCCGTCCGCGTCAGGACCAGAAAGTCGGCCCGCTCGAGCCCTTTCAGCGGCTCCCTCAGCAACCCTCGCGGGAGCAGGCGCCCGGCCCCGAAAGGCCAGACAGCGTCGATGAGCACCACGTCCAGGTCGCGGGCCAGGCGCCGGTGCTGAAAGCCGTCGTCCAGTATCAGCACGTCGGCGCCGTGTTGCCGGACGGCCCTCTCCGCGCCCTTCAGCCTGTCGGGCTCCACCACCACCGGCACGCTGTCGGCCAGGCGGCGCAGCATCTCGTTCTCATCGTCGAGCCCGAGCGCGCGATGTCTGCCGTAGCCCCGCGACAGGATGGCGGGCCGCATTTTGTGGATGACCAGCAGCCGGGCCAGCCACGCGGCGAAGGGAGTTTTCCCCGTCCCGCCGGCCGTGATGTTGCCCACGCTGACGACGGGAACGCCCGCCCGCTGCGTCTTCAGCCATCCGGCGCGATACAGACCGTTCCTGGCCCTGACGCTCAGGCCGTAGACGCCGCTCGCCGCGCTCAGCGCCGCGCGGGCAACGCCGAGCGCCGGACCCCGCTGGTGGGGGGAGATCACCGCCCTGTGGAAGCGGAAAAGACGCGCGCCCATGCTGTAGGGCCCCCTGTTGCCGCGACGTGCCGCTCTGCCCGGTCAGGCCGCGCTTGTTGCACGGCCGCACCGTTTGCATACAATACAGCAGGCATGAGCCTGCGGCAAGACGAAGGACAACCGAACCTCTGGGGGAGGGCAAGACGATGGTCAGGGTCGGAATCATAGGATTGGGCGGTATGGGCAACATGCACCTTGGCTGCTACGACGCCATCCACGATGCCGAGGTCGTGGCCGTGGCGGACACGCGGGAGGAGCGGCTCCACCCGGGGGAGACCTCCCAGGAGATCAACATCGGCGCGGGCGGCGGCAGGCTCGACCCCGACAGGCAGAAGCTCACCACGGATCCCGACGAGCTCGTCGAGGACCCCGACGTCGACATGCTGGACATCTGCCTGCCGACATTCCTGCACGCCGAATACTGCAAAAAGGGACTGGAGGCCGGCAAGCACGTCCTGTGCGAGAAGCCCATGGCGCTCACGTACGCCGAGTGCCAGGACGTGTTGACGGTGGCCGAGGGCGCTCCCGGCAAGTTCATGATCGCCCATTGCGTGCGGTTCTTCCCCGCCTACGAGTACCTGAACGAGACGGTCGAGTCGGGCCGATTCGGCCGGCTGCTGGAACTCTCGATGTGGCGCGGCGGGCCGCCTCCGGGCTGGTCGTGGCAGAACTGGCTGCTGGACCACAAGCGCAGCGGCGGGGGCGTTCTGGACCTGCACGTGCACGACGCGGATTTCGTCCACTACCTGCTGGGCGAGCCGCGGGCCGTCTGCTCGACCGCGGCCGTCGGTGTCAGCGGCGGCTACGACGCCGTGGAGTCCCAATACATCTACGACGACAAGATGGCCGTGCGCGCCGGGGCGAACCTGTCCCTGCCGACCGGCTTCAGCTTCGAGGCGCACTTCATGGCGGCCTTTGAGAAGGGGTGCCTGCGGTTCAGTTCCGCCGAGCGCCGCGGGCTGCTGGAGATCACCGGCAAGGGCAGCACCCACCCGCACCTGCCCGAGAAGAACGGCTACCAGGAGGAGATCGCCTACTTCGTCAGTTGCATCCAGAACGACGAGATGCCGGCCGTCGTCACGCCCGAATCGAGCGCCTTCTCGGTCAGGTTGATCGAGGCGGAGAGGGAGTCGGTCGAGACGGGCCGCTCCGTGGAGCTGTAACCGCTTAACGGCATGTCACCACGGAGACACGGAGGACGAAGAAGGCTAGCATTAACCACTACGACACGACGAGCACAACGAGAGGATTCAGGCTGTCATGCAGTCCGTGGCTGGCAGTTATGGCCAGATCGCCTGTGTTTGGTCGTTGCTGGTAGTCTGACGTAGTGTCCGTTGTGTCGTAGTGGTTAGCTCTCCGTCGTTCGGTGTGTCTTGGTTGCCTTTGCTGTTCGTCGTTCACCCTAATGCTTGCTGTCTCCGTCGTTCTCCGTGTTCTCCGTGTCTCCGTGGTGGGATGTTGTTGGTAGGTCAACGGCTATCGCGGGTGTGTTTGAGGCGCCCGATGATTTCGTTCAGCCTGTTGAGCGCCTCCAGCGGCGTCATGCCGCTCGTGTCCAGGGCGAGGAGCTCGTCCCTGATCTCCGCGTCCAGCGGTTTGAACAGCGGGACCTGGAGGTGGCGGGGCTCGGGGCCGCCGGTCCGCTTGCCCGCCGTTGATGGCTGCCGGGGCGCGAAGCGGGGCTCGTCGTTGGGCCCGACGGCGTTCTCCTCCAGGTGCTGAAGGATGTCCCGCGAGCGCTCGAGCACCTCGGCCGGCACGCCCGCCAGCTTGGCCACGTGGATGCCGTAGCTGCGGTCCGTGGCGCCGGGCACCACGCGGTGCAGGAAGACCACTTCGTTCTGCCACTCGCGCACGGCCACGTTCAGGTTGCGCACGGCGTCGCAGACCTGGGCGAGCTGGGCCAGCTCGTGGTAGTGCGTGGCGAACAGCGTGCGGGCGCCGATGCGGTCGTGCACGTGCTCGCCCGTGGCCCAGGCGATGCTGACCCCGTCGAAGGTGCTGGTGCCGCGCCCGACCTCGTCCAGGATGATGAGGCTGCGGTCCGTGGCGCTGTTGAGGATGCTGGCGACCTCGATCATCTCGACCATGAAGGTGCTCTGGCCGCGGCGCTGCTCGTCGCTGGCCCCCACGCGCGTGAAGATGCGGTCGACCAGGCCAACGGTCGCCTCGGCGGCCGGCACGAAGGAACCCATCTGGGCCATCAGCACGATGAGGGCCGTTTGGCGGATGTAGACGCTCTTGCCGGACATGTTCGGCCCGGTGATGACGAGCATGCGCACCTGCTCTCCGTCCATCTCGATGTCGTTTGGGACGAACTGCTCGTCCAGGATGCGCTCCAGCACCGGATGGCGGCCGTCCTTGACGTGCAGCGTGCGGTCCGTAGTGAGGCGGGGGCGGACGTAGCCATTCTCGTCCGCAACGGTGGCCAGCGAGACGAGCACGTCCAGGGCGGCCAGGGCCTCTGCGGTCTTCTGAAGCCTTTCGGTGTGCGAGCTGACTTCCTGCCGGACCTGCTGGAACAGCTCGTACTCCAGCTCCTTCGCCCGCTCGCCGGCTCCGAGCACGGCGGACTCGTGCTCCTTCAGCTCGGGCGTGATGTAACGCTCGGCGTTCTTCAGCGTCTGCTTGCGGACGTAGTGCGTGGGCACCTTGTCCTTGTGGGTGTTGGTCACCTCGATGTAGTAGCCGAAGACCTTGTTGAACCCGACCTTGAGCGAGGGGATGCCGGTCCGTTCGGCCTCCTCTGCCTGGAGCTCGGCGATCCAGTTCCGCCCCTGGCGAGCGGTGCCGCGCAGTTCGTCGAGCTCCGGGTTGAACCCGTCCCGGATGATGCCGCCTTCGGTGATCGTGACGGGCGGATCGGCCTTGATGGCGGATGCAATGAGCCCTTCGACTTCGGGGACGGGATCGATGGCCGCCGCCAGCTCGCACAGCGCCTCGGACGCGACGTCGGCGAGGTGCTCCTTCAGCTCGGGCAGGCGCGAGAGGGAGCGCCTGAGGCCCACCAGGTCCCGGGCGTTGGCGCGGGCGCAGTGGATCTTGGTGGTGAGTCGCTCGATGTCGTAAATCTCTCTGAGCGGATTAGTTAGAGCCCGTCGCAAGGAGCGGCCGCCGTGCAGCTCCGCCACGGCGTCGAGCCGCCGCTCGATCTCGTCCGCCTGACGCAGCGGCGTCAGCAGCCAGCGCCTCAGCATCCGCGCGCCCATCGGCGTGGCCGTCCTGTCCAGCACCTGAAGCAGGCTGCCCTCCTGGCGGGCGCCGCGTATGGTCTGGATGAGCTCCAGGCTGCGCTGCGTCGTGCCGTCGAGGATCAGGTAGCGCTCGCCGAGGAACGGCTCCATCTTGCGGATGTGGCCGAGCGCCGTCTTCTGGGTTTCTTCCAGGTAGGAGAGCAGAGCCCCGGCGGCTCCCAGCGCCGGTCCCATGCCCTCGCAGCCGAACCCGTCCAGAGTGCGCGTGCCGAAGTGCGCGTTCAGGCGCCGCCGCCCGTCCTCCTGGTTGAACTCCCACGGCGGGCGCCGGGTGACAAGGCAGCCTTCCGGCAGGTGGGCCTCGAGGGGAGGGCCGTCTTCGTCTTCGTGCTGGGCCTGTGGCAGGAGGCACTCAGCGGGCGAGACGCGCTGCAGGCTGTCGCTCAGCGTCCCGGCGGGCACGTCCTCGACCTCGAACTTGCCGGTCGACAGGTCGATCCATGCCAGCCCGGCCCCGGCGTTGCCGAGCGCGACGGCCGCCAGGAAATTGTTCGAGCGGCTGTCCAGTATCTGGTCTTCGGTCAGCGTGCCGGCCGTGATGACGCGCGTGACGTCCCGCTCCACCAGGCCGGTCGCCTCGGCGGGGTCCTGCACCTGCTCGCAGATGGCGACGCGGTGGCCGGCCCGGATCAGGCGCTTGATGTAGTTGTCGGCGGCGTGGTGGGGGAAGCCGGCCATCGGCACGGCGTTCTCGCCCTTCTCGCGGCTGGTCAGGGCCAGGCCGAGGTCCCGCGCGCAGACCTTCGCGTCTTCGAAGAACACCTCGTAGAAATCCCCCATGCGGAAGAGCAGGACGGCGTCCTGGTGCCCCTTCTTGAAGGCCAGGTACTGCTTCATCATCGCTGTCTGCGCCGGCTTCGCCATGCGTGGAAAGCCCATCGAGGGAGATTCCGAGCACGTCGATTCCAAGGATATAGCGCACCGCGAACCTTGTCAATCGGCCCCCTGCGGGCCGGGAAGGCGGAGTCCCCGCCCGACGGCTGGAAACCGACCGGCGGGCGTGTTAGGATGCCTGACGAAGGCCTGGCAAACGCGCGAAAGGATGGGAGGCGGCTGGGTTGAGTCCGAGAAGATGCCCGGAGTGCGGCGGCGAGTGCGAGACGGGGACACGCTTCTGCACGGCGTGCGGCGCCCGGCTCGGGGCCGGGGTGGCCCAACGACCGCAGGTCGAGTACGAGTACGAGGAACCCCGCGGGCTGGCGCTGGTCCTTTACTGGTTCCTGGACCTCTTCCCCGGCTTCATGCGGCCAAGGGTGCTCGTTCTCTCGATACTGCTTCTGCCTATTGCGGTGGCCGTCGGTTGGCTGGGCTTGTTCCTGACAGCCCTGGGTGGAATGATCTGCGGCATACTGATCGCGGGCTTCGCCATGGTGATCTACTGCACGGCGGTGGTCTGGATGATCTACGGCTACCTGGCGATGCCCGCCGAGGCGCTTGCGGACTTCGACGCCAAGAGGTGGGTGGCGTTCCTGCTGCTGGGGTCTGCTCCCGTGACGATCGGTCTGGCCCTGATGTCGCTCGCCTAGCGCTGGCGCGTCGGATGCCGTTGACACAGGGGCTTGTGTGACTTATACTTGTTCTTTTGCAGGTTGGGGGTGCTGGTCCTGTTGGCGTTCTCTGCGGGTTAGCCGTGATGAAGACGCAATCTGCCAGAAAAGAAGACTACGAGAACAACCGTCGCTGGTACCACGTCGACGCCAGCGGCAAGGTGCTGGGCCGCCTGGCCACCCGTGTGGCGATGGCCTTGATGGGTAAGGACAGGCCGGAGTACACGCCGCACGTGGACACGGGGGCGTTCGTTGTCGTGACCAACGCGGGCAAGATCGAGTTGACCGGCTCCAAGCGCTCCCAGAAGGTTTACAAGCACTATTCGGGCTATCCGGGCGGCCTGAAGGAGAAGCCCGTCGCCGAGTTGCTGGCGAAGCGCCCGGAGTTCGTGGTGCGGGAGTCCGTCAGGCGGATGCTGCCGAAGAACAAGCTGGGCGCGAAGATGCTCAAGAAGCTGAAGGTCTACGCCGGGCCGGCTCACCCGCATACGTATCACAAGCCGGAGGAACTGGAGCCCTGAGGCCCTGGAGGGCCGTTCGTTCCAGGCAACCATCGAAGCCGAGGAAGACGAGAACCATGTCGGACATGTACGATTGGGGAACAGGACGCCGCAAGAGCGCCGTGGCCAGCGTGAGGATCAAGCCGGGCACGGGCGCCATCCAGATCAACGGCGTGGACATGGAGGAGTACTTCACGCGCGAGGACCATCAGCACGTGGTCCGCGAGCCGCTGCGAGCGACGCATAACCAGGGGCGTTACGACGTCTTCGTCCGCGTCAGGGGCGGCGGGATAACCGGGCAGGCGGGCGCCGTACGCCTGGGGCTGTCGCGTGCCCTGGCCAAGAGCGATTCGTCCCTGCGTGAGCCGCTCAAGGACAACGGGCTTCTCACCTGTGACAGCCGGCGCGTCGAACGCAAGAAGTACGGAAAGCGCGGCGCGCGGCGTTCCCCGCAGTTCAGCAAGCGCTAGACACCACAAGAGCCCCCGACGGCGCATACGAAGGGCGTCCCCCGAGATGAATCCTGGCGGACGCCCATTCTATTGTACGGTTCGCTCAGCAGCCTATTCGGCTTCGAGTTCGGCGACGAGTTCTGCGGGCAGGTTGAAGTTCGAGTAGACGTTCGTCACGTCATCGTTCTCTTCCAGCTCTTCCATCAGTTTCAGGGCTTTGAGGCCGTCCTCGCGTGAGAGGTCCACGTAGGACTGGGGGACCATCGTCACTTCAGCCGATTCCCACGTCACGTCCGCGGCGCGGAGCGCGTCCTTGACCTGCTGGAGCTGCCTGGGGTCGCAGCTCAGCTCGCAGAGGTCGCCTTCCTTCTGGAAGTCGTCCGCCCCCGCCTCGATCGCGATGTCGAACATCTCCTCTTCGGTCTTGTCGTCGAGTGGCAGGAGCACCAGCCCCTTCGTCTCAAAGCCCCAAGCCACGCATCCGCTGGCTCCCAGCTCGCCGCCGTGGTCGCTGAAGGCCCTGCGGACATCGGAGGTAGTGCGGTTGCGGTTGTCGGTCAGCGCGTCCACCATGACGGCCGCGCCGCCCGCGCCGTAGCCCTCGTAGCGGACGCCTTCGAGCTTGGTCCCTTCCAGCTCGCCCGCGCCTTTCAGGACAGCCCGTTCGATGGTGTCCTTGGGCATGTTGGCCGCCTTGGCCTCGTCGATCGCGTACTTGAGCTCCAGATTGGTGTCCGGGTCCTTGCCTGCCCTTCTGGCGGCGCTCATGATCTGCTTGGCGACCCGGCTGAAGACCTTGCCGCGCTTCTTGTCTTCCTTGGCCTTCTTGTGCTTTATCCCGGCCCAGTGTGAATGACCAGACATGTTCCGACCTCTCTACTCGTGAATCGGTGCGACGGGTTGGGGCGGACGGAAAGGGATCGAGCGGCTAGGGGCCGGCTGGCGGGGGCTTCTTCTTGGGCAGGACGGGCAAGAGTGCCGTCCCTGTGCAAACCACACTGGCAGGACTGTCCGTGGCGGTCATAAGTGGGCTTCCTTCCTATACGGTGTGGCCATTCAGATTATACACCCGGCGTCCCACGGCGCAAAGTGCGCGGCGGCCGGCTTGTGCCGCCGGGCTGCGGGGCCGTATAATCCGCCGTGCCTTCCAGGTCCGAGCCCGGCTATGTCGCTTGAGGAATACCAGGAGAAGCGAGACTTCGACCGCACGCCCGAGCCCCCGGCGGGGAAGGGCGAGGGGCCGGGCAACACCTATGTCATCCAGAAGCACGACGCCAGCAGGCTCCATTACGACCTGCGCCTGGAGTGCGACGGCGTGCTGCTTTCCTGGGCCGTGCCCAAGGGTCCCTCGCTGGACCCCTCCGACAAGCGTCTGGCCGTGATGACTGAGGACCATCCCCTCGATTACGCCGCATTCGAAGGCGTTATCCCGGACGAGGAATACGGCGGCGGCACCGTGATGGTCTGGGACACAGGCACCTTCGAGAACGTCAAGGACGTCCCACTGTCTGAAGCGGTCGCCCGGGGCCAGGTCGAGGTGCGGCTGCACGGCCGGAAGCTGAAGGGCGGGTGGGCGCTGATCAAGATGAAGGGGCGCGGCGAGAACAACTGGCTTCTGGTCAAGATGAAGGACGAATTCGCCGATCGGTCGAGGGACATCACGGAGGCCGAGCCCGATTCCGCCCTCACCGGTCGGTCGCTGGAGCAGATAGCGCGCGATGAGCGCGACGGGATGTGAGTGGCGCTCAGGCGCCGGGATGAAGCCGTCAACGCGGGGTGCCGATGAGAACCTGGCGGGCCGTCGTCGCAGGCACGGGACAGGCGCTCCTGGAGCGCGTGGCCGTGGCCGAGATCGGCTGGCAGCGCGTCCGCGGGCTGATGTTTCGCAAGGAGCTGCCGGAGGACGAGGGGCTGCTGATCCCGGGCTGCAGCAGCATCCACATGTTCTTCATGCGGTTCCCGATAGACCTCGTATATCTGGACGACGAGGATTGTGTGGTCCGGATCGTGGACGGCATCAAGCCGTGGCGGCTCTCGGCGTGTCGGGGGGCTCGGTCGGTGCTGGAGATGGCGGCCGGCCGCGCACGCGAGGCGCAGCTACAAGCAGGGGACCGGCTACGCTTCGAGCGCCGCGCTGCTTCGGGCGAGGGTGGCTGAAGCCGCCGGCGACGCGCCCCACTCCGTGCCTTGCCCTTCACACTTCGCCCTTCAGCCTTCGCACTTCACTCCTGCCCCTCTTCCCAGTTCTCGGGCCTGAGCTTGCGCACGGCGGCGCCCGCCTGCCACATCTCCGAGTTCTTCATCTCGTCCAGTTCGGCGCGCAGCTTCTCGGCGTAGTCCGGGGCGCTGTTGGCGTCGAGGACGATCTGCGTCTGGGTGCCGTCCTTGACGCTCTGGTAGAGTTCGTCGAAGACCGGCTCGACGGCCTCGCGGAACTTGTGACGCCAGTCCAGGGCTCCCCGCTGCGCCGTCGTGCTGCAATTGGCGTACATCCAGTCCATCCCGTTCTGCGCGATCAGCGGGATCAGGCTCTGCGTGGCTTCCTCGACCGTCTCGTTAAAGGCCTCGCTGGGCGTATGGCCGTGCTTGCGCAACAGGTTGTACTGGGCCTCCATGACGCCGGCCAGGGCGCCCATGAGCACGCCGCGCTCGCCCGTCAGGTCGCTCCAGACTTCCTTCCCGAACGTGGTGGGGAACAGGTAGCCGGACCCGACGGCGATGCCGATGGCCAGGCAGCGCTCTTCCGCCCGTCCGGTGGCGTCCTGGAAGACGGCGTAGCTGGAGTTGATGCCGCTTCCCTTCAGGAAGTTCTGGCGCACCGACCGGCCCGCGCCCTTCGGGGCGACCAGGATCACGTCAATGTCTTCGGGCGGCACCACTCCCGTCCGGTCGCCGTAAACGATGGAGAAGCCGTGGGAGAAGTAGAGGGCGTCGCCGGCCTTCAGGCATGGCTTCAGCTTGGGCCACACGATCATCTGCGCAGCGTCGCTGACGAGGTACTGGACGATGGTTCCCTTCTCGGCGGCTTCCTCTATGGGGAAGAGCGTCTTGTCAGTCTCCCAGCCATCGGCCACGGCGCGGTCCCAATCCCGCTTGAACTCGGGCGCCTGGCCGATGATGACGTTGAACCCGTTGTCGCGCATGTTCAGCGACTGCGCCGGGCCCTGGACGCCGTAGCCGATGACGCAGATCACCTCATCGTCGAGGACCTCGTGGGCCTTCTCCATGCTGAATTCTTCCCGGGTCACGACATCTTCGACGACGCCTCCGAAATCGATCCTGGCCATTGTCTCGCTCGCTGGGCAAGAGGAGTTGATTCGAACACCAGTGCCGGTCTGGATGTGCCCCTGCGGCCGGGCTTCGGTCGCGAAGTTCCATTCTGTCCCGCCAGCGCCGGTTTTTCAAGGGCATTCCTTCGTTGCGACCCCTGCGCCGATGTGCTCTAATCGGGACAGCGCTCTGCGAAGGAGCTCACATGAAGAAGTTGCAGCGCAATCCGGCAATGACCCGCAAGATAGGTTACTTCGACTGCTTCAGCGGCATCAGCGGCGACATGTGCCTGGGAGCCATCGTTGACGCCGGTGTGCCGCTCGACGCGATACGCGACGCGCTGGCCGGCCTGCCGCTCTCCGGCTACTCATTGGAGGCCGAGCCCGTCGTCCGGGCCGGCATGGCTGCCACGCACGTGCGCGTGAAGCTGCATGAGCACGAACACCACCCCCATCGCGGCCTGGCCGACGTGCTGGCCGTCATCGAGAGCGGTGGCCTGCCCGACGAGGTGGTCGAGCGGAGCTCGGCCGTCTTCCGCGCGCTGGCCGAGGTGGAAGCGAAGGTCCATGACACGGACGTGGACAGCATCCACTTCCATGAGGTCGGGGCCGTCGATGCCATCTGCGACATTGTGGGTACGGTGGTCGGCCTGCGAGAGCTGGGCATAGACGCGCTGAAGTTCTCCACGGTCATGTTGGGCGGCGGAACGGTTCGAGCGGCGCACGGCGTGCTGCCCGTGCCGGCGCCGGCTACGGCGGAGCTGCTCAAGGGGCTGCCCACTGCGGGAGGGCCCGTGGACTTCGAGCTGACCACGCCAACCGGTGCAGCCATACTGAAGGCCCTGGGCG
>Ga0114922_10001893_pt1 | contig 19812 bp, 9 predicted proteins | sample AartaG_FD_100975 | JGI IMG/M metagenome (GOLD analysis project Ga0114922, IMG submission 100975) | Deep subsurface microbial communities from Aarhus Bay to uncover new lineages of life (NeLLi) - Aarhus_00045 metaG | ecosystem: Environmental > Aquatic > Marine > Oceanic > Sediment | place: Aarhus...
ACCAAATCTGCAATATCAAGTGCACAATCTTGTCAACTAAACCTTTACTTACGGCGCAGGCTATGGTCGATACAGCCGAATATCATCGATGTACACTACGCCTGTACCTCCGGCCAGCGGATTGCTCTTGTTGCCAAGACCAAGGCTAATCGTATTGACATTGGTAAGGTTCACACCCTGGTCAGCAAAGCGCGTCAGGTCGATAGTCCATTCCGTCCAGGTACCTAACTGTGTGGCATCAGGATTTTCATGAGTTACTATCGCATTGCCGTTGAGAGCGACATATAAAGGTTCAGCAGCGTTAGCCGCCTCGCCCCTGAACCAAATCGTCAGTACCCCAACACCTTCCTCGGTCCAGTTTCGCAGGCTGGTCAATGTCATGGTCGCCTCAGAGTACCCAACACTGTTGTCGTAGAATAACGGCATCGACTGCCTGCCGCTGTTAACGATACTTTGCTCGGCAAAAGGAGGACTAGCATAGCCAACGACAGAACCGTTTACTGCCGGGTTGTCGAATCCGTCTATCCACGTGTAAAATATCCTCTTGCTATCGGGGTCATCGGGATTAAGGTCATTGTAACTTTCAAAGTCGTCCACAATAAGATAATCAGCTACTGAAAAGCTCCAGGTTGAGCCTGTACTGATAGAGCCGTCATTATTATACTCATCAACCCGCCAGTAGTAAGGACCGCCGCCCCATTCAACACCTTCGGATGGAGTATAATTCGTAGCATCCTGTCGGCCTCGATATATGCCTGTGGTATCGGATGCATCAGCACCTTCGACAGGTACTTCGTCAGTGCCGAAGTACACATCATGCTGAGCGGCGTTTTCTCCAGGTGACCAGCTAAGCGGCATCGCGCGCTTTATGTCTGTTGTTGAGCCATTAGCGGGCTTCGGGCTGTGGGCAAGGTCCACGTCACCTCTGAAAACCTCGGCCACCTCTTCCGCCGTCAGCGGCCTAATCCAGAAGCGGGCGTCGTCCACTACGCCTGCAAATTCGTCGCTCGGGCCGCTATCCCATTCCATGCCTATTGACCACTGCATGTCCATGGCCGGCTCGTCATCGGCGGGATCCTCCTTTCGCAGAGCTCCATCGACGTATATCCACGAGGTGAGCCCTTCCCTTACGTACGTTATCATATGCCACTTGTTGTTGCCGACCTTAGGGGGGAACTCTTCGTCGGTATCATCATCCGTCCATACATTCCCATTATTAACGCCAAACAGGAAATTGTGACTGCTGCCACTGTTGGATCCAAACACTATGTGGTCATCCCCATCCGTATCGGTTTTGATCCATATACTGCACGTAAAATTGTTGCTTGTCATCATTGGAGCTATACTGTCAATTCCGACATAATCATCATCTCCGTCCAATTCCAGCCCGCCGCCTATGGTCCCGTTTACCCACTGCGGGTCACCACCAAGAATACCATGATTATCATAGCCGGAGGAATCATAAGCGATGGCGCCCTGACCTTCGTCAAACTTCCACCAGCCGATAAGAGCAGGGTCGCCACGTGTTTTGAAACCCCAGACCTCGCCCGGGTGCCTGGTTGTACCATCGGCCTCGACCTCATCGATCCGCCAGTAGTAAATGGTGCCATTCTCAAGACCTTCGGGAGTATAGGTTACATCCATCTTGTTGCCCTTGAACGTATCGGCGGTACCGGCAGCTACATCGGCTTGGCTGGTGCCGAAGTACACATCGTGTGAAGCTGCACTGGAACCAGCACCCCAGCTAAGGACTGTATCAGAGAGCGCAGTTTTGCTGCCATCAGGCGGATCGGGGCTATGGGCGACAAAACCCACAGCAGTAAAGCTCCAGAGGTCGCCTGTGTGAATCGTAGTGCCGTCACCTTCAACTTCATCGACCCGCCAGTAGTAAGTGGTACCTGGAGTTAAACCGGGAACGTGCCAGTACATCGCATAGGGCATACGGTCCATATAGTCAGCATCCCCTAAATCCGGATTGGTGCCGAAGTACACATCGTGGTACACGGCAGTATCTCCCCTCGTCCACTGCATAAGCGGCGCGGGTCCACCTGTACCGCCATCAGCCGGGTCCGGTTCCGTAGCATATTTAACCGCATACTCTATATGCAGCAGCGGCGCCATAGACGAGTCCCCGTCGAAAGCCTCGGCCTCTCGAGTCCCCTGGGAGGGATTGTCCGGGTTGTCTCTAAGGATTATCACCATCGCGTTGCCGGCGGCCCAGCCGTCCTCGTCGATTATCTCCTGGATGATAGAAGAGATATCAGCAGTACGCTCAGGCGGACCTGCCGCACGGAGGGCCCCCCACACCGGTATATCCCACGCTACTGACGCCGTCGTTGTGGCCCTGGAGCTGATGTCACCTGTAGTTTCACTAAATTCAGCGGGATTGGGACTCAGCTCGCCCTCGACGATAAGAGACACAGGGGGGGAATGGTAAGGATTATCTACGTCATCAGTGGTGAACTGCACCCATGCCTTCTTGATTGCAACACCCTTTGGAATCCCTACTCCCGTAAATCGGACCCCTATAATTTGCAGGGTATCCGGCGAGGCGTCGCCTTCATAACCCAGCTCCAGGTCGCTGCTGCCCAATTCAACATTACCAGCCGCGACCTTCTCTTCGGCATCATCATTGGTGGCAGCAATTCGGACGTCGATACTGAGAGTGCCAAACGCCGCATTTGTACCAACCAGAGCCAGTGCTAAAACAAAAGAAGTCAACAAAATTATTTTCTTGCGCATCATACTACTCCTTCAAAGTTAATATTAATTTGTGCTTTGGTCACACACCAAAACACCTTTTGTTATCAATAAAAAGTTGTAAATAAAACGACCGAAAACAATTTGGGCATACGAAATACTTCTGCCCGGGATGATTTTTACGGCTTGCCACTACCTCCTTCCTTCAAAAGTCTAATTTTAGGTGCAACAAAATGCTAAATATTTTCAGTATAAAGCACAAATCCACACTACAAATCTGTACTTTATTCATTATGGCCTTTGACCGGGCTATTCCACAAAAAAAAGAAATTAGCCCCCGAGAGACCAAAATCCGTGTTTTATCATGTCTATTTATATTGAATATACCAAAATTACCGCCTTCTCGTCAATGATAAAGTTGAGGTGATTACAGTTTTTGAGAAATTTTTTATGTCCCCTCAAAGAATTTATTTGTCATTTGTGCACTGAAGCAATCTTAAAATAGCCAATAGACAATTAAAAAGAGGCCTATACCTAACTGGCATAGGCCCCGAATTGATACTAATCACCATATTAACAAAACAGTTAATCGTAACTTGCTGTTTATGGTGTGAGAGCATACAGACGAATATCATCGAAGAACATCATACCTGCACCTCCGGCCACCGGATTAGTCCTGTTGCCAAGGCCGAGAGTAATCGAATTAACATTGCCAAGGTTCACACCCTGGTCTGCAAAGCTCGTCAGGTCGATAGTCCATTGGGTCCAGGCAGCTTTCTGTGCTGCATCAGGATTATCATTAGTGACAACGGCACTGTCATTGAGAGCAATATACATAGGTTCGGCCGCGTTAGAGGCATTGCCTCTGAACCAAATTACCAGTGTGTTGACACCTTTGACTGTCCAGTCACGCGTATCAGTCAAAGTCAATGTCGCCTCTGATTTCCCGACAGCGTTGTTGTATTCTAACGGCATCGACTGGTTGCCTCCGTGAACGATGCTTTGCTCGGCAAAAGGAGGATTAGCATAACCAACTATAGAACCGTTTACAGCAGGATTATCGAATCCGTCTATCCAGGCGTTAAATATCCTGTTGCTCAGCGGGTCTGCGGGGTCAAGATCATTGTAAGCCTCAAAATCATCCACGACAAGGAAGTTGGCCGTAGTGAAGCTCCAGACAGGGCCGGTCCACGGGCTGTTAGCATTAGCGTTATTGGCCTCATCAATCCGCCAGTAATAGGTTGTATTCCATTCAAGATTTCCGGCGTCATAGCTCTCGGAACCGAGGTTTCCAGTGCCTTTATACTCTGGGGAACTCGTATCAGCGTTTTTCACGGCTTCTTTATCTGTGCCGAAATAGACCTGATGTGTGTCGGCAAAGACTCCGTGTACCCACGTTAGAGTCGGTGACTGCGTGACATCCACAGCGCCGTTGGCCGGCTCCGGACTGCCCACAGCGCCAACAGTCGTAAAGCTCCAGGTATAGCCTTTATGCGTTTCGACAACATCGAACTCATCGACTCGCCAGTAGTAAGTCTTGGCCATTTCAAGCGTGCTTGGAGTATAGATCGCAGTTCCCTGTGTAGAGCCACCGGTTGCATTGTCCACTTCTTCGAAATTGTCGCCGAAATATATGGTGTGCAGTTTAGCACCGAAACCCGGTGTCCAGGTAAGCTGCACATCAAGCGCTACGGAATCGCCGCCGTCAGCCGGAACAGGTGCATAAGCGGTTTTGGGGGGAATACTAAAGCTCCAAACATCACCTACCCAGGGGCTGTTCGGCTCGGTGTCATTGACCTCGTCGATTCGCCAGTAGTAGGTTGTGCCCGGAACGAGGCCATCCGGATACGTAAATCCGGGAAAACCGACAACAATAAACGTCCCGGCCTGGTTGCCCTGGAACGTGCTTTCGGCTCCGGCATTCACATCGTCAAAATTATCACCAAAATATATATCATGCGAGACCGCTTTGGGGCCGGGCTTCCAGGAAACATTTGCCCACGTGTCCGGATGGAGAGCACCATCAGCCGGCGTTGGTGCCCAGGCTCTTAGCACTAGCTCGCCTTCCATGGCGCTGAGTATTTCGGGTTCCGACAAGGCATGGTCGTAAATCCTGACATCATCAATCGCGCCATTCCAATCGCACCCCCACCCATCCGAACCGATGAGGACATGAGCAGGGCTGCTGGTAATTGGGCCCATTGGAGTTTCATCGGTCTGCTCACCGTTGAGATAGCATTTCAGCGTCGTGCCGTCATACGAGCACGCGATATGGCACCACTCGTAGCGCTCCAGGTTTTTGCCGACGAAGGCCCAGGCCCTGGGCGTTGTATTGAACGTAAACGCCATATAGGGCTGCGGGCCGCCCCACCCGTATCGAACCTGATAGCTCCAACTGGGACTCATTCCCATGTCCGCCTTGGCCATCGGCGCCGTCTCTAGGCCATTGTCCTCCGGCGCATCGGCGCCAGGTCTTATCCAGAGGGCGATGGAGGTCGGACCAGTGATATCCAGGCTGGCGTCATTGCCGCAATCGATGTGGTCTCCGCCGGTGAGGGCTGCGCCCGTGCCATAAAACTCCATGGCTCCCCCCCGGATGCCGGGAATCCATGTGGGATCTTCCAAGTCGGGATTGTCCATGAGGGTTCCGTCGTTGCCGTTGCCGCTCGAATCGATTGCAGTTGTGCCGGAACCATCATCGAGGGTCCAGTGACCCACCAGGTCGGCTCGTACGCCGCTTGCTGCGCTCAGGACAAGAATAAAAGAAACCAGACAAATCAATTTTTTACACATAATAATTCTCCTGTATTGAAAGTTAAGATAACCATGATTTGGCCACACACCAAATCACTCGTTATTTTCGCTGAGCATTAAGATACTATTTTTATGTGAAAATTACATATTGAAATCAGAAAATATCTTACGGCTTGTTACTACCTCCTTCCTTTAAAATATTGCTGTATCATTAATTGAAATGTGAAAAATCACTTGCAAAGTATAAAGTTGAAAAAAACTCCATACCTCGTATCATACGTCTCCTCCTCTGTTAGTAAAATTACAGGAATTTCGCCCCTTTGATGAACTCAAAGCCAAAGATGCCCGGCTGCACAGGCACGAACTTCACTAATACTTAATATATCAAAGAAGCTGCTTTCCCGTCAAGGAAAATATCTGCGATTATTCCTACTTTTTGGAAAAGGTTAGTTTCACGTCCGGCACATTATTATGACTGTTAACCTTGTTTTGCCAATCCAGTGGGTCTCCTTGTAGGTCGTATGAGGCGGCGTACGCACTGCGTTTTCCACCGGGACTTGATACTCTGCACAGGCCGTGGGAGGAGCTGGAGCTGTTATTGAAGCTGAAATCCACCATCAGGTTGTCGGTGCCGTTGTACTCGAATGGCGTTTGAAACTCGAAATTTCGCCATCCCTTGTCCTCAATAGACTCGTTGTTTTGATACACCACTGTCCAGCCTTCTGCTTCCAGCGAGCAGTTATTGCTGCTGTATTCACTTAGTCTGGTATGCTTCATACGGATTGTCCAGTTCTCCAAAATCTGCGGGGGTACCGTCGTAACCTCAAGAGAAAGGTCTGTAATATTTCCGGTCCTGCCAATCTCACTTGCAAGGTATATTACCTGCGTTCGGGCGTCGTTATAACCTGTGTACATTGGGAATACCCAGCTTATTTTTCCCGCACCGATGGTGACCGCCTCACTATAACCCTCAAAATCCAACCCCCATGTATTCCCACAGGCGGTGCTGCCATTTTCAGATTTTCCTGTGGTTACTTCAACAGGCTCGAAATCGTATCCTGTCTTTTCCACGGTAATAGTATATGTAGTATCAGAATCGAGACCTTTTAAGGCATAGATACCCTTGCTGTTTGAGACATTTGTTACCGCAGTATCGGAGTTTCCTCCTTTGATTTGCGCGGTAACAGAAGCGTCTTCGACGAGGTTGCCTTCAGTATCGAATAATCGACCGCTGATTATCTCGCCTTTTTCAGTGGTAAAAATATTATAAACGCACGAGGTTATAATGTCATAGTCGTACTCGATGGTGTAGATCCACCAGCCTTCTTGCCAACTGTATTCATTTGAAATATCCGGTAATAAGTACCACATATGTTTGGCTTCGTAAGGCAACCAGTCCCAACCCATACTTAGGTGGTGATATATCGTTGAAGCATTGTAACCATAGCCATCACACAAGATGGAATGTCCTGTACTTTGATCTTGTTCGTCAAATATCCCGAAGAATACAGGATTGCCTGCATCAAGATTCGGATTTATCATCTTCTCCAAATCCTCTACTGGAATATTTTTAATATCGTTAGTGTCGTAACAGCCTTCGACGGCGCTGCTGTACTTAAATACATCGACTAACGCGCGCCTTGCATCGTCCAGATAGGCACCTGAGCCCCACTCGGTGTATAACATATCGCAGGCAATACCGGCATCGTAGCAAATGGCTCCTACGGCCTGCCGTTGGATTAACGTTGTGTTACAGCTCGGTACATTGGGCATCTTATCCCATTTGTAAGGCCCGCCATTGCCGTCTCCGCCTCTTAAAAGCAATGGTTCTATTACCAAAGATAAAGAGTCAGAATCAAACCATGTAATCGAAAACTTTCGTTTGCCGTCAGCTTCATTAGGGTCATAATCATTAGGTTCAGCGGGATATTGATGGAACCGCATCAATTGACCTAACGTTGTTGCCACACAGCCGCAGGGATAGTTATTCGGAGTATAATAATTATAGCAGTCATAGCCGCAGGCATCCCTCTGACCCCATATAGCACTGACCAGAGGAGCAACACGAACATCCGAGATAGCGTCTGGTTCCAGCGCCATTAAATTAAAATCACCTTCGGATACATCGGCAAGACTCATAAAAAAATTCCACTTCATCTGGGTATTCGTGACTGTAGGTTGTGGATTTACAGCTAAAAGACCAACAGTGTTCCGAACCGCCGCCATTCGACTGTTGAGGTCCTTAGTCACTAATGTCCCGAACGGACTGTCGGGCGAGGGATTGTAAGTACCTTCTTCGGCAAAACCGATGATAGGCTCGACCAAATCATCCGCCGAGACAATCACAAAGCCGGATGGCTCCAGATAAACAATATGATAAACCGGCTCACCATACTCATCGGCGAAGGTTTTAACTCTTATCACATCCCGGCCTAAAGCTGCCCCCAGTGGTTGAGGATCGATTTTGAGCCAGCCTTTCACTGCCATTTCCGCTTCGTATGCGGTTGTTGTTAGTGCCCACAAACTGCTGCATAATTGCAACAGTAAAATAACGGCCGTAAGAAAAATCATTTTGCGTTTCATGTCCTTTTCTCCATAAAAATCGTTAATACTCTTAGCGTATCTGGTGCGCAAAAACAGCACATTTATAAGGGGTGCATAACGTAAGAAAAATGAATTGCATTTCCTGCTCTCCTTGTTGTATTCCACCGGAAACATCTAACGCCAATATGATTATACTCATCTATATGTTGAAGTCAAGTAAATTTCACTTCGTGAAAAGCCTGTTCATTTTATTGAGTATATTAATCTCCAAAATCATCGATATCGCATGTCCGGCGTTTTTAGCAGAGTCAATGAAAAAAAGGACCTATGCCAAATCTGCATAGGCCCCTGATTGTTATGAATCTGCTATTTCAATCACGCAATATTAACTGACTCTAAATCAATCCTGACTTAGGGTGCCTGTTCCGGCTCCGAAAGCCGATATAGACGAATATCATCGAAGTATAACATACCCGAACCGCCGGCAGTCGGATTAGCTCTGTTACCAAGACCAAGAGTAATCGTATTGACGTTGGCAAGATTAACACCCTGGTCTGCAAACGCCTGAAGATCAATATTCCATTCGGACCACGCAGTTGCCTATGCTGCATCAGGATTATCATGATTGACCACAGCACTGTTATTGAGAACGACATACATTGGTTCTGCTGAATTTGATGAATTGCCTCTGAACCAAATCGTTAATATACTTACACCATTTTCAGTCCAGATGCGCGGATAGGTCAATGTTAAAGTCGCCTCGGATTTTCCAACAGTATTGTCGTATTCAAGCGGCATTGATTGATTGCCGCTGTGGACGATAGTCTGCTCGGCAAACGGAGGATCGGCATAACCAACTATACAGCCGTTTGTTGCAGGATTATCGAATCCGTCTATCCAGGCATTAAATATCCTGTTACTCAGCGGGTCTGCGGGGTCAAGATCATTGTAAGCCTCAAAATCATCCACGATAAGGAAGTTGGCCGTCGTGAAGCTCCAGACAGGACCAATCCACGGACTATCGGCATTAGAATTATTGACTTCATCAATCCGCCAGTAGTAAGTGGTATTCCATTCAAGATTGCCTGAATCATAGCTCTCGGAACCAAGGTTCCCGCTGCCTTTATACTCAGGCGAACTCGTATCGGCGTTTTTCACGGCATCTTTCTCTGTCCCGAAAAAGACCTGATGCGAAGCTGAAAAAACTCCCGGCGACCATGTAAGAATCGGCGCCTGCATTACATCTACAGCGCCATTGGCCGGCTCCGGGCTCCCGGCTTTACCCTCGGTAGTAAAGCTCCAGACGTCGCCTTTAAATGTATCGACGGCATCGAACTCATCGACCCGCCAGTAGTAAGTCTTGGCCAATTTAAGTGGGCCGGGGCTGTATTTTGCAACTCCCAGAGACACTCCCTCGGTGGCATTATTCACGTCGTCAAAATTGTCTCCGAAATATACGGTATGTAATTTCGCACCGAAGCCTCCTGTCCAGCTAAGCTCTACATCCGGCACTACTGACTCGGCTCCGTCAGCAGGCTCAGGGTCATAAGCGGTCTTGGGTGGAACTGTAAAATTCCAGACAATACCTTTGTGTTTTGTAGTACCGTCAGCCTCAATCTCATCTATCCGCCAGTAGTAGGTCATGCCCGGAACAAGGCCGTCCGGAAAAGCGAATCCGGGAAAACCAACGACAATAAACGTTGCTCCCTGATTAACCTGGAACGTGTTTGCGGTACCATCGTTAACATCATCAAAGTTATCTCCAAAATATACATCGTGCGAGGCTGCAGTATCCCCTGGTGACCACGAAAGATTTGCCCATACATCGAAGTGAAGAGAGCCGCTTGCCGGTTCCGGATTGTCGGCCCTGTTGAACGACGGAGCAATACCATGAAACAGATCCAGTATCTGATTGTCCGACAATGTCCGGCTGTAGATGTATATTTCATCCATGAGGCCGTTGAACGACTCATCGTAGTCGTCGCGGTCTTCCCCGAAACCGAGAGTGACGTTTGCATCCAAAGCAGAATCGGGTGTGAATCCACTCTCTCCTTCACCAACTATCTCACCGTTGATATAGACCTTTGCATAGCTTCCATCGCTGGTCCCGGCCACGTGCTGCCACTGGCCTATTGCCGGAGCAACATCGCTCCATATATCCAGGTTATCCGAGTCCGAACCTCCCCATTGGATAAAACCATCAGAGTCACGAAGCTGGAATATCCACCTTCTTTGTCCGTATTGGAAGCTTTTGCCGGCCATTCCCTGCCAGTTGCCATTCATTCCGTCCCATTTTATCCAGACGGAAACCGACAGTTGACCACCGGCCGACGGGTCATCGGTTCCGCAGTTAATACGGCTTGGCATACTGGGCTGCTCTTTGAATGAAACAACCCAGCCTCTTTCCGAATCGAATACTGTTACAGCACCATCTACCGCTGTTCCATGGTGCTCATTACCCGAATAATCATTAAGGTCGTTTTCATTGATGGGATAGTGTCCCCAGAGACTTGCACCATTCGTTACGCCTGTAGTTACTCCTAACAAAAAAACAAATGAAAGCAAGTAAATCAATTTGTTACACATAATAATCCTCCTTCAATATTAATTTGAAATGTTAATTAAAACATAGAAATCTGTACTGAGAATTACAAAGTTCCCGCTCTGACTTTGACTTTGCCTCTTACACAGTAGCTCCTCCTCTATCCGAAACAAAAAAAATATATTTGCAGGAAGACCAAAAGCCACAAACACCCGACTTTACGGGCACAAAACTGGCCTTATTATTTATACTAAATAAACTGCTTCGCCGTCAAGAATAATTCCTGTGTAATTACTCATAAACTTTCAGATAATCAATCTCGCTAAGCTGTTTATTGCTCTATCAATTATCAATGAAAAGGGGGCCTATACCGAATAATTCGATATAAGCCCCGAATTGGTACTAATTTGCTGTATCAGCCTCGCAATTTTAATTACGAGACAAATCCTGGCTTACGGAACCGGTTCTGGTTCCAGTCCCGGTTCCGGCTTAGACAAACGAATGTCATCAAAAAAGACCGTACCTGAACCACCGGCCTGCGGGTTGTTCCTGTTACCGAAACCAATGACAATACTATTGACATTGGCAAGGTTCACTCCATGATCGGCAAATAACTGCAGGTCAATGTTCCAGGCCGTCCATAAAGCTGTCTGCGCTGCATTTGGATTATCATTAGTGACCGCTGCGCTGCCGTTGAGAGCAGCATACATCGGCTCGGCGGCGTTAGCTGCACTGCCTCTAAACCAAATCGTTAAAATACTTACACCTTCCTGGGTCCAGTCTCGCCGTGAGCTTAATGTCTTCTCTGCCTCGGATTTCCCGACAGCGTTGTCGTAGAAAAGCGACATCGACTGCCTGCCGCTGTGAACGATGGTCTGCTCGGCAAAAGGAGCATTAGCATAACCAACGATAGAACCGTTTATTGCAGGATTGTCGAAACCGTCTAACCATGCTAAAAATATCCTGTTGCTCTCAGGGTTATCCGGGTCAAGGTCATTGTAGCTCTCAAAGTCATCTACCGTAAGATAATCGGCTACTGTAAAGCTCCAGAGTCTGCCTTTGCTGATGGTACCGTCCGTGTTAAACTCATCGATTCGCCAGTAGTATGGACCGCCGCCCCATTCGACACCTTCGGGCGGATTATAACTCGTAGTGCTCTGGCGGACTCGATATATACCTGTAGTATCGGATTCATCGGCATTATCCACGGCGTCCTTATCAGTCCCGAAATAAACATCGTGTTCGGATGCGTTATCTCCCGCTGACCAGCTCAAAGGTAATACCTGGTCAATGTCCAGAGTTGACCTGTTGGCCGGACTTGCATTCCAGGCAACAGACGTGTCACCTCTCATTGCCTGCTGAATCTCCTCTGCTGTCAACACCTTGTTGTAAACGCGCACGTCGTCAATCATACCCTCATAGAACTGGCTCCACTGGTTATTGCCGATAAGAAACGGTCCTGCGCCCGAGTTCAGAGCTGAACTGGTCATGCGTTCAGTCTCGACTCCGTTAAGGTAGAACACCAGCCCATTGTTCTGATCCGGCTGGAAAGTGACGGCTACATGCTGCCATGTATTGGTCTGCAGAATAGTGCTAAAGCCGTCGTGGTCCAGAACACCGGGAGTAGTGAACCGAAGGTGGTCGCTGCTGGCCTTGATGGCATACGCTCCGTTTCGCCCGGCAAAGGCATTGTCACCGCTGAGCCCTGCCGGGTTGACCCAACAGGCAATGCTGATCGCCTCGGTAATATCCAGTTCAGAGTTGCTGCCGCAATCCACCCAGTCGTCGCCGTCAAACTCAAGTGCATCACCGTCTTGTCCGGCTGCCCACTGCGGTTCACCGACGAAGGTTCCGTTATTGTTATGGCCCGACCAGTCAACAGCAGTCATGCCCGAGCCTTCATCAAGTTTCCACCACCCCACAAGACTGGGGTCGGTAATGGCTATATCGGGTAGAGTCGTAAAGCTCCAGATGTCACCCTTATGCGTAGTGGCGGCGTCAAATTCATCGACTCGCCAATAATAAGTCTTGTCCTTTTCAAGGGTATCAAGAGAATAGGTTGTATCTGACTGGGGAAGACCGCCAACTGCATTGTTTACATCGTCAAAATTATCTCCGAAGTACGCAGTGTGCAATTTCGACCCAAAACCCGCGGACCAGCTAAGGGAGGTATCCAATGCCACGAATTTAGCTCTGTCGGCGGGTGCCGGATTGTATGCTGTCTTTGGGGGAATCGTAAAGCTCCAGACAGCACCCTCGTGTTTCGTAACGCTGTCGGCCTCAACCTCATCAATCCGCCAGTAGTAAGTTGTCCCCGGAATCAGGCCGTCCGGAAAAGCGAATCCGGGAAAGCCGGCAACAAAAAATGTTACAGATTGGTTGCCCTGGAACGCCTCGGCCGCCCGACTGTCCACAGCATCAAAATCGTCGCTGAAGTACACATCATGCGAAGCCGCACCATATCCCGGCGACCATTCGAGGCTTACCCAGGTATCCAGATAAAGGACACCATCAACCGGTTCGGGTTCATGAGCCTGAACTTCCACAAGAGCAGCGGCGCCGGCATGAGCAATAATATCAGCGTCCGACAGGGCCCGCTCAAAAACAACAGCTTCATCAAGAACACCATTCAAATGGTCGGCAGGTCCGGCACCACGCCCGCCAATCCTAAGCCGTGGAAGATCAACGGAGTCGGGACTGGTTGCTACCAATTGTCCATTGAAGAACAACTGCGTACCATTGCCGTCGTTACGCCAAACCAGGTGCATCCATTCGTCCGGTTGTATCACCAGGTCGTTAAGAGTTAAATCTCCTTCTGGTGTGAACTGATAGTCTGCAACCCCGTAAAGTGTAAAGCCGGCCTCGCCCAGGGCCGTCCATCCGGCAAGACGAATCGACGTGGCATCCCCATCGTGCAGGGCCTGTGAGTCATTAGCCGCCGGAGGCTTCGTAGTCTTGACGATATATTCTACCGTCCATGGACCGGGCATGTCCGTAGCGTTTGCAAAATTGGCGCGATTTGCGCCGCTCCTTTCGAATCCTACGGCTGTTCCCGCGCCGAAGAATCCCTCCTGGGCTAACGAGACACCATCATAGGTTCCGTTCAGCCCTCCGCTGCCCGAGTCGATACAATCGTTTCCGGTCTCATCGAACTTATACCAATGAAGCGGATTATCGGCGCTTATAGCGGCCTCCCATTCCTCAAGGCCGGCCTGAGACACGTTGCCAATGGCCAGTACAAGAATAGCTGAAACTAAACAAATCATTTTGTTACACATAATAATAGTTCTCCTAAAAAAGATTTAATATATGGTGTGAGTTGATATGTAAAATATCTTCGCTTGCGAAACACAAAGCTAAAATTAAAAACTCTGTACTTCGCATAATACCAAATTACTCCTCCTCGTATTCGTAAAATTTACAAAACTAAAGAAATTGTGCCCGCACAAAAGCCAAACCCAAAAATCCCCGGCTGTGCAAACACAAGCCTAACTACATTATTTATACCAAATCATATGCTTTGCCGTCAAGGATAATCCCTGCGTAATTACTCACAAACTTTCAGATAATCAGTATTACTAAGCTGCTGATAGCTGAATCAATTACCAATTCAAAGGGGGGCTACACCGAACAATTCGATATAGGCCCCGAATTGATGCGAATTTGCCATATCAACCGTGCAATTTTAATTGCGAGACTAATCTTGTCTTAAGGCACCGGTTCTGGTTCCAGTCCCGGTTCCGGCCGATACAGCCGGATATCATCGAAGAACATTGTACCTGAACCACCGGCCTGAAGATTGTTCTTGTCACCGAATCCAATGGCAATCGTATCGACATTGGCAAGGTCCACGCCCTTCTCTGCAAATTCCTGCAGGCCGATAGTCCACTGCGTCCAGGTATCTATCAACGCTGCATCAGGATTGTCGTGATATACGGCTGTGTCGTTGAGCGCAACATACATCGGCTCGGCATAGTTGCTCAGCATGCCGACATCCTGGTCTGTCCACTGTTCACTGACATTGGTGTTGGGGAAGCTTACATTGGAGAATACGGCATCACACGTTAAAGCGGCATCATGACTGGTCACCGCTAAGCCTATGTACATAGGTGCATCCATACTGACTTGTATTAAATCGAACCGCGACCACGTATTACCGTCCGCCGAATAATACGACCTTACAAGTCCACCTGCCGTGCGCTCTAATCTTACCCACTGAGGTGCAGAAATGCCTTCCTCGAAATATCTGTCAGTGCTGCCATCGGTAACGCTGCGATACTGGAACCTGACACCGTTTTCAGGAGTAATGAACACCCCGGCGTAGCGCGAGTTCCCATCAAGCGTATCACGAATCATCACACCTGCCTTGGCAAAGGGATCTGTGTTATCCAGGCTCTCAACCTTTGCTATAATCGCTCCGGCGCCGGTGAATTCCATGAAAGCGAAGTGGAACTCGTCCGAATTGTCCCAGATATCAACGCCGCTGCCGGTCAACGTGTAAGTTCCGGCCGGCTCCTCTACGAAGCCGCCAACATAAGCCGGATAACCTTTGAACCATAGCGATAATGTTTCAACGTCTTCCCTTGTCCAGTCTCTTGATGAGCCGCTTAATGCCCTCTCTGCTTCTGAATACTTCATGTTGTTGTCGTAGAAGAACGGCATCGACTGGTCACCCCCATGAACGATATCCTGCTCGGCGGCGGGAGCATCAGCGTAGCCGACAGTTGAACCGTTTGTCTCGATCTCCCATCCGTCCAGCCACGTTTCATATATAATGTCGGGCGAAAAGTCGTTGTAGTCCTCGAAATCGTCCACTACGAGGAAGTTAAGCGTCGTAAAACTCCAGACGTCGCCTTTATAGATTGTTGAGTCCGGCGGTGCATTGACTTCATCGACACGCCAATAATACCTCTGGCCGTATTCGAGAGGCTCAGGGAGAATATAAGTAGTATCTTCATGGCCTTGACGTACCAATGCTTCCTGCCAATTGGTTCTGCTGGCCTGATTGACGTCCTCGAAAACTGTGCCGAAGTACACGTCATGCTTATCGGCGTAGGTTCCCGCCTTCCATTGAAGCACCACGTCTCGTGCCACCTCTATCTGGCCATTAGCCGGTTTTGGGCTGTAAGGTTCAGGTTGAGGTCTTATACCGAGCGCAAAGTTAATTGCCGCTTCCAATAAAGCATAAGCATTCTCATTCCAGACAAGGTACGATTGCTCATCGAAACCCAGACAAACACGAATATCCGCTGCTACCCGCGGACTTCCGTCTGCAGGTGGTACGGGCAGTTCGGCTCCCTTTTCGTAGACGAAAATAATATCCCATGTCAGGCCGTCACTTAGCGTAGCTCTGGCAATGATAGTGGCGGCACTCCCTGCCGTACCGTGGCCACCAAAACGAGCAGGGCCACGCTCGCTTACGATATCAGTAAGAACGCTTACGGTCCCGCTGAAACCTGCGGCTAAAGGATGCCCGGGCGCAATAATCTCTATGTCCGTGGTAGCCACATCTGGGGCATCTACGCCACCCCCCGTTATCAAACCCATCTCGTCCCAGCCCCAACTCTCGGTTATGACCATAGGTGTTTCAATCTCTGTGATTTCGGTCCTGATTTGACTGGAGCTTACCGATTCGGAAATAAAAACCAAATCTGCAGCAGCAGCAGCGGCCTCACTCGTCGCTTCGTCTTCACCATCATCGAAATATGTTACCGTGTGTCCGAGGCCTTCTATGAAGGCTTTGAGCGCATCATCTCCGGGCATGTGTTCCTCTGACATTGAGGAGATAAACAAAACATCAGCCCCCATAGTTGCAGAACTCCAAAGACTAAGTGCTACGCTCAGACATAATAAAATCATTACATATTTCTTTCCCAGCATAATAATCCTCCTTAAACAAAGTAATATAGTCTGTTAATTGAAATGTAAAATCGTATCTATGTAGCACCAAGTTTCCACCACAACTCCGTGCCATATACAATAACTCCTCCTTGTAATGTAAAACTAAAAAAGTGTGTCAACAGGAAAACCAAAATCAATAGATGCCCGGCTGTGCTGACAAAACTTCACCTTTTTTTGTTTATATCAAATTAGTCACGGTCACGTCAAGTAAAATCCCTCGATTTATGAGTTAGACCATGCTGATTTATTCAAATAGGCAGCGCAAGACTTGTGCAGAATCTGCAGATATCATAGAATGCGTTGATTCTTATAGCAAAACCATTGAGTGTTCTTGGCTAATCTTATTGTATTCAGAAAGGAGAAACGAATGATAGATTTAAGAAATAGATTCTTGATAACAGCTTTTTTGGCAGCCTCTATGCTGATTTTAGGTTGTGGCTCAACTAAGTATCAAGCATTAAATCCCATTGAAATCTTTGAAACAAACGAAGGCTTTAGCATCACAGAGGCCGGCGAAAAAGTAATGTCCTACCAGCGCCGGCATAAATCCATAAATGGAAAATACCTGCGGGCTAACTACATACATCCCCTCTATGGCCTCGATGGCGAGATACTGACAGAGGACTTCCCGGCCGACCACCCGCATCATCGAGGAATATTCTGGGCCTGGCATCAGGTGTGGCTCGGCGATAAAAAACTCGGAGACTCCTGGGCTGCAAACGATTTCTTCTGGGATGTTTATGATGCTAAAATCCTCGATGTAGATTCAAAATCACGTGCTCTGCAAATTCACGTTCTCTGGAAATCTCCGCTCTGGACCGATACAGATGGAAAGAAAAAAGAATTCGTGAAAGAAACCACAACAATTCGAGTTCATCGTGCCCGAAACGACATTCGCAAAATTGACTTCGAGATTAAATTGCTTGCTCTGGCCGATGGTATTCGTCTCGGCGGCTCCGAAGACGAAAAGGGCTACGGCGGCTTCACAACAAGAATACCATTGCCCGATGGCCTTTCGTTCACCGGCACCGGTGGCCCCGTAGAACCGAAGAACTTATCGGTAGAAGCAGGCCCCTGGCTGGATTTCTCGGGCGATTTTAATCAGGATGGCAACATAAGCGGCCTGACAATACTATGTCATAATTCTTCGCCCGGCTATCCCCAGCGATGGATACTTCGAAGAAAGGGCAGTGCACAAAATCCTGTGTATCCCGGCCGTAAACCAATTTTGCTGTCCCGCGATAAACCGGTCATTTTGCGTTATCGCCTTATTATACACCGCGATAAGCTCAGCCGTGGAGACCTTGATAAATTACAGGCCGAATATAACACCGAGCTTCTCCCGATTTTCGACGACAGATAACAATACTTGAAAAGCCGCAAACTCCATAAAAAGTATTGTCGAGTAGGCCGAAATAAAGCCCTAAAGCTACCTATTTCGACCAGTTTCTTGTCATTTTTGTAATACTTAATACTTATCCAAAGCACCTATATTTCCCATGCTTACATAAAAGCCTCGTTTTTTAGCCTAAAAAAACAGATTTTCCTCAAGTTCCGATAATTTTGTAGTTAATTACACAGATATTGTATACATGCCGCATATTCTACAATAACCTTGTATTTCGAATCTGAATTTCGGGCATGATGGCTGCAACCATAACATTCTCAGTTTTTTTCTCAAATAAAGCCGCTAATAGTTCAAATAATAAGCAAAATGTTCTTGGCTTTTAAATGCGATTAGTGTAAAATATGATTGAATATGCTCTTTTCTTGTGTCACAAAAGATATAGCTTATTTTCTGATGAGGGCAATTAAGATGAAAAGCTTTTTTTATGGGACCTTGATAATCTCAGCGGTAATAGCTTCGTTTTGTCTGGCCGCACCTGTGCCGGCTATTGTGCCTGCTATGGGCCAGTGGACGGTGGATACGGAATTTACTCATCCCCAGCAAATTGTTCTGCACCGAACTGCTGACAAACAGCCGGTTCGATTCTGGTACATGATAATAACGCTTACAAACAATACCGATGAAGATGTTGCTTTCTTTCCTAAGTGTGATTTGATGACTGATACCTTCCGGATCACACAGGCAGGCAAAGATGTATCACCGCTGGTGTTTGAACAAATAAAAAAGCGTCATAAGAGCCGATATCCATTTCTTGAGCTTTTAAGCAAGTCCGGCAACAGGATACTTCAAGGCGAAGATAATACAAAAGATATCGCTGTTATTTGGCCTGATTTTGATGTCGAGGCGAAGAATATAAGATTATTTATAGCAGGTCTTAGCAATGAGACTGTTGCAATCGACCATCCGGTAGCAAAGGATGATTTCGGAAACCCTCTAAAAGTTTTCCTGCGAAAAACCCTCGAATTGAATTATGCTTTCAAGGGCGATCCCGCACTAAGGTCTGGCGCCGGCTTAACTTATAAGGGAAAACGCTGGATTATGAGATAGCCTTCATATCCGGCATTGTTTATAGCACCTGGTGTTTCACGTAACAGAATTCATATCTACTATCCTGTCTTTTTATTATGCCCATGACATTTCAAATCTCACACATAGGCGGTTATGAATAAAAAATCCTCGAATTCTCTCCGCGAATTGCCTTTAAAAAGGTTAAAATTTTTTACAAAAATTGAAAAAAACTTGAAATAATCAAACAACTGTTTTAAACTCTCGTATAAAACAATCGTTTAGAGATTTCATATAGTGGTTTCAAAAGGTAAAAAAACAAACGGTGATTCTAATAAGAAAGTGCGGGATAGATTGCTCGACTCGGCTGAGGAGCTTTTCTGCGAGTATGGCTTTAGTGGTGCGAGCATTCGCGATATTGCTGCCTCTGCCGATTGTAACATTGCGTCGGTTAACTATTATTTCGGAGGGAAAGAGAGGTTATACAGGGAAGTTTGGCGTCGTCATCTGATTACGATGCGTGATAACCGAATTGCAAGTATCAATAAGGTAATGTCTCAAAATGGCAACAAACCTAAACTGGAAGATTTGCTTAGGTCTTTTGCTGAAGCATTTATTGGCCCGCTGGTAGATGAAAACAAAACTCGCCATCTAAGCAAGCTTATGGCCCGGGAATGGATTGACAATCACTTGCCGGCCAATATGTTCCTTGATGATATTATTACACCTACATTAAATGCTATGCGAAGCGCTCTGATCAAAACCTGTCCGGGTTTTGATGAATCAAAGGTTCCGTTTGTAGTATGTTCTATTGTCGGCCAGCTTCTGCATATGCTCCACGTAAAGGCTGTTTTTCAGCAGTGTGATGAATCGTCTTTACCAACATTTGATTTAGCTAAGGCAATTGATCATGTTGTTAAATTCTCCACTGCCGGTATTAGGATTTATGCTAAAGGAA
>Ga0114922_10001894_pt1 | contig 19810 bp, 13 predicted proteins | sample AartaG_FD_100975 | JGI IMG/M metagenome (GOLD analysis project Ga0114922, IMG submission 100975) | Deep subsurface microbial communities from Aarhus Bay to uncover new lineages of life (NeLLi) - Aarhus_00045 metaG | ecosystem: Environmental > Aquatic > Marine > Oceanic > Sediment | place...
CAAAATGGACGAGACAGCAATAAAGTTTACAGCGGGCTGCATTTATTCAAAGAGCGTACTCAGCAAGTCGATAACGAGTTTGTGCTCTCCACCACGGTGGAGCCGCATGCGGTGCGTATCTGTCAACTTATGGATGGTTCACCTCTGGGCATCGAACTATCAGCAGCCTGGGTAGCCACGCTGCCCTGCAGTGAAATCGTACGCGAGATCGAGAAGAACCTGGATTTCGTGGTCAGTACGATGCGCGATCTTCCCCAAAGACATCGAAGCTTGCGGGCAGTTTTTGAGCACTCATGGCAGTTACTCAGCGAAGAGCAGAGAATAAGTTTTCAACGGCTTTCCATATTCCGCGGAGGGTTTTCTCGGCAGGCAGCTGAACAGGTTGCAGGCGTGAACTTGACGATGCTGGCGGAGTTCATGAGTAAATCACTCATACGGCAGAGCGTTGAAGGTCGCTACGATATACATGGACTGCTGCGGCAGTACGCCCAGGAACAATTAAGCCTTGATAGCGAAGAACAACAAGCTGTCAAAGAAAACCATAGTCATTACTTCGCCCACTTTCTGCAAGAACGCAGAGATGCACTCGACCGAGAGCAGACACCTCAACTCCGGGACGAGATACGACCGGATATCAGCAATCTCAAAGATGCAGTCAACCATGCTTTTAGGATTTGGGAGGAAGCCGAGGCGCTTGGATTCATGCGAGACTTCTGCGCTTTCTACCGATCCACAAATTACTACGAAGGTCTAGATGTTCTTCGAAAGATCTCGCGCGGCTTGAGGGATGATGGCATTGAGATGGAACTCGGCTCTCCCCGGGGGACAATACTACTCGCAATCACTGCCTTCGAGTGCGCGTTTGAGAGTTCTCTGGGTTCATCTGACCATGAGCAGGTTGCGGAGGATATTCTCCCAATTCTGCGTGAAACAGAGTTAACCCAGGAGTTGGCAAATTGCTTGCTTGCTCTAGGTGTTTATCGCGTTTTATGCAGTGATTATTCCACAGCGATCACTAATCTCTCTGAATCAACTTCGCTATTTAAATCATTCAACGATCTCTATGGGTTGCTCACAAGTGTTTCCTGGTTGGGTTGGACGTACAAAGAGATGGGTGATCTTGATCGCGCAGGGGAAATCTTCCAGGACGCGTATGAACTCTGCAAACGCGAAGGCTCTCGGCTGGGTCAGGCGTACACATTGAGCAAACTTGGCACATGGTCCGACGCACGCCAAGAGTATGAACAGGCGTTGGAGTATCACCAGAAGGCTCAGACTATATTCATCGAATTCAATGATATCGCCGGACAGGGTTATGCTCTAAGCCGCATGAGCTTGAGCGCCTGGGGAATAGGAGATTTCAAAGAAGCGTTAAGTTATGGCAATACTGGATTAGAGCAATTTGAATCGATTGGACACCGCTGGGGTATCAACACTTCCTACTGCCGCATCGGATTTGCTGAGGTGGGCCTAGGCAGGTTTGAAAACGCCGATCCACACCTCAGGCGCGCTCTTACGCTGGCAATCGAGAATCAATTCCCAGCAATCGTCAGTTACGCCTTAATCGGCATTGCTGCAGTACGGAACCACCAGAGACAGTATGCGCTTGCAGCCGAGCTGCTTGGTTTTGCAAAGTCCCAGAAGACGACGCCCGCACTCTATAAGTATCTAGCAGATCTTGAGATCAACAAACTCGAAACGCATCTATCCCCTGAACAGCTCCAGCGAGGTTTAGCCAAGGGCTCGGAAACTGAACTCGAACAGCTTATTCGTACGATCCAATCCGAACAGCGTTGAAGCCCAGGATAGCTTTATCCGTCTTCTCTCTTGCCCAAGTGGATTACTATTTCGAATGTCATGAAGGAGAAGAGTCGGCAGATTCAGGCTCTTTCGTGAAAGCGGGATTGAGGTGCATCTATTCTATTACATGCCTGAATTGTTATTGAGAGTCTAATCATGTACTATGAGTACTGGGGGAAGTAGAAACATCATCGCGATGTCTCAGTGAAACCCCCGTTTTTCGCTGCAATTAAATAGTACGTAGCAGTGCCAATAGCTCTCGTTTTGGTATGCAACTGGATATAAAGACGCTTGTTGCCGTTCGGACAGCTTGGCGGCTTCCACATCACTCCAACCTCCCCACTAAGCCGCACAATCCGACGTATGGAATTGGATGGCGGCCGGTGTGCAGATTTTTATCGCAGATCAACTCAAACCCTCAAAAACTCCGAGCCCATTGTCGCTTCACCTTCCGGCTATCGTCACCGGGGAGTCAGGCTTTCGGGCTCGACGAAGAAGACACTTTCTTTGCAAGAATTCGTTTGCACATGAACATAAGTAAACTGAAGTAAATAACCTCTGGCATAATCTTCTCTTTTTTCAGAGATCGATATCGCACAAAGGAGGATCACAGAATGACGACAATACAGGCGAGGGAAAGACCATCCACCTTTGCGGTTTTTCGCAACCGAAGTTTCACATTCCTATGGCTTGGCCAATTAGTCTCGACGATAGGAAGCGCCCTAACTTCCCTCGCAGCTTCCATCGTAGTATTTCGCCTGACAGGTTCAGCGCTCAGCGTGGGCTTGATGCTCATCGCAACATCCGCTCCAACGCTATTGTTCGGCCTCATCGCCGGTGTATTTGTCGACCGTTTTGATCGTAAGCGGATCATGATCATTGCTGATGTCTCCCGGGCTGTAGTGGTCATCCTGATCCCATTCCTAATTTCTCATGGAATCGCCTGGCTGTATATCATCGTCATGTTGACAAGTGTGATTGGACAGTTTTTCGATCCGGCTCATTCGAGTGTGATACCTGAGATTGCCTCCAATGAAGAATTGGCGGCAGCAAATTCATTCATTGCTATCAGCGCCTTCGGCTCGACCGCGGTGGGATTTGCAGCCGCAGGACTAATCGCTTCAAAATTCCCCATTGCATGGGCTTTTTACATCGATGGACTCACCTTCATCATCTCTGCGCTCTGCATTCTTGCAGTGCGAATAGCGCCCTTGGAAGTCGAAGGTGAGACAACAATCCGCATGATCGGCAAGAACCTGCGTGCCGGCATGAATTTTCTCGTGAATAATGCATTGTTGCGCTCGTTATTGATGGTTTCTATTCCGGTGTTGCTCGGGTTCGGGCTGTGGAATTCGCTGCTGCTTCCCTTCGCCGAAAGAGCGCTGCATGCTTCTGAGTTTGAATACGGTCTGCAAGAGGCTTTAACCTCCGTTGGTTTCGTCTTGGCAAGCCTACTCATGGCCAGGGTGGGAGATCGACTCAGAGAAGGGCAGTGGATCGCAATAAGTTACTTGGGAATGGGCCTGGCTGCTATTTTCTATTCCAGAACCACTTCTATCCCGCTGGCGATCGCCATAGTCATGATTGTTGGCTTTATGAATGCGCCGGCGATGATCTCCGGGCGACTCTTAATTCAACGCAATACGGAACGCGGGATCCGAGGTAGAGTGATGAGCGTTTTTTCGGTTGTAAAGAATATTGCCTTTCTGCTCGGCATGGGTGCAGCCGGGCTTGCAGACATGGTAGATATTCGCGCAATGATGCTCATCAGCGCTTTGATCATCTTGTTCTCGGGAGCACTCACCTTGTCCTTACCTGGTTTACGCCAATCCGCTGAGGAGTGGAAGCGGGCAGTGAGCCTGCTGCGGACTGCACCGACGATGCCATCCTTATCCGTAGGACGTTCGGCAACCATACTTGATTTCGAGGCATTGCTAATTCACTTACCTGTATTCACACAATTAAACATGGCCGAACGGACCCAATTCTTGGAGGCATCGCAAGTTCGATCTGCACCAACGGGTTCCTCGCTTATCAGGCAAGGAGAACCTGGAGGGGAGGCATTCTTCATTCTCTCTGGTAGAGCCGTCGCCGGAACAACAACTTCGGCGGGCGTTTCTCGATCCTTATCCATCATGGCCGCGGGAGATTTCTTTGGGGAGATTGCGGCGTTGATGGGAGTCGAGCGTACAGCAAACGTTGTGGCGGAAGAAGAGACGACGCTGCTTCAGGTCCCAGCCGAAAACCTGAAACGCCTATTAGATCACCCCCGACTGCGCTATCTACTACTATCCAAATTAACGGAACGTCTAAGCCGCACACACGTAACCGATCTGCCACGGCTTGCGGGTTTTGATCAGGATAACCTACGAGATCTGCGACTAACACCAATTGAACTATCATGATACTGCAGTAAGGGACCACAGAATGAAACCCGAACAACCCTCCACCGATCTTCCCGAAGGCACCGTCACTTTCCTCTTCACCGACATCGAAGGCTCGACCGAGCTTTTGAAGAAACTCGGTGATCAGTACGCCAATCTGTTGGAAGAGCAACGGCGGATTGTGCGTGAGGTCTTTTTACGCTGGGAGGGGCAGGAAGTTGATACGCAGGGCGACTCATTCTTCGTCTCTTTCCCAAGAGCGACACAGGCGGTATCTGCAGCGGTCGAGATTCAAAAGACGATCCATGAACAGTCGTGGCCTGAAGATACTGAAGTTCGCCTTCGGATGGGTTTGCACACGGGTGAACCGCTTACTTGGGCAGAAGGATACGTGGGCATCGACGTGCACCGGGCGGCGCGCATCGCTGCCGTCGGTCACGGCGGGCAGGTGCTGCTCTCCCAAACGACGACTCCCCTGGTGCAGGAGAACCTTCCGGGTGGCGTCACGTTGGTGGACCTCGGTCGCCACCGGTTGAAGGATCTGCGCACCCCCGAGCGCATCGGGCATCTCGTAATTGAAAGTCTCCCGGCTGATTTTCCCCCCTTGAAGTCGCTAGAGGCGCTGCCACCAGAAGCCCCGATGGACCTTGGACCCGTCAATCTGCCCTCCTTCCTAGAGGATATGGAGGAGGCCCCTGCCCCTGTCTTCGTGGGACGGGACCGTGAACTGGAGCTGCTGCAGGGATTTCTCGACCAGGCGCTCGAAGGTCGCGGACAGGTGGTCTTCCTGACCGGAGGTCCGGGACGAGGGAAGACGGCCTTATTGGATGCGTTTGCACGGGGGGCGATGGACAGACATCCCGACTTGTTGGTAGCCAGCGGGGAATGCAGCGCGTACACGGGAGTCGGGGATCCGTATCACCCCTTCCGCGGCGTACTGGGAATGCTGACGGGGGATCTGGAGACACACTGGGCTGCGGGAAGGCTCACCCGGGGACAAGCGACCCGCCTATGGGAGGGGATGCCCGGTGTTTCGCGAGCTCTTGTGGAGCAAGGGCAGGACCTAGTTGACGTTTTCGTGAGCGGGAGGGAGCTTCTGGCACGAGTCCGCTCTGCGCTGGAAGGCTCTGCGGACTGGCTTGAACGGCAGGCGACGCTCACCGAGCGCGAGCGACCCCTGCCGGGGGAACTCGAGCAGCGCAACTTGTTCGAGCAGGTTGAGGATGTGTTCGCTGAAACCGCGGAAAAGCACCCGCTTTTGGTGGTGCTTGATGACCTGCAATGGTCAGATAGCGCCTCGATCAACCTGCTGTTTCACCTTGGGCGGCGGCTGCTTGGGAGACGTATTCTGCTCGTGGGTGCGTACCGGCCAGAGGAAATCACCCTCGGCCGCGGGGATGAGAAACACCCGCTGGAACCGGTGCTGGCAGAGCTCAAACGGCTGCACGGGGACATCTGGATCGACTTGAGTGCTATTGCAGAGACCGAGGAACAGCACTTTGTCAAAGCCTACGTCGACAGCGAGCCGAACCGCCTTGCGGAGGGTTTTCGACAAGCGCTCTACGACCACACAGGCGGTCACCCTCTGTTTACAGTAGAGCTTCTGCGGAACTTGCAGGAGCGAGGAGACCTGGTGAAGGATGCTGAGGGTCTATGGATCGAGGGACCAGAGCTGGATTGGGATGTGCTGCCCGCCCGTGTGGAGGGTGTAATCGAGGAACGAATCGGACGGCTGAAGGAGGAATTGAGGGAGACCTTGACAATTGCCAGCGTGGAGGGGGAGGACTTCACCTCACAGGTTGTTGCTGGGGTGCAGCACGTTGGGGAACGCAAGCTGCTCAAGAGGCTTTCCAGGGAATTGGAAAAGCAGCACCGTCTTGTGAGAGCGAGGGGTGAGTCGAAGGTGGGAGCCAGCATCCTTTCCCAGTTCCAATTCAGCCACGTCCTCTTTCAGCGCTTCCTGTATAACGACATGGGCGTCGGGGAACGGCGACTCCTTCACGGTGAGGTTGCAAACACCCTGGAGGATTTGTACGGCGAGGAAAAGGACACCATCGCCGTGCAGCTTGCCTATCATTTTGCCAATGCGCAGGAAGTGGATAAGGCCATCCACTACTTGCAGCTAGCAGGAGATAAGGCTCGCCTGGCCTACGCCCATCAGGAGGCGATTGACTACTACAATCGCGCCCTGGCGCTTCAAAAAGAACAGGGGTACGACTACGAAGCGGCACATACGCTGATGAAGTTGGGGCTAACGCATCACTCTAACTTTGATTTCAAACTGGCGCGCCTGGCTTATGATGAGGGTTTTATTCTATGGCAGCGGGTTGGTACGATGGAGCCTGCTCTACCCCCGCCACCTGCGCCGCACGCGCTTCGGTTGAATTGGCCACAGGTAATGACACTGGACCCCCATCTACCCATCGACACCTTTTCGACTGATGTGATTGACCATCTCTTCAGCGGACTGGTGGATCTGAGTCCCGAGATGGACATCGTACCCGACGTAGCCCGGAGTTGGGATGTGTCAGAAGGAGGTCGCAAATACGTATTCCATATGCGGGACGACGTGCGCTGGTCCGATGGGACAGCGGTGACTGCGGGGGACTTTGAGTTCGCCTGGAAGCGTGCACTGGAACCAAAAACCGGGGCGCAGACGGCCAATATTCTATACGATGTTAAAGGGGCCAGAGCTTTCCATAAAGGTGAAACATCGGATCCAGACATCGTGGGTGTGCGCGCTCTCGATGATGTCACGTTGTCGGTTGAGTTAGAAGAGCCAACCGGACACTTTCTTTACCTGGTGGCGATTAGCACCACGTATCCCCTTCCCCAACACGTGGTGGAAGCACTGGGGGAAGAATGGACGGACGTGGGAAAGATTGTAACCAATGGTCCCTTCCGGCTGGAATCCTGGCAGAAGGGTGAGCCGATGGCTTTGATTCGGAATCCTGATTACCATGGCCGCTTCAGCGGCAACTTGCAGCGTGTTGAACTCCACTTCCAAGAGGATCCCTCAGACGCAACTTCACAACAGGAGATGTACAAGGCGGATCGCCTGGACATATACGGCATTTTTGCTCTGTTACCACATATCATAGATCGGGCACGCCAGTACCATGCCGGGGACTATGTGTTGATTCCGGCGCTGGACACGTATTTCCTTAGGTTCAACGCATTAAAAACACCCTTCAATGACATCCGCGTTCGCCAGGCTTTTGTGCTCGCCACGGACAGGGATATGCTGGCGAATGTAGTCTTGGGAGGTTACATATCCACAGCCTCAGGCGGCCTTGTACCGCCGGGGATGCCCGGGCATTCGGCAGGGATCGCCCTGCCCTACGATCCCGAGAGTGCCCGCAAACTCCTTGCGGAAGCTGGCTACCCAGGCGGTCGTGATTTCCCTTCGATACACTGCCTGATACCTACTACCGTTGATACCATTAGAGAGTACTTGTTAGTCCAATGGCGTGATAACCTGGGGGTTGAGATTACATGGGACAGCATGGACTGGGGCGACTATCTTAACACCAAGGGGAGACCAGAAATTTGTTGGCATGGGTGGGCAGCGGACTATCCAGACCCGTATTCTTTCCTGAGCGATTGTCTCTTAACGCTGGAGATGGACAAGTGGCAGAATGAGCGTTTCAGTACATTACTTGAGAAAGCAAGAAGCCTCACGGCTCAGAAAGAGCGAATGAAGCTGTACAATGAGGCAGATAAGATCCTAGTCGAGGAGGCAATGATCATGCCCCTCACCTATGGAAAGTGGTACGAGTTTGTAAAGCCCTGGGTGAGTAAATGTCCAACATCGGCGATTAACTTAATGCACTGGAAGGATGTCATCATCGACCCGCATTGAACCGTCATGAATATATCGTTTGAATGAGGTATATGAAACACGAATTACCCTACACAGAACTCCCCTCCGGCACCGTTACCTTCCTCTTCACAGACATTGAGGGCTCTACAAAGCTGCTGAAACAGCTTGGCGATGGATACGCTGTTGTGCTTTCGCAACAACGTGAGCTTCTACGCGAGTGTTTCAAAAAATGGAATGGTCAGGAGGTCGACACGCAGGGGGATGCTTTTTTCTACTCCTTCACAAGAGCCACTGATGCTATTAAGGCTGCCGTCGATGCGCAACGCTCTTTAGCTTCTCATGTATGGCCAGAAAGTTTGGAAGTGCGCCTGCGAATGGGCCTGCACACAGGCGAGCCGCTGAGTTGGGATGAGGGATACGTTGGCATCGACGTACACAGGGCGGCGCGCATCGCCCACGTAGGCCACGGAGGGCAGGTGCTGCTATCCGCGACGACCGCGCCGCTCGTGCGCGGGGAACTGCCCGAGGGCGTTACCCTATTGGATCTTGGTCGACACCGATTGAAGGATATAAAATATCCGGAGCGGATCGCCCAGCTTGTAATCGACGGGCTCCCCTCTGAATTTCCGCCTCTCACCTCGCTCGAAGCTCTACCCGCAGAAGATCCTCTATCTTTGAAATCTGCTCGCCTCCCATCCTTCCTAGAAAAAGCCGAAGCAGAATCTCAACCCCCCGTTTTCGTCGCCCGCGAGCGCGAGTTAGAAATCTTAGAGAAGTTCCTTCAAAATGCGCTGCGGGGAAATGGGGGCATTGCTTTTGTGACCGGTGGACCCGGGCGGGGCAAGACTGCGCTCCTGGAAGCGTTTGGCCGGCAGGCGATAGACCGCTATCCCGACCTCTTATTCGTGGGGGGAGAGTGCAGCGCCTTCAGGGGAATCGGCGATCCTTATCTGCCCTTCCGAAGGGTAATGGCGATGCTGACCGGCAATGTGGAGGCCGAATGGGTCTCCGGTGCGATCAACCGCGAGGATGCGCTCCGCTTATGGAATACGATGCCATCCATCACAAGAGTGATCGTAGAGTACGGGCCGGATTTGCTCGATGTATTTGTCCCTGGGCGAGACCTGATGGCGCGCGTAAATACTGCCGTTGATGCTCCATCCAGTTGGAGGGAACAACTGGGTAAACTGGTGGAGCGCGATCGATCGGAGACGCCCGATATCGAGCAGCGCAATCTCTTTGAACAGTATGTGCGTGTGCTTAAATCGGTTGCAGTTGAGCACCCTCTTGTCATAATCCTGGACGACATGCAGTGGGCGGATGGCGCCTCACTTAACCTGCTTTTCCATCTGGGACGACGATTAGAGGGCGAACGGATCTTGATCGTCGGAGCCTACAGGCCGGAGGAGATCGCCCTGGATCGCGGGGATGGCCCGCATCCGTTGGAGAAGATCCTGGCCGAATTCAAACGCCAGTTCGGTGATATTGAAGTTGATCTTGGAAAAACCGGAGCAGATGAGTCTCGTCATTTTATCGATGCCTATATCGACAGTGAACGCAATCGCTTGTCCCCTGATTTCCGAGCGGCGTTGTTCTCGCATACAGAAGGACATCCGCTCTTCACGGTGGAACTGCTAAGGAATCTCCAGGAGCGAGATGATATCGTCCAGGATTCGAATGGCGCATGGGTGGAGACGAGTGAACTCGACTGGTCCATCCTCCCCGCCCGAGTCGAAGGTGTGATTGAAGAACGTATTGGCAGATTAGAGGATGAACTGAAAGAGACGCTCACTGTGGCCAGTGTGGAGGGCGTGGATTTTACGGCGCAGATCGTCGCCCGGGTGCGGGAGGTGAAAGAACGAGCGCTTGTCCATCAATTGAGCCAGGAGCTGGATAAGGTGCATCGCCTTGTGCAAGAGCATGGGATCCTGGAAATACAGAAGCAGCGACTGTACCAGTACCGGTTCCGTCATCAGTTGTTCCAACAGCATCTTTATAGCGGCCTGGGGGACTTCGAACGCACCGAACTGCATCGAGAAGTGGGTTCGATTCTCGAGGATGTCTACGGAGATCGAGCTGGAGACATTGCGCCTCAGCTTGCATATCACTTTACAGAGGCGGGTGAATCCGAGAGAGCGCTAGAGTATCTCATTAAAGCTGGGGATCAAGCGCGGATGATCTATGCGCACGCTGAGGCGGTTGAGTATTACCGCAGCGCTTTAAAGATTATTGGGAATGAGGGGGATCCCGAACTTAAAGCGCACACCTTAATGAAATTGGGACTGGTCTATACCTCTGATTACCAGTCGGAAAAGGCAACTGAGACTTTTGTCCGAGCGTTCGAACTATGGGAGCCATTACGAGCTGAATGGGATATTGCCAATATTCGTCCTCATGCAAATGAACTTTACATCGCTGTTTCGGAACCCATTCATTGGGATCCTGGGATTATTACGGATGATGTTTCAGGATTTATCATCTGGCAATTGTTCGAAGGATTGGTGGAAGTTCGTCCTGATCTAAACGTACTCCCTGCTGCTGCTTCTCGATGGGATGTGTCTAACGATGGCAAAGTTTATACAGTACTGCTGCGTGAAGGTCTAAAATGGAGCGATGGGACTCCTTTGACAGCCCATGATTATGAGCGAGGATGGAAGCGGAATATTTCTCTTGCACCGCATTCAGCAAACGCTAATCTTCTTGATGTCATTGAGAATGCGCAATCTTTTATGGATGGTGAGATAAACGATATAGACAAGCTGGGAGTGCGAGCCGTTGATAACGTCATCCTCGAAATCCGCCTAGAGAATCCTACGGCGTATTTTCCTTACCTCCTGGCCCACCATGTAGCTTTCCCATTGCATCAAAGCAATTTGGAGACAAGTGGTGAGATGGGGCTTACTCCTGAATTGATCATTGGCAATGGTCCGTATCGAATCGCGGATTGGGAACCAGGTAAGCAATTAATCCTCGAGTCCAATCCTTATTATCAAGGGATTTTTCACGGGAACGTGGGGCGAATTGTATGCTCCATTATTAAAGATTTTTCAGTTGTCTTGAAGGCATATGAGGTAAACGATCTCCACGCAGTCAGTTTGATCAGTGCTGATTCGAGTACAGTCGAACGCGCATTGGCTTTATACCCAGATGATCTTTATTTCGCCCCTCAACCTTCCACCTTCCACCTCACCTTTCTCGTTGATCGCCCGCCATTTCAAGATGTCCACGTTCGGCGAGCATTCTCCAAAAGTATTGATCGAGATGCACTTTTTCAGGAAGTGTTGGGTTGGCAATATCGACCTGCATTGGGAGGATTCTTGCCTCCGGGAACCCCCGGTCATTCACCCAACATAGGACCAACATTTGATCCAGTGGAAGCTCGTCGCGAATTAGCAGAAGCAGGATTCCCGGATGGAGAGGGTTTCCCGAAAGTTACTTTACTGTACTCCGGGGCAGCATTAGGCGACCCAATTGTTAGGTTCTTGATTAAATCTTGGAAGGACGAACTAGAGCTTGCAGTGAATGCGAAAAGTGTATCATGGTCGAATTATCTAGAAAGGCGAGATCATAATCCCGCTCACTTGTCTATTGGTGGCTGGTTGGCGGATTACCCGGACCCCGATAGTATGCTGCGTATAACATTTCATAGTGCAGAGGGGATCAATGCCCCTCGATGGAAAAATAGACGCTTTGACGGATTGGTCGAGAATGCCGCAAAAGTAATGGATCAAGAGAAAAGGATAGCCATGTATCAGGAAGCAGATCGGATACTGGTATTCGAAGAGACGGTGGTTATTCCTTTGGGTTACGCACAAGGGCGTCATCTTATGAAATCGTGGGTGAGAATGCCAAAAGTAGCTCCTTACTTAATGCGGTTTAAAGATATTGTATTAGAGGAGACAAGCAAGTAATCCTATCGTATGCGCGTTATTCCAAATAAGGGAGGGAGAATGCCATGGAAATCCAATCTACTAACCTCGATCGTGTGAGAGTGTGGGTATTAATGAAGATCGAAGGAGGAGAAGCTGGTGTCTTGAAGAGACTACAAGGACTAAAACCTGACCTTTTTTACAAGGATGGGGGTCACGAAGACTATGTGATCATTCGAACGGATTTAATCGATTACGAATATAACGTCATCGCTCCGATTGATGCCAAAGATGATCAACAATATATCATCGCTCGCGATCTGCTCCTCACCGCTCTTGGTGGTCCTCCACACATCGAGCTACGTACTTTAGCGCATCACCCTGATGTTCCCCATGAGTCAAATGCTTTTGTGACGTATCGGGAAGACTTCACTTCCCCGTTCCCTGAGATAAAGGCGGGGAGAATAAGAAAAAGCCCGGGTGCGAATCCCTGGGGATAAGTAATCTGGCTTGGTGACAAAGGACTCTTTCGCCGCTCCCGTCTATTTTGCTCCTTGCGGCGCGTATCCAAGGGCGGTTTTTATGCAATAATAGAGCTGTCTGATTGCAGGCTCGCATACATCGCAGCGCACATCGCCGGGGGCATAATCGCGGTCTGTATATTTTTTGAACATACAACCTTCACCAAAGCCCCTCCAACGTATGCATACGCAACCCTTTTCCCCGTTGATTGTGGCCGTTTCTGGTTTTAATTTCGGATTGGTAGAGATCAAATATTATGGACGAAGACATCATCCGTTCCGTTTCCATATTCTCATCGATGCCTGATGAGGAGGTCGAGCATCTCGCTGAGACTCTCGACCTGAAGGAGATTCCCCGGGGAACGCTGCTCCTGGAAGAGGATGCCCAGGGGGATGGCTACTACATACTCGTCGATGGGGAAGTGGAGGTCATCAAAGCCCTGGGAACACCCGACGAGCGCTTGTTGGGCGTGCGCGGACCCGGTTCAATCATCGGAGAAATGTCCCTCTTCAGCGAAGCTGGTCGACACACCGCCAGTGTTCGCGCGAAAGTTCCCCTTCGGCTCCTTGAAATGAATCCTGCCGACCTTGACTCATTGCTGCATCGCCAGCCACGATTCGCTTACGAAATGATCCGCACGATCAGCCAGCGGCTTGATGAATCCGAGGATCTCACGATCTTCGATCTTCGCCAGAAGAACATTGAATTACAGCAAGCTTATGATGACTTGAAAGCAACCCAAGCCGAAATCATTGAGAAAGAAAAACTTGAGAAAGAGCTGGAAGTAGCACGGGAAATCCAGTTGAGCATTCTCCCCCGGGAATTTCCTCAATGCCCTTGGCTTGACTTCGGCGCCTGCATCGTCCCCATGGCTGCAGTTGGGGGAGACTTTTATGACTTCATCACTTTGGACGATGACCGATTCGGTGTCGCTGTAGGTGACGTGACCGATCATGGGGTTCCTGCAGCACTCTTCATGGTGCTTACAGCAACCTTACTGCGTGTGGAAGCTCGACGAACCGTTTCTCCAAAGGATGTGCTGACTGAAGTCAATCGACTCTTGTTGAGCATGAACGAAGCTGGGATGTTTGTCACGCTCATCTACGGCATCTTAGACTGCAAGAAACACACCTTCCAATATGCTCGCGCCGGGCATGAACTACCCGTCGTAATGAACCCGCGAGGGAAGTGGGAGGATGTAGACCAAGCAGTGGGACAACCTTTAGGCCTGTTCGATGAGCCGCTGATCGATGAGCAAACCCTCGATCTTCCGAGTGACAGCCTGCTTGTCCTGTATACCGATGGTGTTCCTAATGCGTTGGATAAGCAAAATCAGATGTTCGGCTTGGGGAAATTCATCACTGCCATTTCTGAAGAAAAGGACCAACCCGCGCAGGAACTTTGCAACCAAGTCCTGAAAATCATGGATGAGTTCCGCGGTGAGGAAGACCCATACGATGACGTAACGTTAGTCGCGGTTAAGCTTGCTTGACCGGGAAAGAGTTGCGAACTGCACTATGACGGAAACAATGCTTGCCCTCCGCTCCGCTCCAATCTTTGAGGGTATGAGCGACACGATACTTACGGATATTTCACGCTCAAGTCGAATTCGAGCACTGCACAAAGGTGAAGTCCTTTTCAGTCAAACCGATCCGGCAGACACTGTCTATGTTGTCCGATCTGGGTGCATTACTATTTTCCTTGCCACACTTGAGGGACGTGAGTTGGTCATTAATGAGATGCACCCGGGTGATTGCTTCGGTGAATTGTCACTTATTACGGATCAGCCACGCTCGACTGGGGCATTAGCGCGCGAGAGCAGCGAGGTCGTCTCAATCCCTCGCGATGTTTTTCTAAAAGGGCTGGAAGCCGAACCGGAGTTAATGCGTCGCGTTCTGGAAACAACAGCTCTGCGGTTGCGCGTGAGCAGTGAACGAGAGAGTGCGTTAGCGTTTCTAGATTCCTCAGCACGGATTGCGAAAGTGCTTCTGCAATTAGACCAACAGGCAGATAACGACGGAGTGATTAAGGTCACCCAGGAAGACCTCGCTCAATATGTTGGCCTGGCCAGACAGACGGTCGCCCAGACCCTCGGCGAATGGCGCCGGGTTGGATGGGTTGAAACTGGAAGGGTCAGAATTGTTGTCAAGGACAGATCTGCTTTGGAGAGACTGGCCATCGCAATTGAGGGATGAGGATCGCCGTGAAATTCATTCTCTCCTCTGTCGCTTTAATGACAGACAATTCTTGTCAAATGATCTAGGATATTAATCAGCGGCCGTTGAAAAAGAAGAAGAAAGTTGTACGAAAAGGAGGTGCCCAAGATAAAATCAACAACCATTCGCTGGGGGTGCAAACCTCATAAAAAATTGGAGGAAGGGAAATGGCAGTAACAAACGAAAAGGTGATCGAGAAGGTTATCGGTCGACTCACTGATATGCGCAAGACCTTGGAACCAGAAGAGCGCGCTGTACTTGATGAGATGATCATTGGTGGACCAGAGGTAGTTGCCCATGCGATGACACCTGATGCTCAGAAAGTGGTGCCCATGGTCACGCTCGATGATGACAAGTACAGGATAGTCATACCATAGCCTGATGACCACTCATCGTAAGACATAACCGTACCCAGAAGGGCGGGGGCTCTTCTGGGTATCGGTTGGTTAAGTTTGTGAGCCACGGTGTGGAGTAGAGCATATTATAAGGGGTTTGTTTGAAAGGCTGGCTTGACTATGAGCGAGAAATCATCACAAGATCACAAACTTGCAGATCAACTTCGACAACTCGTTAAGGCCATCGAAACGAGCGGCCGCGCAATCATGCCAACTTCAAACCAGGAATTGCTCCAATCCATTGTCGATACGGCAGCTCGCATATTTGGTGCCGCAGCCGCCTCGATCGCACTTGTCGATGAAAAACAAGAGATTTTAGAGTTCAAAGTAGCCTACGGAGTTGGGAATGAAGATGTCCTCGGCATGCGCATTCCTCTTGATTCAGGTATTGCTGGCTATGTGGTCATGACCGGTCAACCGATCGCGATCTCTGACGTGCAGCAAGATCCCCGATTTAACCTGGAATTCGCCGAGAGCACAGGGTATGTGCCAAAATCGATCCTTGCCATGCCGCTTATTCGAAACGACCGGGTGATCGGAGTGATGGAAGTTCTGGATAAAATCGATGAGCCGGCATTTGGTTTAAAAGACATGGAGCTTCTTGGCATCTTCGCCCAACAAGCTGCGATCGCCATTTTTCAATCCCAACAGTTTAAAAACCTCAGTTCTGCGTTCGTTCAAAGTATTAGGGATCTATCAAACGCGGATACCACCCTGGAATTATCGGATCTATTCCGTGCGCTTGAAGAGAGAAGCAAGGAGGATGAGCACCTCAAGGATTTGTACACCCTGGCCAATCACTTTTATTCAATCAGTGAATTGGGTGATTCGGAGCGCCGTGTTTGCATGCACATTTTGGGCGCGTTCTCAGAATACCTCCACTCGAAACCGCGTCTTGCCCCATGACGACATGCTGCCCACCGTGACCAACTGAAGCGAGGTCAATCTCCATGAGCGATAGCGAATTTCGTCCCGCCTGGTCGTCGCAATTCACTTCTGATGCGATTCGCGAGTTACAAGCCCTGGGACCGATCGGCGAGCTCACGAGGGAGTGGGCCTGGGGAGGCAGTTCCGGGTCGGGTGTGAAAGTTGCCATAATCGACAGCGGGATCGAAAAAGACCACCCTGCCCTGGAAAAGAGCGTGCAGGGAGGAGTCATTGTTGAATGGGACGCTGAAGAGCGGAATAAGGTGCGATACGTGGAGGACAACGACCTTATCGACCTCTCGGGACATGGAACCGCTTGTGCAGGCATCATTCACGCCATCGCCCCCGACGCTGAATTATATAGCGTCCGCGTGCTCGGGAGAGACATGACGGCGAAAGCCCTTCAATTTGCCGGCGGCTTGCGTTGGGCAATTGAGAACGAGATGCAGGTCGTCAATCTCAGCCTCAGCACTTCGCGAGCGGAATATTATGCTCTATTTCATGAATTAGCAGATCAGGCCTACTTTAACAATGTCGTCCTGGTGTCAGCGGTTAACAATATCGCTGTGCCCAGCTACCCTTCCCTCTATTCCTCGGTCATATCAGTCGCCGCGCACGACTGTCCTGAGCCGATGACGTACTATTACAACCCCTCCCCGCCGGTCGAATTTGGAGCGCTGGGGATTAACGTCGAAGTGTCCTGGCTGAATGGAAGCTCCTGTGTCACCACAGGTAACAGCTTTGCTGCTCCTCACATTGCCAGCGTCGTCGCTCTGATTCGTGCCAAACATCCAAACCTGACGCCATTCCAAATCAAGACCGTCCTTTTTGCTTGTGCGAGCAACACACGCAGCGTGCCAGCCGCGGTTCAAGAACCTTGATCTCTGGGCTTGATTAAAGAGTGATGACCTTTCGACAGCCTATATGTAGTTGAATCCCCGATTTTCCGGATCTATCCATCAATCCAGGTCCATAACACAGCGGAAGCCGGCTTTATAGCGCACGTAGTCGGGGGTGTTAGCCCCGCGGTTGGCGGCGCGCAGATTGTCCGGTCGATCCAGCCAGCACCCTCCCTTGGGGATATGGGAGTCGCCTTCATCCGGACCCAGGGGGTTGACCTGCGCTTCAAGGGAATAACCGCCGTACCAATCCGCCATCCATTCGCGCACATTCCCGGCCATATCGAGGGCACCGCACCAGCTTGCACCCGCCGGGAAACTGCCGACGGGCGCGGTTTCCGGATATCCGTCCTGGTAGGATGGATCTATTACGCCCAGGGCGCAGGATGCGTCACAGTAATTTGCACGCGATGGTTCGAAGATATCCCCCCAGGGAAAAATGCTGCTCTCCGGACCGCGGGCGGCATATTCCCATTCAGTTTCACTGGGAAGGCGCCCCACCCAGGAGCAGTACTCTACCGCTTGATCCTGAGTAACCCAAATCACGGGATAATCTGAAAATGCTGTGTCACCGTAATATGTTTCGCGAGTATAGGATCCGGAATCGGCCGGGGGGGGAACATGTGTGGTCTTCAACACAGCCCTTGTACTGTTGGTTTGTAATCTCCGTGAGATCGATCCAGAAGGCATCCAGCTTAACAGAATGAGCCGGCATTTCATTTCCGAACGAATCGCAAGACACGATCGATAAACCCCCATTCTTGCAAAGCTGGCGGGCGTAAAAAAAGTCGTCATACTCCGTTCCCATCGTAAATTCCCCGGAAGGCACGAAGACCATCGTCATCCCATCTCGCTGGCGCTGCCTGGTTTCCCCCAATTGAGGGATCGATTGAGAGCGCGCGATTTCCGGCACCTTCTCAAGGAAACCCGCGGGGGCGCACGCAGAGAGTGTGCAGATAAGAATGACGGTCAGGATGACAAAACCGGGAGTCAGCGTGCGTAGATTACGCATGAAGCTTTTCTTACCATCCAATCGAGATTCTCGCATAGCGTACCTTCAGCAGTGTTGATTACCTTCGGTAACTTCGTAAACAATCACGACTTCTCAATGATCGCCCAGCAATGCGATCCAATACGGACAACCGGTTAACCAACCCTGGGAATCCAACTTGAGTGGTTCAAGGGAGATACCGTTGCGAAAGTTGCTGGGTTCAGGCCTTGCTCCTCTATACTTTCAGCCGGGTCACCTATTCTTCCCAATGACACACTTTTCCCAGGTATGCAGCTCAAGATAAAAAGGGCTAATCTTCCATGACGAACAGCGCATATTCATCTCTGAAACTTGATTTGACTGTGATTGGATGAGGGTTGAGTTAAACATTCAAATTCCGCGAGGTGAGTCTGTATACTTAATAACGTTTCTCGTCGAAAGAATATTGTTTATTTCCGCTTTCCCTCTTTTTCCCGTAATAATATAGGAGCACTAGCGTAATATAAACACTTGTTAGGCGATAATGAATTGATCAAGCGGATATATCACAGGAGGGAAACACATGAAACTTGCAAGATGGACTTTTCGAACCGCAGGCATATTTGGTTTAATCGTGATGGTTCCTATGCTTTTTGCTGAGAAGTTGATCGAGCAGATAATGCCACCATCTGTAAATCATCCCGAGTTCTTTTATGGTTTCGTTATTCTGTATATTTGCTGGCAGGTTTTGTACCTCTTTTTGGCAAGGGATCCGATCCGGTTTCGTCCAATGATGATTCCTTCATTTTTCGCAAAAGCCAGTGGACCGGTTGCCCTAGGATACCTGCCATTAATAAATACGGGTTACCGACTTACCACGACACCCGTTTAGATAATCATGGTTTAAAACCCCGTAGGCTACTTGTCAGCTAAATGTGAAATAAATCCTCTGTGAATCCTCTCAATTTGCGGTAGAGTATCCCCATAAGTTAATCTTTCTTATTAAAGGAGAAACGCATGGATATTTCCGCCATCTTCAAACGCGCCGGGGAGATTACCTGGAAGCACAAGGGGTTGTGGGTGCTGGGCATCCTGGCCAACTGCTCTGGTGGGAGCAGCCGGGGCTCGAGCAACCTCAGCCGCATCCCTGAATACCGGACCGGCGGGGGCGAGTTCCCCCAGATCGAGCGCTGGTTCCAGAGCATCCCCGAGGAGACCTGGATCGCCATCGGCATCGCCGTCCTCTGTGGCATACTGCTGCTGGCGCTCATCTTCTGGGTACTCGCTGCCATCGGCAACGGCGGCTTGATCGCCGGCTTCCAGATGGCCGAGACCGGCGAGACAGTCACACTGGCCAGCGCCTTCCAGCAAGGAATCCGCTACTTCTGGAAACTGCTCGGAATCCAGCTCATCCTTGGAATAGCTTCCCTGGTCGTCTTCGCCCCGATGATCGTCGGCGGGATCCTAATGACGGTCTTGACGTTCGGGGTAGCGCTGCTCTGTTTGATCCCCCTGTCCTGCCTGCTGGTACCCGTGGGTTTCGTCATCTCGATCTACACCCAGCTCACGCAGGTCGCCCTGATCGTCGAAGATCTCGACATCGTCGCCGCCTTCCAGCGTGCCTGGGAGGTCTTCCGCTCGCACCTGGGACAGATAATCGTGATGGGCTTGATCCTGGGCATCGGCGGCTTCATCGTCGGGTTGATCCTGGCCATCCCCTTCATCCTGATGGCCCTGCCCTTCATCACCGGACTGATCGTGGGTACCGGTACGAGCAGCCTGACCGGTTTATCAGTTACTTTGATCGGGATCGTGATCTACCTGCCCGTCCTGCTCCTCGCCGGGGGCATCATGCGCACCTTCATCACCGGCTCATGGACGCTGACCTACCGCAGCTTGATCGCCTCTATGGTCGAGTAGACGAAAGGCACGCCGGCCTAAAGTACACGGCGTTTTCGCGACAACTGGACGATGCGCATGGTGCGCGTCGTCCAGTCGATTATTC
>Ga0114922_10001895_pt1 | contig 19802 bp, 8 predicted proteins | sample AartaG_FD_100975 | JGI IMG/M metagenome (GOLD analysis project Ga0114922, IMG submission 100975) | Deep subsurface microbial communities from Aarhus Bay to uncover new lineages of life (NeLLi) - Aarhus_00045 metaG | ecosystem: Environmental > Aquatic > Marine > Oceanic > Sediment | place: Aarhus...
AACCCGACCGCCGTGGCCCAGCACCGCTGCTCGTCGGGCGTCAGCGGCTCGGTGAAATAGAGCAGGTCGGGATGGTTGATCCAGATGTTCCCGTGAATGAAGTATCGCCGGGCAACGTTGCGCGCCGTATCCTTCACACCCTGCGACATGGGCCCGCGTTTGTCCTCCCATCGCGGCATTACGTCGTAGGTGATTCGCACGCCGTGCGCGATATCGTAGTTTGCGCCCACTGCCGCGACCCCCAGGAAGAAGACGTCTTCGCCGACCGCGTCGCGCACTATGTTCATCGCGTTGCGGTACGCCTCAAGCCCCGTGACCGACCGGTCGCTCATTCCCTCGGCAAATATCGCATAGTACGCGAAATCGATCTTGACCCATTCGTAGCCCCATTCGTGAGCGACCTTGTGGAACAGGTTTCGCAGCCACGTCTTGACCTCCGGCAGCGTCAAATCGAGCAGAAGGAGGTTCTCGTCCATCTGCTGCGCAACAAGGCCCGTCTTCGGCAGAAACCAGTCGGGATGTTCGGTCGCGAGACGCGAGCTCGCGGACGCCTGGAACGGCGCCAGCCAAATGCCTGGTTTCAGGCCCTGCAACCGGATCTGCTCCGCCATCCATTTCATGCCGCGAGGGAACCGTTCGGGATGCGCATCCCAGTCGCCGTCGGCCTGCTGCCAGCCGGCATCGATCTGGAAGTAATCGAAGCCGACGGGCTTGAGCTTGCGCGCCATAAACTCGAGGTTGTCGAGTATTATCTGCTCGTTTATGTCCTTGCGATACGCGCCCCACGAGTTCCAGCCGTTCGGGACCGGACCGGACCATTTGACAGTGCCCGCCGCGGCAGAAGCGCTCTTTGCATAGTTCTCGAGCGCAACAAACGGTGAGGCCGCGCTGAAATCGACGTACAACTTCTCCGAACGGAGCCAGCAGCCCGGCTCGACTGTTTTCGGAGGCAGGTACTCGCAGATCGCCTCCCACCGCGTGAACCCGTTAACGCCGCTCTGCGGCAGAGTGAGGGTGCGCTCGTATTCCGTGGTAACGTGGGTGATGCCGACCCGGGTCCACAGAAATCCGCTCATAAACGAGCGGCCCGTGCTCGGGCTGTAGAGTATGCTCGATGTGTTGCTCGAGGATTTCTCGTACCCGGCAAGGAGCCGGATGAACGGGTCGAAGATCGTTGCATAGCCGTTCTCGAGTATCACGCATTCGGTGGGATCGCATCCCAAGTACAAGCCGCCGTCCTCCTGCGCGCCGATAGCAGCCGGCGTGAGCGACTTGACCTCGACGGGTTGAGCCGTCGTGTTCCGCAGAACCGACTCGACGGTCACGAACCCGCGACCGTCGTACGTCGCGATGACCACTTCGATGGTCGGCTGCGACGCGTCCGCCTTTCCGAATAGCAGAACGTGCTGGGTCCCGCTGCCGAGGTTGTCGTGAATCCGTGCGGAACGCACGTCGCTGACGGGACGTCCTGCCGTCGTCACGACGCTGTCTTCGCTGCAAACCGCACGCGCAAAGACGTCTTTCAGCACAATACTGTTCTGGCTGTCGAGCGCGGTCCACGTACCACGTTCATCATCAACGATAAGCCGGCCAAAGCTGCCTTTGATCTCGAGCTCCCCGGCCGCCGCGACGCACGTGATACAGCATGACAGCACGCAGATGATAACGATCGCGGATAACTTTTTAGTCATTGCAGCCCTCGCTTTGTGTTCAGTCAAACCCCACCCACTTAACAAACGTATCGAGTTCGTCGCGGGATGACCTGAACGTGTTGATGCCGGACTCAGGGTCGGGATAGCCCAAGGCGACAACGGCCTCAAGCTGTTGCGATTCGGGGATGTCGAGCGTTTCCCGGATAACGTCGGGGTAGGCGAGCGGCATGCCGAGCCAGCACGTGCCCAGACCCATTTCGTGCGCGACAAGCAGCATCGTTGTCACGAACGACGCGATCCCGACGGGCGCCATCTCGCCGATCTGTTTGTCGTAGGAGACTATCACCGCCACAGGCGCGCCGTAGAACCGATAGCTGCCGAATAACAGCTTCTGGGTGTCGATCCCCGACTCCTGCGCTACCTTCGTGATTCCGTCCAACAACTCTTCGCGACGCCGGAGCACGTCCGCCGGCACGTCGTCCGGATACCGCTTCTCCGGCAGGCCCCCTCCCGCCATCACGCGTTCGACCAGCCGTGCCTCCAGCTCGTCGCGTTTCTCGCCCGTCGCCGCGGTAACCTCCCACGGCTGAATATTAACGGGCGACGGCGCCCAAAGGGTCGTTTCCAAGAGCCGCGTCAACGTTTCCTTCGCCACGGGTGTATCGAGAAACGCGCGTATGCTGCGCCGGCTTCTCACTCCATCCTGCAACTCCATCGCCCACACTCCTTTTCGGTGTTTGCTCTTGTGTTGAGCTCGCGGTTTCGCCTTATTGGCTTGCGCCACGCCGGACCATATTCCCAAACAGCACCTACGTCGACCATTATAGAGACGGCAAACATGGGTGTCAACGCGAGCGCGGTTCCGCTTCCGAGGGTTGACGCAGACGCCGGTCGTGTGTCATCATGCCGCAGTTTTGTGCGGGTTGTCCGCAACGTTTTTCACTCCACATGTTGATTGAATTCTTGGAATCGGAGGTGGAACCAACTAATGGGTAAGAAGAAGCGTGTCAATGTCGGCGTGATAGGCTCGGGCGCAATCGCGGAGCTCGCGCATATCCCGAACTACAAGAAGCTGGACGGAGTAGAGGTCGTCGCTCTGAGCGACATCAACCTGAGCCGGGCAGAGAAGATGGCACAGGAGTTCGACGTTCCCCGCGCTTACGGCGACCACCGCAAGATGCTTAAAGAGAACGATCTCGATATTGTCAGCGTCTGTACGCCAAACTACGCACACTGTCAACCGACGATCGACGCCCTACGCGCCGGCGTCAACGTGATATGCGAGAAACCAATCGCGATGAACGCCGCAGAGGGCAAACGGATGGTCGACGCGGCCAAACGATACAGACGGATGCTGACCGTCGCCCTGCACTTCAGATTCACAGCGCACGCACAAACCGCAAAGCGGTATATCGAAAGCGGCAAGGCGGGCGACGTCTATTTTGGGAAAGCCGTGTATCTTCGCCGTCGCGGTATACCGTGGTGGGGACAGTTCCATCTCAAGGAGAAGTCCGGCGGCGGACCGCTCATAGACATCGGCGTACACATCATGGACCTTGTAATGTGGTTGATGGGCCATCCGAAGCCTGTATCTGTCACCGGCAAGGTGTATCAGAAGTTTGGCCGGAAGGCGGCGACTGTGTATCCGAACCAAACCCCTACCGCGAAACAGCGAAGGGAGTTTGACGTCGAGGACTTCGCAACAGGGTTGGTGAAGTTCGAGAACGGTGCGTCGATGGTTGTCGAGACCTCATGGGCGGCGAACGTTGAGAAAGACGCTATCGACTTGTCGGTTCTCGGAGACAAGGCCGGCATTTGCGTGGCACCGCCCGGCGCTACCGACGGCGGACTGAAAATCTACACCGAAATGGATGGCATCAATGTCGATGTAACGCCCGCGCTGCCTGAAAAGAAATCGGCCTACTTCGGGGAGATCGAGCACTTCGTTCGATGCGTCCGCGGGGAGACCAACGTGCTCGTGAAACCCGAAGAGGCGCTTAGCGTTCAGAAGGTCATTGACGCGATATACAAATCCTCGGAGACAGGCCGCGAGATAGCCATCCGGTAACGACCGCTCGGGGGCTTTTCCTGGTCCTGGACAACTCGTGACGAGGCTTATGACGGCAAGGGTTGCCCGAGCACGTACCGAAGGTTTCGCATAACAGGTATGGGCACTACGACACCCGGCGATTAGATATAGCCGAGCGCTTTCATCATCGACCTTAACCGGTCTTTCTGTTCTCCGGTAATCGCCCGCGCCTTCCCTTCGACCGGGGATTTCGGGACGCCGTCGGCGGCTACAGCTTTCAGGAACGAGTCGAGCATCTCTCGGTACTGTTGCAGGCGGGACGGGCTATTCGACCCGGTGTTGTTATCCTCTCGAGGGTCCGCGCGCAAATCGTAAAGCTCTTCTGCGCCGTCCTTCTCGGAGACGATATACTTCTCACCGTCCGTGCGGACAGAGCGTCTGCGCCACTTGGCAACCATATGATCCCAACAGGTATCGCGATGGCACACCTCGCTGACGACGGTTTTCCTGTCATAACGTTTCCGCTCGTTGGATCCGGCCATTAGCGGAAGCAGGCTCGTACAATCCGGAATGTCATCGTGAGCGACGCCGATGATCTCCGCAACTGTGGCATACAGGTCCGTAAGCGACACCTGGCGGGGTACACGTCCGGCAGGAGGGGTCTCGCCGGCAAGCCTGATGATCAACGGAACGCGCAACTGTTCCTCATAGAGCGTCACGCCGTGCTGAACGCCTCCGTGCTCCCAAAACTCCTCGCCGTGGTCGGAGAAGATGATGACGGCGGTAGTGTCCAGCAGCCCCATCTGCCGAAGACGGTTCAGGAAGCCGGCGACAACCTCATCAGTGTACGCAATCTCGCCGTCGTACAGCGCCTCTGCGTGCCTCTTGTCTGCATCGGAAAGATTCTGCACCCCGCTTTCACTCGGCATGAAACTGTTCCCTATGGAACCGGTATATCCACGGTCAAACATCGCGGCAAAACGGTCGGGCGGCGCGTACGGCGCGTGAGTCTGGTATGTGTGCACGAAAAGAAAGAACGGCAACTTACGGTAGGCTCTCAGCCATTCGAGCGCATGCGCGAACGTCTCCTCGGCGGACCCGAGCGTGGAAATAGCGGCTCCGTCCGAATAGAGCTCGAATCCCTGCGCAAACCCGAACGGGGACCCGACGTAGGCTCCTTCCGTGTAAGCCGCGGTGACATAGCCGTCTTCACGCGCCAGCTCGGCGAGCGTCTTCTCCGTCTCTCTAATGGGAGATCCCCACGGATGAAGCACCGCACCGTGGACCGAGGGGTGCAACCCCGTGAACACGGACGCGTGCGAGGGCAGCGTCCAGGATGAGGGCGCTATCGCGTACTCGAACAAGAACGCGCCTTCCGCAAACGCGTCGATCTTCGGGCTGGTGTCCCGATGGTACCCGTAGCATCCCATATGATCGGCCCGCAAGGTGTCCAGGCTTATCAGTACGACGTTCGGGCGGCTATCCTCTCTCTTCGCATCCACCGAGTACAGAACCGGGCTGCTCCATACCGGCGAGCTGAACGGGGCTGTATCAGACTCGCTCTCTGCTGTTCTCTCGTCGCGAACACTCTCCGTCCTGAACGCAAATCGCGCCTTCGATCCTGCAAGCTCCGACAGATCGAGGCTTGCATCCACCCACCCTTGCTGGTACTCGTCCGAGAGAGGGGCCAGGTCTTTGGAGAAGATCGTTGTCCGCGTTCCGTCACGCTCAACATCGATAGTGAACCGTACAGGTGTGTCTTGACCTTCATCCTCGAGGCCGATGCCGAAATCGAGCCGCGCGGACTGCGGGACGCTGCGTTCGTTTGTGACATACTCCCGTGGCAGAGGCAGCACCTCTCGAGCCCACGCCACGACCCTTCTCGTACGCCAATGCAAGCGCAGAACCTTGATCCTCAGCGCGGCCAGCGCCCGCTCGTCCCGTGCCTCAGGCAACGGCACGTATGCATAGCGCAGTGTCCCGTCTTTTGCAACGTTGCTGCCCGCCGACAGCTCTTCGTACCCTATCCTTATACCCAAAGCGTCTGGGTTCAGCTTCGAAATGTCAGCGACAGCCCCGACAGACAGCGTGCCGCGGCGCGTTACTTTAACCTCTTTCGCCCTACTCTTATACGGCGCAAAAAGCACGTTCCGCGTTTCGGAGGCTATTGCCACCTTCGTCTCGTGCCACCTGTTGCCGGGTGCAACACCCTCGACAAACCGGTGGAACGATGCACGTGCCGGCCCCGGGAAAACGCCTGCCATTACTGTGAGCAGTAGGCACAGTTGCCAGCCCGTCAAAGGTGCTGGCCATTTTTTCTTGCCGCTGTCCTGTTTACGCATGTGTGCAAATGAATGGAGAGACGCCTTGTTTAGTGGACAATGCTTCTGCGAGTATATCCTTTGCACGGCAGTGCAGTCAAACAGCCGGAGATGCCTATGGATACAAGGAGCGCGACCGAGGCCATCACAGGCGTACCGTAACGGTACGTCGAGAAGGCCGACCGAGTGCGACGCAGTAGACAGGGGCAAATCCGGTGTTGCAGTAGAGCTGTGGTCAGAAATGCGGGCTAAAGACCGAGTGCTGCGTTTATGCAGCGCTGGACGTCGATGGCGTCGACCTGGCTGTTACGGTCTATGTCGGCGAACCTCGTTTCAAGGGCAACCCCTAACGCCTGGTTGATCACTGTCTGGACGTCTAAGGCATCCGTGCTGCCGTCGACGTTGACGTCGCACACGCGTCGGGCGGGCGAGTCATAGGTGTTGAGCGGGTCCGAGCCCGTTTCCATCTCGACTCCGTCGGCGAAACCGTCGTTGTCATCGTCGGGGTCTATGGCGTCAATAACGCCGTCGCCGTCGGTATCGGGCGGCTGATCTTCGTCCGGCATCCCGTCGCCGTTGCGGTCTTCATCGTGATCGTCTGCCACACCGTCATTATCGTCGTCGAGATCGAAGAAATCGGGCACGCCATCGTTATCGCAGTCGCTTATCTCGATGGTGTCGCGGAACCCATTGCCGGTGATGTCGGGGTCCGTCTCGTCCGGGACGCCGTCGCCGTCATCGTCGACGTCCAGACCGTTCGGAGGCCCGTCGCCGTCGGAGTCCAACAACATAAGAGGGTTGGCTGACGCAACAGCTCTGCCGGCGGCCCACTGCACGTGCAGCTCGCCCAACGAGAGCACTATCTCCCGCCCCACTTCCAGAATAACGGTGTTGATGTCGCCGGTATCGTACTCGACTATCGCCAGCACGCCATCGAGTTCCACCGACTCGTATATCTCGCATACAGCGAGGACATAGCTGTCGTCACCTGACAACGTGAGTGCAAACTGGCCCACCTCGTCGAGTGGCACGAAGTGTATCTGTCCCGAACGGCCCAAGGCGGCGACCGCGACGTCCCCGCTCTTGCCCGCGATCCGTCCCGTCGCCGCGAACGTGAAATCCCGGACCGGTCCGCCAGGTTTGCCTGTCGTCCATGCGTACGGATCGATCCACGCGCTGCGCACTAGCAGCGGCTCGTCGGTCGAATCGGTATCGCCGAGGAACACCGGGCCGCGACAACCGTCCTGGCCTGCACCGACAGGCCGGTCGTCAGGCGCCCGCGCAAGCTCCCGTTGACCCCAAAGACCCGCAAACTTCAGCCATACGTGTCCCGGCCTCCTCGACATCTCGGCTTCGCTCAGCCTCGGCAGCGTTTCGGCAGCTATGGGCAGCACGTACGGGTAATCGGTGTTCACCTGCGGTTCCCCGCTCTGCGCCGTCGGGATGAGCCAGGTGCCGCGTCCGTCATGGCTTTCGATGCCTGTCAAATACCGCGACCCGCCGGTCGCAAAGTATCCCGAATGGCCGCCGTTGCCCACGTAGACCGCGGGATGGCTCGATTCGCCCGTGACGGCGTCGACCATCAACTCGACATCTTGCCACACTCGATGTGCACCACCCGCAGTAGCCAGCGTTGGGTAGGTTCTCAACAACTCTGTCTGCTGGGAGCATGTTACCGAAAGCGGGGTCCCGTCCGGTTCGAGCAGGATAACGACAAGCTCCCAGTCGCCTTCGTGCGTGTTGCCGCCCGGCTCGACCTCGCCCCAGTTGTGCACGAAGTAGTAGTAGAAGTACTGGATGGCTATCAACTGCGGGTCCGGTGTTCCAATATGCGACGATTCTCCTACCCGAACCGCAGTCGCGTAAACGACAGAGCTGTACCCGCTCTCGGTTGCGGCATATACCGAGTATAGCTGCTCGGGATCGGCCCCGGACGCATCAAGCACGGCGATGTCGAGCGGAAACACTCCCACATCTGCAGCAAACACAGGCTGTTCAAGGACGCCGGCGGCGGTAACCAACCGGCTTGCAGCGAAGCCCATCTCGACGGGAACCGGCCGATACTTCTCCGTTGAGTGCAGCTTCAGGACGGGCGCGAAGTACTCGATCAGCTCGGCTACCGTGTTAACCGTCCCGGGTACCGCGCTCAGCACGGCCACTTCGGCGTCCGCAAGCGGATCGAGCGGGTCGAAGACGACCGTTTGTGCAAGTGTGGAAATACCTTCCTGCTCGCCGGCAATACGCAGGGTGAAGTCGCATGTCGCTATCGCTTCGTCCCGTGAAACGCCCGTTTCAGGCGCCAGCTTCAGGGGAATGGCTCTGCTGCCGCGTTCCAGGTGGATTTCAATGGCGTCGGCGCTTCCCTGAGCGTCCTCCACGTCCCATCCCGCCGGCGCGACGAGCGCATCGTCCGAGTTCAGCGTCAAGAGGTAGTCCCCGTTCTCGGCGATGTTGACATGTACCGACACGTTAGGCGAGCCGAGCGCCTCTATCCCGGCGGCAAAAGCTCCGAACTCGATCCGATAGATGCCCGCATCGGGACCGGATTCCAGGTCAAGCGGGTTCGAGCCCCCGGCTGCCTCAGCGCCGTCACTGTAACCGTCGGCATCGCTGTCGGCGAGCAACGGCGATGTCTCGCCCGCGTCCAACTCGCCGTCGCGGTCTGCATCTTCCCGGCCATCGGCCAGGCCGTCGCCGTCGCTGTCGGCATTATCGAGCAGCGTCCCGCCGGCCATCTCGACCGCGTTGGTCAAGCCGTCGCCGTCTATATCGCCCTCGCCGCCGTTGTTCCCCTCAGAATCGAACGGGTCGAGCCCGTGTTCTATCTCGAAATCGTTCGGCATGCCGTCGTCATCGGCATCCGCCGAGCCGCCGCCGAGCCGCGCCGAGAAGATGTCTTTCTCGTCTCTCGACGCACCTTCCCAAACCACGAACATCTCGTTCAAGGCAACCCGGTATACCAGATCGATGTTGCTTGGTGCCGAACCGTCAAACTCGTCGGAAACTTCAAGCGGCTCGCCAAGCAGATGCCCTGCCGCGGTCACCCTTTGGCCCACTATCGATGCAGTGGTGCCGCCCCCTTCGCCCCAGACCACTATGTATTGGTCGCCCGCAACGCTGAACGCCGCCTCGGGACGCGTTTGTGCCGCAGAGCCCGCCGCTATCTCGATGGGATCCCCCACCAACTCTCCCGTGGCGCAGGACACACGCTGCGCCAAAACGTCCGCGCTCTGCGGGTGCGAACCGGCCTCCTCCCACACAACAAGGTACTCGTGTGCCGTGGTGTTAAGCGCCACATCGGGCCAGTGTTCCTCGCCGGCAACGGACCTCACCTCGATCAGCCCGTCTTTAAGGTTTAGATTTGCAGAATCGAGCCGTACTCCGGCGATATCCTCTTCGAAACCGCCGACGCCGGCGCTGCTCCACGCTACCAGGTACTCGCCGCCGACCCGGTTGAAAACCGCTGCGGGTCGGAGTTGTGTTTCCTGATCGCTCGTCAGTTCGGCTACCTGCCCGATAGGCTGCATGGTTTCCGCCTCCAGCAACAGCGCATGAATGTTGCTTTCGCCGGGCTGGTTGGTCGATTGCTGCCACGTTACGAGGTAGGTGTCCCGTGCCGCGTCGTAGGCTGCGAACGGGAACGTTTGCTCATGCGCGGACTGGGACACAAGGAATGTGTCACCCACACGGCGGTACGTTGCGCCGTCGACTCGTTCGGCAAAAATGTTTCGCTGGGAGCCCGTCGGGATTCGCTCGTGCCAGACAAGTAAGTACTCGTTGCGTCCCGGGTCATATGCCGCCTGCGGTCCGCCACGACTTCTCTCGCCCGAGACCAGGTTTCGCGGGGGACCAAGAGGTATACCGCTGGCCGCATCTATCGCCTGGCAGGCGATGGTCACCGTCCCGCCCGGATTGCGCGACTCCCACACGACGAAATACTCGCCGGCAACCGTATTGGACGCGATCGTTGGGTAAAGTTGTTCGCCACTCGCGTCGTTGACCAGAACGCTCTCGTTGAGCTCGTACGGCACGCGCACCTCAACAGTGACGGGGAGGACCGCCGGGCCCTGCGCGGCCTCGGGTGCATCGAATATGATATCGGCCGTATAGGGACTCCCCTCCGCGGAAAGATTCTGCGAACTCGCTGTGATGGTCACGTCCGTCGGGGTAGTGTCGGACTCCGGCTGAATCTCGAGCCATTCGGCCTCCGAGCTCGCCGTCCAGTTGAGCTCTCCCGGCCCGCCGTTGGCGACGCGCACCGTGGTCTCGATCGCCCGGCCACTGTATTCCGGAAGCACAAACGACAGGCTTGCAGGATCGAACTCGAACCGGGGAAGGTTTTCCTCGATGTACAACGTTATCGCTACCGTCACGGGGCTGTTTTCGGCATCATCTGCGGAAACCGTGATCGCGCCCTGGTACGGGCTGCCGGAGAACTCGAGACCCTCGATATCAGCCCGAACCTGTGTCTCGGCGTCGCCCTCGCCGAAGCTGGGCATCATCGTCAGCCAGTCGACGTCCGATTCCGCCTGCCACCGAAGCGTGCCCTCGCCCGTGTTCTGTATGTGCAACGTTTGCAGCGGAGGGTTATCGCCGTCCTCGACGGCGTCGAACGTTAGGTTTAGCGGGGTTACATCGAGTACCGGCGGCGGCTCTTTAACAACAAACGTCACGGTAACCGATCGAGGGCTCTGTTCGGCCCCTGTCGCGCTGACATATATCGTGGCGTTGTACGGGCTGCCCGCAGTAGTCAAACCATCAGGGTCGACGCTTACCTCGACCGATGTGTCCCCGAGACCTGATTCCTGGCTTACTTCCAGCCATGGGGCGTCCTCGTTCACCGCCCAGGCCAGCGCGCCGCTTCCCTCGTTGCCGATCTCTATCATCTGTGGTTCCGGTGTTGGTTCTCCTTCAATCATCTCGAACTCGAGCGAGTCCGGCGAGACGCTCAGTATCGGTGGCGACGCCTCCAGCGTCAACGTTACCGAGACTTGACGCGGGCTGCCGACAGCATCCTCCGCGGTCACGGTGATAGCCCCATGGAACGGACTGTCGTTTGCCCGAAGCCCGGTGATATCAACGATGCACTGGGCAACCGAGGGTGCCACACCCGATATCGGGTCCACCGTGAGCCAGTCAGACCCCGAGGAGGCTTGCCATACGAGAATCCCCACTCCCTCGTTCGTTACGGAAAAGGGCAGCGGGTCCGGGTTATCGTGGAGCTCGACGGCGTTGAAAGAGAGGCTGCCCGGTGAGATTCTTAGCATTGCGCCCGGCTCGTTGAGATCGAGCTGTACGGTCACCGACACAGGGCTGCCTGCCGCGCCGGTCGAGTATATAGTTATCGTGCCGATGAACGGGCTGTTGACGTGGCTGAGCCCGACTGTGTTGACGATTACTGTGGCGTCAGTCGGCCCGCTTCCGGTCGGGGGATCGAGATGCAGCCATGGAGCATCGACGGACGAATACCAGCTCATGGAACCGGCTCCGTTGTTCAGTATGCTCAACGTCTGCGAGGAGGGTGGGGGGGCCATCTCGTCTGCCTCGAAGAAGAGCGCGTTCGTACCCAGCACGAGCATCGGGCTCGGTGTCAACGGATACGGGTCGTACCCGTCCTCGATCCCGTCACCGTCGGTATCCGGGTCGAGCGGATCGGTCTCGCCCGGGTCCACTATACCGTTCCCGTTCACATCCTCTTGAGAATCGGGCAGGCCGTCCCTGTCCCGGTCCTGACCCGGAAACGGGTCGCCCGTCGTGCGGACCCACACCTGCATGCCTGCCTCGCCGGTCACACCCGCCACCGCCTCGGCGCCAAACCGGGTGACCACGGCCACCTCGCCTGTCGCGCCAACCGTGCCGGACGGGATATCCTCTCCGTCCAGGGTGAATGTCCCGTCGCTCCTGACATAGTACGTCCCGGAGACGGTACGTTGATCGTCGCTGTCCGAGATCGTGCCGTTGTACTGACCGCTGCTCAGGGTCAGGGTGCCCAGCTCCGCAACCTGCTGGAAATCGTGAGCTACGGTCAACCCGTGCACTCTGTACGTGCCGATAAAGTCGCTGTTCGACAGGCCGCCGCCGCGACGCAGGTACGCGCTGTAGACGAGCCCGCCTTCTGGAAACCGGATATCGGTTCCCGGGGTTAGACGCCGTGTCCGAAGCACAATATCGCCATAGGCGCCGACTGTCGCATTTTGCGACGACTGGCCTGCTACGCTCATCCTGCCGTCACTGCTCACTATATACGTGTAGGTAGCCGGCTGGCCGTCGATGTCCTGCTCGCGGAGGCTCCCTGAACCGTCTGCGTAGGCCACCCCGAGAGCGGTCTCGGCCGACCCGCCCGGCTTCACCCAGAGCGAGTGCATGCTGTACGTCCCGGAGAATGTGCTGTTGGATAGGCCTGAACCTCGACGGAGGGCCAACCGCAGCCCCGCCATCCCTTCGTCGAGCAAGGGAACGGCCCCCGGATATACTATCTCGGTCACAGCAGCAAGCTCACCCGATAGACCCACCGTCCCGTGCGCTGCCGACGCCCCGTCTATTGTGAACGTACCGTCCTCGTGAACCGAGTACAAGTGCCCTCCAAATTCCGTGTCGGTGTCCCCGTCGGTGTCCGTCAACGTGAGAGATTCCGAATACCCGCCGTCCCCGTCGTAGCTTCTCGTGCCGGTCCCTATGCTCGAGTCGCCATCGTTCTCGGCCAGGATGTCGTGCGCACCGTATCCGCCGGCAAGCATCGCGTTCGAGTACCTTCCCGAGCCCGTCGCCACTTCATCCACGCCGATATCTACCACGCCGTTTGCAGGCCTCGGATCGTCCTCGAAATCAAATGGCGGCGCTCCCGTGTTGGTGCCCGCATCGATGCACGGGGACGTTTCCCGCAGACGGAAATTGTCGTCGCCGGCATTTACAAACTGCGGGTCAGCATACAGGTCGCCACGCCCTGCCGAGCAGCCGATATACGTGGTTGTCAAGTTGTAAAAGTCGTTCCAGCCCAGAGATACGCTTGCGCCGTGGACCCGGACCACTCCTGCATCACCGCCCATTACTATGTTGTTGAAGATATCGGGTTTTGAGAAATCCCGCGCGTATACGCCCGAGTTCGGGTTGTTGAACATGACGTTGTTGATCACCAGCGGTTCCGACCCGCCCCGAACGTAAACACCGGCTTCGCAGTCCGTGAATATGTTGTTGGCGATGGTGGGACTGGTGCTGTGGTCTGCCAGAACCCCGCAGGTCGCGGCGCTCATTATGCGGTTTGACTCGATGAGCGGGCTCGAGAAATTGTACGCCGCCACGCCATAACGGCACCCGGTTACCACGCTGTCACGGAGCACCGACGTGCCGTAGCCGAACTCCACGCCACTCTCCTCGCCCGCGTTGATAACGCTGAGGTTCTCTACCACCACGCCGCCGGTGTCACAGGCGATGACCACGTTCCCCTGGCCGTTGATCGCGGTGAGTTCAGGGCCCGAGCCGCGCAGTGTTACCAATCCCTTGTTTACTCTGACATTTTCGGTATAGGTGCCGGGCGATATGCTGATTACATCGCCGGCTCCCGCTGCAGTGATCGCGCTTTGGATCGTCTGGTACTGCGAAGGGACATAGAGCACGTCGGCCATAACAGGGGCGGTCACAAATAAAAACAGGAGTGCTAATGCAGCGAGTAGCCGGAGTCCTACGGCAGTTCTTACTACAGTGCAACTACGCAGGCATCTTGTCACAGAGACCCTATGCCTCGAACAATGCAAAATCTAAACCGGACAACTGACAATGCAAATTTACTGCTTACGCAGCATGCCTGTACACTACTTGTCGTTTCATTTTGCATTGTCCGTTGTCCGTTTTGAATTGTCTATTGACTCGTTCTCTGCTCCTTTCAAGTCGTCCGCTTTCTGTCTGACCCGTTGAAGGAGTTCGTCCATGACCATCTTAACGCCGTTGGCGCGATCATCTGTTCTTCCGTTGCCGAGTATGTGCGCACAGGTTGCGAGCCGAGCAGCCACCTCCTCCTCGAGCCACCGGGCAACGTGTTCCGCCGAGAGTTTTGGGTCAACGGCAACGTGTTTCGCGTCATTGTGGTTCAGAGCGGCCTGTATCTTCTCACGCAACTTCAGCTCGGTCTCGTCCACATCGGTCAGCAGGAACGAAACATCGCGTACGCTTACCGAGATGAAGTCCAACGCAAGAGATTCTTCGCCCCGGCCCGTATAGATCTTTACATCGGTCAGCGGGATGAAGTTACAGTCCTGGTTATTTGCAAAATTCAACAACCCTTCGTTTGACAGTAACGAGGCGTTGCCTTCAACCCAAAGGTTGTTGCGCAAATAAAGCAGCGTCCGACCGCCGCTGCTCTCGGGCATCGCACACCCCCCTTATTCCATCTACGCGAAACTCCCAACGCAGAGCGGGCGTTGTAGTGCCCCTTCCCGCCTCGCTCTGCAGCCGGTTCGGTTTCTCAAACGCGCATGAGCTTCTTGTTCTCGGTCCTGCCCGGCGTGTTGCGCCGTCTTCGCGCCTTGAGCGCGTGGGCCTTGTAAAAGAGCGACGGTTCTATTATAGCCTCATGTAGGCCCTGCGTTTCAAGGTCGCCGTATCGTACGCGCCCGCGGTACGTACGGTTCTCGAGTATTATCGCGACCGCCTGCCGCGACCACTTCCTGCCCTTGCGCGTGCGAATACCTCTGCTGTTCAGCAGATTGACAACCTTGCCCGTGCTGCGGCACCGAAGATACTCTCTGAATATGGTCTTGACTATGGCGGCCTCGTGCTCGTTTACGACGAGCGCAGGATCGTTGCCGTCGCCCCGCTTGTACCCAAACGGCGCCGGCCCGGTGCCGTAACGACCTTGCAGCACGGCCCTAAGCTGTCCCTGCTTGACCTTCTGCCCGTGCCTGGACCCTTCCTGGTTCAACTCCGCAAGCTTGCCCCCGGGCTTTGTTCCTCGATACCTCTTCTCTGCGAGTGTGCTCACCTATCTCCACCTCCGTTCCGTCCTTGAATGGAGCACATTGTCGGACGTCTCATTCCAACCCAACTATGTCCTAATGATTCTCCATTGTGTTGTTCCTCGCGCGTCACTCTTGCGCCAGGAACTTATAGTCCCCTTGTTGCAGGATGCTTATCCCCTACAACGGGTTCTCTCGTCCCGGCTCACCTCCTTTCTTCCGCCGACCTTCTCCGGAGGATTGAGTCATACCCCCGGCGAAACCCACCGGCTGCCTATTGACTTGACAACATGTTTCTCTCGCACATCTAGCTCTCCTATAGATGATATAGATATTTTAACCCTCCTGTCAATAGATTTGTCAAGCTTTTTTTTCGCCCTTTTCCGTGGCCCGGGAGTGCCTGATAGTGGCGGCGGCAACAACGGGGTTCCGGACAGAGTCGAGCGCCATCGATGAGAGAGCTGCCGGAAGGTGGCTTTTGGGAGGTTCTGCGCCGTTTTGACGTCTTTGCGGCCCGCTTCTCTCGGCTATTTCGCGAGGTCGTAGAAGGTCCGATCGTCAAATCGGTGCGACCTGATGCGGCCCTCGTCCTCAAGCCGTGCGAGAAGCTTCAAAACATAGGGAGGCGGCGTGCCAAGCGCGGTCACGACGTCCTCGAGAACAGCCGACCGTCTCGCAAGCAGTGCGATCACGCGCTCCCCGTCGTCACGTGACCGCTCGACCTCGTGGACATTCCTCGCGTGCGCTACGACGATCTCTGTCTCGACCGCGAACGCGCTCCTGGCCCGTTCCATCTCTTCCTCGCCAAGCCTGAGAGCAAACTCCTCGCTCGGCGGCCTCACAACCGTGTTCAACTGCACTTTATCGGGTCGGATTCTGTTGACAGCATCGTTGAGTGCCGCAAGCTCTTCGGGCGTGTCATTTATGCCCTTGACAAGCATTATCTCAAGCCACATGCCCCCATCGAACCGCTCGCGGAAAGTCACCATCCCGTCTATGATTCTGTCCAGATCCAAACCCGGCGCCGGCCTGTTTATCCGCTCGAGGACATCCTGAGTGGCCGCGTCGAGCGACGGTACAACCACGTCTGCCCTGAGGAGGGCTTCGCTCACTTCCGGCTCGAAGAGCAGCGACCCGTTGGTAAGCACCGCAACCCGGAACCGTGTCATCGCCTTTATCGCGGCGATTATCTCACCTATCGCAGAGTTCAGCGTTGGCTCGCCCGAACCGGAAAACGTGACGTAGTCCGGTTCGTGCCCGAGTGCGAGGATCTCTGCCAGCTCGTCGAGGACCGGCCCGGGCGCAACATACTCCTTGCGCTCGAGGGTCGGTTCGGGCGTCCGCCCGAGCTGGCAGTAGACGCAGTCATAGGTACACGTCTTCAACGGCACCACGTCCACACCCAACGACGCACCAAGCCGGCGCGACGCCACCGGTCCGAAGATGTGGTTCTCTTTGCCCATCATGCGCATTCTACCACGCTCCTCCGCGCAAAGCCAACCGGAGCATTTTCGTTCCGAGAGGTCGAGCCCTCCTCTTCCAAATCCGCGCCGATTGAAGTATAATCCGATACGCGGCTTGCGGAGAACGGTTTGAAACCTACAGGTTATTGCACCGGCATAGAAGGAACGGCAATGAAGATATCCATCCTGGGAGCGGCAGTTTACGACGAAATCATCACCCATCTCGGCGAACGCAGAGAGTCTTACGGCGGTATAACGTATAACGTGGCGGCGTTATCCTCGATAGTCGCCGAGGGAACGGTGATATCGCCTATCAGCAATGTCGGCGCGGACCATTTCGAGAACGTGCGCGATCTGATGGCGAGCCACCGAGGCGTCGATGTTTCGGATCTGGAACGCGTGGACGGCAAGCTCACGCACGCCAAGCTGACATACAAGAGCGCGTCCTGGCGGGACGAGATTGTCACCAACTTGATGGCCCCGCTGACAGCGGAACGCGCGCTTGCTGCCTCGGACAGCGACGCGATCCTCGTCAACTTTGTGAACGGTACCGAGGTCGAACTCGAGACGCTCGCTGCGCTGCGCGAGAAGACAACGTCGTTCTTCCAGCTCGACGTGCACAGCAAAGTCTGGGAGTGGAGCCCGGACGGGTCGCGGTCGAAGGCGCCGTTTGCCGACTGGCGCGAGTGGTTTGGGCTTCTCGACGCCGTCCAGATGAACGAGTTTGAATGCGCAATGGTCATCGGCCGGGAGGTAAAAGAGGAACCCGACTTCGTCGCGGCCGCTGTCGAGATGCTCGATGCCGGACCCAAGATCGTGCTCGTGACGCTCGGGCCGCAGGGATCGGTGATGGCGTACCGCGACAACAGCACGGTATACACATCGGCATGTCCTGCGGCACAGGTGGACAACGTGGTCGACACGACCGGGTGCGGCGACTCGTTCTCGGCGGGGTTCATCTGGAACTACCTCCAGAGCAAGAGTCCGGTTGCGGCAAACGCCGCCGCTAACATTGTTGGCGGCATCAACTGCACAACGTCCGGGATAGGCCAGCTCGAAGAAGCGCGCAACGCGTTGGGCCAGATACCGCGTTGGTTCCCGGAGTTGGCAGAGAAGCTCGATGCCGGCTGGCCGGGGCACAAGGTCACCGCCTAGCGCACGTTTACGAGCAGGAAGGAAAGACAGATGGCCAAGAAGAAGGACTACGAGATTCACGTTATATCGAACACTCACTGGGACAGGGAATGGGTCTACCCGTTCGAGGAAACCCGGCTGCTGCTGGTCGAGTTCATGGATCACCTGCTCGACTTGCTCGAAGACCAGCCCGATTTCCACTCATTCCTTATGGATTCACAGGTCGGGTGCGTCGATGACTACCTCGAACTGCGACCCGAGAACCGCGCCCGGATCGAGAAACAAGTCAAGAGTGGGCGGCTCATCATCGGCCCGTGGTACACGTTGCCCGAGGAGTACATTGTGAACGGCGAGTCGCTCGTGCGCAACCTGGTCGTCGGCCATCGGGCCGCGAAGAGCTACGGCAAGGTCAGCAAGCTCGGCTACACTCCGTTCTCTTACGGCCAAACCTCGCAGATGCCCCAGATCTACCAGGGATTCGGCATCGACACGATCATATTCTACCGCGGCATAAACACGCCTCATTCCGAATTCATCATGGAGGGACCCGACGGCTCGCGGCTCATCGGCACGCGGTTCGGCGCTCTCTCCAGGTTCAGCTACTATTTCTACCTCTACCGCGTGGTGATGCACGACAAGACCCGCGACGAGTGGTGGTACGACTGGGACCGGGGAGCGTTGCCGTTCCGGCTTTGTAACGAAGATCACCCGCGCGCCCACTACTACATAGTGGACCCGGCCAAGAAATTCCAGTTGCTGGACAAGATACCGGAGGGGATGGCCAAGCTGCTCCGGGACGAGTCGAAGCACTTCACCACACGCTACATCGCGTGCATGCAGGGGTTCGACAGCTCGGAACCCGACCCGCTTGAACGGATGCTGATAGCCGAATGCCAGAAACATCTCGAGGATGGCGTCATATTCCAGAGTAGTCTGGCGGACTACATGAAGAAGATGCGCCGTGCGGTGAAGAACCCGACCGTGATCCGCGGCGAGAGCCGTGATCCCGGAGCAACGGGCAAGTGGACCCACCTTTTCGGCGACGTCATATCGAGCCGCACAAAGACGAAACGCAGGAACGCGCGCTCTGAGAACAACCTGCAACGGTGGGCGGAACCGTTTGCAGCTATTGCGTTTACGCTCGGAGCCGAGTATCCGAAAGCGGCGCTCGACCGCGCCTGGAAGATGCTGCTACAGAACCATCCGCACGACACGATATGCGGCGCCGGCATCGACCAAATGGAGAAGGATATGGTGCACCGATTCGACCAGATCGACATCATCTCCGAAGGCGTGATGCGGCGCGCGTTCCAGGCCATCCAGTACCGCATCGACAACTCCGATATAGACCAGCGCGACGCTGTCCTGACGGTCTTCAACCCGTGCCCGTACGAACGGTCGGAGGTGGTCACCGCCTACGTTGACCTTCCGGATGAGTCGGGGTACGACGCGTTCTCGATTCGTGACGAAAAGGGCAAAGCGATGCCCAAACAGGAAGTGTCGCGGTTCCCGCACGGGACGCTCGTGCGCAACCTGACCGATATCAGCCTCGAACTGCGTGCGCAACGAGTGAATCTGCATTTCTTGGCCGACAAGATCCCGCCACTCGGGTACAAGACGTTCCACGTGAAGCACGAAAACGCCGAGAAGGCGTACACCGGCAGTCTGGTTGTCGCGACCAACACCATGGAAAACAAGCAGCTAAGCGTTAAGATCAACGACAACGGTACGTTACGCGTCGAGCACAAAGCCACGGGCAACGTGTATGACGGGCTCCACTACTTCGAGGACTGCGGCGAGACGGGCCATTCGTGGGTCCACATGACCCCCGAGTTCGACGAGGTCATCACGAGCCACGGGTGCCACACACAGATCGTGCTCGAGGAGGAAGGGCCGCTGCTGGCTCGGTACCGGGTCGACACGCACATGATGGTGCCCGCAGGCCTCGAGCAGAAGAACGACGGTGTGCATCGTAGCGAGGAGAGAAGGGCGCTTGTCATCTCGTCGTACGTCACGTTGCGCAAGGGCCAACGCTGGGTTGACATAAGAACCCGGCTCGACAACCAGTGCCGATTCCACCGGCTTCGTGCGGTCTTCCCGACGAACATTGCCGCCGAGGTTTCCTGCGCGGAGGCGGCGTTCGACGTCATCGAGCGGAAGATAGTCCGCACTCCCGACAGCGTCTACTACGGCAGGGAAAACCCGTCGTATCCCAACCACCGGTTCGTCGATCTGAGCGACGGTGAAGCGGGCCT
>Ga0114922_10001896_pt1 | contig 19799 bp, 15 predicted proteins | sample AartaG_FD_100975 | JGI IMG/M metagenome (GOLD analysis project Ga0114922, IMG submission 100975) | Deep subsurface microbial communities from Aarhus Bay to uncover new lineages of life (NeLLi) - Aarhus_00045 metaG | ecosystem: Environmental > Aquatic > Marine > Oceanic > Sediment | place...
CCCTCCCCCCCCTCCCAAAACACCGGTCCCCGCGGGGGGTGAAGGCAAATAACGGGTCAATATCTCCTGAGTGCGCGCCAATTCCAGCGGACCTGATCCGATGGAAAGACGGCCGTCTTCATCGACCTTATCATAATAATTCGTGAGGGCGTCGGCATCAGTATCAATCGATTTTTTGGGTTTGGACATCAAAATGGTCCTTTACTTTATCAAAATCGAGCCGGCAACGACATTCGCCACCCGGCTGCGCATCGAAATGATGTCTCCTTTGTCTTCGGGATGGACACTGTTGGTCAAAAATATGACGATCGTTTCTGTATCGGGATCGATAACCAGAGATGTGCCGGTGTACCCGGTGTGGCCAAAAGCGTTTGGCCCGAACAGGTCGCCCTGATTTGTCGAGTAGCCAGACTCCAAATCCCATCCCAGCCCCCGCCCGGCAAAATCCGCAATCCGGTAAATCTCTGTCATCCGGTCCACAGCCAAAGGGCTGAGAATCCGTTTGCCGTTAAAGCTTCCATGATCGAGCATCATCCTGGCAAAAATTGCCAGATCATCGGCCCTCGAAAATAGGCCTGCGTTTCCAGAGACTCCTCCCAACATTCTTGCCAGAGGATCATGGACCACACCGATAAGAGGTTTTCCGTCAAATACCTGAGTAGGCACACACAAAGGCAGAAACTCTTCCGCTGGTGTATAAAAAGTGTGATTCATCCCCAACGGCTCAAAAATATTTTCTCTGGAAAACGCTGCAATAGTCTTACCCGTCACTTTTTTCACGATGTAGGAGAGGGTTATGAAACCCAGGCAGCTGTAATGGAATTCTTCACCCGGGGGATTGAGTTTTTGCAGATGGGCGATATGATCGACCATGGATTCCAGAGTAATAGGATATCCGTATTTATCCTTCAAATCCTCGACATCAGTATAAGGAGGAAGGCCAGAGGTGTGGGTGAGCAGATGCCACAGGCGGGCATCTTCCCCGGATTTTCCCTCTTCATCGGTGAAAGCCTTAAATTCCGGGATAAAATCCGTCACCTTGTCCCACAAACGGAACCGGCCCCGCTCGACCAACATCATGACAGATGTGGCGGTGGCGATGGGTTTGGTGATCGAAGCCATGTCGAATATTTTCGAAACGTCCATCGGAGCCAACTCAGGAATCCATTGGCTGTGGCCGAAGGCCTTGCGCCACACGGTTTTTCCCTTCCGAACGACCAGAATAACCGCTCCGGGAAATTCTCTTCTGTCGATGGCTTCCCTTATGATCTTGTCCACACGGGCAAGGTGTGCAGAAGACATCCCCACCGATTCAGGCATCTCGGAGGGTTCGAGTTTGGGTTTGGTTTGACAGCCATTGAGAAAAACAAGGATCGATAGGACAGAAAAAATAAATATTTTGGGAAGCGATTTCATCAGGATATCCTTAAAATTTCGGTTTAACCATATTACACAAATGTTCCTTTGGCAACCATTATGGCCTTCCCTCCAACAAAAACATCGATATCATCCACTTTTTCTTCGGCTTTTAAGTAAAGAAGAGATGGCCGGCCGATTTCATGGCCTTGTTCGACACGAACATCGATCTGGCTTTGGCCAAAATAGCGGTGCTTTGCAAGATAGCCAGCCAAGCATCCATTGGCACTCCCTGTAGCGGGGTCCTCAGGGATGCCATAATAGTCCACAAAAACGCGTACGCTCAGGTCATTCTGGTTTTCCCTTGCTTCAGGACAGAATAAGAGAGGAGCTTTGGCCTGAATATTTTCCACCGATTTCATGAATTTTGCAAAGTCGACCTTGGCTTTTTTTAGATAGGCCAAACTCTTAAGCGGAACGATCAGAAAAGGGATGCCAGTGGAAACCTCCTGGATCGGAAACCTTTCATCGAAAGCATCCTGATCGAGGTTCAAGGACTGAGCCATTTGTCCTTTTTCGACCTCAAGTCCAAAAACAGGGGATTTTTGCTTCATCCAGAGGACATCGGGTTGATTCTCTTTATAGCTAAAAGTAACAGGGATCTGTCCGACCTTCAAGTTCAAAACGATTTTTTCAACGGGCTTTTTCAGTATTTCCTGTTGGATCACAAAAGCCGAACCCAAAGTGGGATGCCCGGCAAACGGGAGTTCCTCTTCAGGCGTGAAAATACGGACATCGAATCCTCCCTCCTTTTCATCGTCGGTGAGAATGAACGTCGTCTCTGAATAGTTCATCTCCTTGGCAATCATCTGCATATCCGAGTTCAAAAGATCATCAGCGTTCCGGAATACTCCGAGCTGATTCCCGGCATATTTATCTTCGGCAAACACATCCACGATATAAAACTTATGTTCCATGGGAACAGCCTCCCTCAGATATTTTCCTCTCCATAGTATTTACCTGAACTATTCATAAAAAACGTCGATGTATTTTTTTTACTTCTGCAATGTCAGGAATTTATCCTGACATTGTTGAAAAAACTTTTCAAGAAGAATCTTTCAATATTCATCGGTGTTTTTTACCCTTCGGGCGAACCGATCTTGCTGCACCTGCTTTGTTGTGACCCATTTGCGGTGGACCACCACAGCTGCAAGGGTCACTCCTCGCTTCTGCAGTAACCTCGGTCCGTGAATAATCCAGGTTTATTGGGGTCAGACCGAGTCAAGTCATTCTTAAAAAATAACTTAGGTCATTATAAATTACGGGAAATTGCCTTAGCTGTTTTTTAAGGGGATAAAAGATGCGTTCAAGAAAAACCATTTTTAAAATTTTCTGGATATCAAAACATTCGACTGAAATTCAAAGAAGGAAATCAAAGCGGATTTGACTTTGGGCAATTGTTGTTTTATAAATCCCACGAATCGATCTAAACATGAGTTTGGGAATTCTATCTGCACTCGCTTTGTTGCCCATCCTCTCTGTGTTCGTTCTGATCGTTGTGCTCAGAAAGCCTGCCACTCGAGCTATGCCTGTGGCGTACTTTATCACCATTCTTTTGGCCCTGCTCGTGTGGAAAGTTCCTCTCCTCCAAATCGCAGCCGCGTCTCTCGATGGACTTGTGACTGCGGCCTCGATTTTGTATATTGTCCTGGGAGCTGTCCTCCTTCTCAATCTTCTCCAGGAAAGCGGGTCTATCCATGCCATCCGAAGGAGCATGTTCCTGATCTCGCCTGACCGCCGTGTTCAAGCCATCATCATCGCTTTCTTTTTCGGCGCTTTTATCGAAGGCTCGGCCGGATTCGGCACTCCGGCAGCTGTGGCCGCTCCTCTTCTGGTCGCTGTCGGCTTCCCAGCTATGGCTGCAGTCATGGTCACCCTGATCATCCAAAGCACACCCGTTTCCTTCGGAGCGGTCGGGACACCCATCCTGATCGGCGTCAATGCGGGTTTGAGCGGGCAAGCCGAAGTCACCAGTTATCTGAACACCCATTCCATTGACTTTCCCGCTTATCTTCATGCTATCGGCGGCAAAGTCGCCATCATTCACGGAATCACAGGAACTCTCATCCCTCTTATCCTGGTGCTGATGATGAGCCGGTTTTTCGGTCAAAATCGAAAGTGGACAGATGGTCTTTCCATCCTTCCGTTCGCTCTTTTTTCCGGCTTGTGTTTCACCATCCCTTACACATTGACCGGCGTATTCTTGGGGCCAGAATTTCCCACGCTTGTCGGTTCCCTCCTAGGTCTGATTTTTGTCATCCCCGCAGCCAAATCAGGCTTCCTCATCCCAAAGGATATCTGGGACTTTCCGCCACAAAAAACTTGGCCCTCTGAATGGGAAGGCCAAAAATATGCTGCAGATACGAATGTTCCAATAAAGACCGACATTTTCAGGGCATGGCTCCCCTACATTCTTGTGGCGATATTCCTTCTAGTCAGCCGCTTATGGCCATGGCTCATGAAGGTCTTGGCATCTTTTACTCTGAGTTGGCGGCAGATTTTTGACACGCCGATCGACACCAGCTTCCAGCCTTTATTTTTGCCCGGATTTCTTTTTTTGATCGTGTCCATCCTCACATTATTTGTGCAACAGATCTCTAAAAAACAGGCCAAAAAAGCTGTCAAGAGATCATTTCGTATGCTCATCGCTCCAACAATAGCCCTCGCCTTCGCTGTTCCGATGGTCAAAGTTTTTATCAACAGCGGAATCCAAGGAGGGCTGGATAAGATGCCCGTTGTTTTAGCCTCTGGAGCTTCTGCTTTGGTCGGGAAAGCTTGGGTAGGCCTGGCTGCTGTGATCGGCTCCTTGGGAGCTTTTATCGCTGGCAGCAACACATTCTCCAACATGATGTTCAGCTTGTTTCAATTCGCGACAGCCATCAAAACAGGAGTCGTTCCAGGAGTCATCGTCGCACTCCAGGCAGTGGGAGGAGCAGCGGGAAATATGATATGTGTGCATAACGTGGTCGCTGCATCGGCTGTCGTGGGATTGATCGGAAAAGAGGGGCACCTGATCCGTAAAACCCTTATTCCGATGGTTTATTACCTGATCGTGGCTGCCATCATCGGGACCGTAATGCTGCAAGTTTTTAAAATTTAACTCGTTACTTTTTTTGCGACATCAATATTTCGATCTCTTCGAGTTCCTTCGGCACATCCTTTGTCAAGACTTCGCATCCATCCTTTGTGATCAAAACAGTGTCCTCGATCCGGATCCCGAAGTTTTTTTCGGGATAGTACAGAGCTGGCTCGATGGCAAAAACCATGCCCTCTTTCAATCGGACACCACGAGGGCCGACATCGTGGACACACATACCGACATAATGCCCGATGCCCCCTTTTAATCCCCTAGGATCTAAACCCTTTTGTTTCATGACATCAGCCACATGCTTCCGAACATCCTCCGAAGTAACACCAGGCCTATAAGCTTCGATACAGGCTTTCTGGACAGCCAACACGATCTGATATACTTCTCTTTGTTCAGGAGTGAACCTACCTGAGACGGGCCATGTGCGGGTAATATCCATACACAGGTAATCGAGGTCAGCCCCAAAATCCATCAACACCAATTCTCCGTCCTCGGCCTCTCTGGCATTTTCATCGTAATGCCAAATGCAGGAATTGGGCCCAGAGCCCACGATCGGGGGGTAAGCCGCCCCTTTGGCTCCATTTCTTAGTATAACGTGCATGGCCGCCGCTTCGATCTGGTACTCGAAAACACCTGGTTTAGTGGCCAGCATGGCTTGCCTTACTCCCTCCGCCGAGATTTTTCCATTCTTCCTCAGGATCTCGATTTCCTCGGCTGACTTGATAACCCTCATCTCATCGATCAAAGGCGCAATATCGTTAAATGCCAAAACCGGATACCGCTCCTTGAGTTTTTTTATCCGGTAATTGTCGAGGGAAATCTGGTCGTTGTAGTGAATCCTATTTTTTCGGCCCACAAAAATCAGCGTCTCCCAACGGGCATTGTCCACAGAATCCCGAGGAGATAACCGCACATGAAAGGTCAATCCATATCTTCTGGCATTCCGCGCAAGAAATTCATCGAAATAGGAAACAGAATAGATCTCTGTAAAACCAGTTTTTTGTTTGGCATCCTCATCTTTCAAAAGATTTTCCCCTTCGACCATTATCTCTCTGGGTGTCTGCCTAGGTAGGAACAAAAAGGATTCCTTGGTTTTCGGAGACATGATCACAATAGCCCCTGTATCCTCGATCCCTGTGAAGTAGTAGAAATCGTTATCCTGCCGGAAATGCCCTCCGGGTGTGGGCATGCCATCGCCAAACAAGACGATCATTCCCTCATCCACTCGGTCCATCAACGTCCCTCTACGTCCGATCATTTCCTGTTTCGAAAATCCGACTCTTTGGGCAAACAGTACGGGATGGAAGACAAAAAAAGACAAAATAAAAACCAAAAGGATTAGCCAAAACTTATTTCGGGGCATGATAGTCTCCTAATTGTCGATTTTGACGATTCTTCCTTCGATTTTGTAATCGAGGTGCTCATGCTTTTCCAGCCAGCTGATCAAGACATGATTGATCACTACGCCTGTATCCTCACTTTCTCTTACAGGAAAACCGAAGTATTTATCCTTGGCCTGGCCAACCAGGTAGTTGTTGCTCACGACGGTGAAGACCTTGTCGGGATGAAGGACCTTCCCCTCTTTTACTAGAATCTCCCCGTTAACAGTGATGCGAACGATCCGCTTTCCCATAGGTTTTGAACTTTTGGCATGATAGGAATAACATAAACCCGATATTTGAAGTCTATCCCAATCTTTTTCGACATCGTGCTCGAGCAGGTCCTTGATCTCCTTACCGGTAAGTTCAAAAACCACCAGAGTATTCCGGAAAGGAGACACCTCGAAGATATCCCCTTTCGTGATCGGACCAGCCGAAATGTTACCCCGTATCCCCCCAGAGTTATGAAAACCTACTTCAACTCCGGTTTTCCAGCGCATGGCATCCGTTATCCAGTTTCCCAACGGATTCTCCACGAATTTCCCCTTGTAATAGTACTCTCTTTTTGCCTTGCCGATCACCTTGGCATATTCTGATCCGATGGCTTCATCCACATGCTTAACCAAAGCCTTTATTTGAGGATATGGTTTCAATCGTTCTTCTGCCCAAAGGGGGACCTGTTTTCCTTCATAATCCACCACGCAATCATCTTGGACATCCACCTTTAAATACCCTAATGATCTTTGGTGTCCTCGAGAGGACTGGATCAACACGCCATTGACCTTTTCGAACCGGCCTTCCTCGGATGCGACCAAAATGATATCGATTCCTGAAACATTTTTTGCGACATCCAAGGCTTCATAGTATTTCCCATGAAACATCACGACGATGAGATCCGTCTTTTTGTCCAATTCGGGAATCTTGGACCGCAGTGTCGGAACAACCTGAAGAACATCCAAATCTGCGATGCGTTCCTTCAAAACTTCGATCATGAATCTTTCGGACATAATACCGATAAATCCCACATTCAGCTCTCCGATGCTGGAGATATGGTATGGCTTCACAGGAAGGAGTTCTCCGGTTTTTTTGTACACGATATTGGACATTACTGTCGGAAAATTCCCCAGCCGGGTAAGCCCCAAGGCATTGTTGGGACCCAAGTCAAAATCATGATTCCCGAAACACCAAACATCACACCCCAGCTCGTTTAAAAATTCAATCATCAATCCGCCGGTCACATTTTTGTATTTCAATTCAGCCGCCAGAGTTCCGGTCATGATATCCCCAGTGTCGACATAAAAGACATGGTCTTCCTTTTCTCTAATTTCATTTAAGTAGTGCCAGGTGGTCTCCATGCCCCCCACCCACCTTTCGCTATCGTCGGTTTTGATTTTGAATGGCTTATAGATCCCATGCGTGTCGTTCGAATGGAGGAAAACGATGGTTTCCGAAAACAAAGAGGGGACAAGGAAGAACAAAAAAATCGAAACCAAAATAAGGAACTTGGGTTTGCTCACAAAAAGGCTTATAGCACAGACAAAAAATTAATGTCAAATGGAGTGATCAGTTATGTGGCTAGTTTTTGATGACTTTAAAGGCCGCTTTTTCCAGGAATAAGTTGTCTTGATCATCCGATCGGACAAAATACATGTGGTTCTCAGAAATGTAAAGAGGCTTATCAGGCACTTGTGTGGCTCCCAAGAATTCACCTTTTACCGAAAAAATATCCACCGGAATCGGGCCTTTCTCCTCTGTGATGTCATTTTTTATCCGAAAAACGAACACATGTTCCTCGGTCATCAATACCTGGTCAAAAAAGGTCTTTTTATCTGGAATTTTTTTGATAAGACTTCGAACGACGCTCCTGGGCCATCCGCGTTCTTTTCCGAAGGCTTCTATATCGTTTTCAAAATATTTTTTTTCGTTTTTGCTTAAACTTTCAGGCTGGATTTTTCTATGTATGTGGCTTGCGGTTTCTCCCATCTCGTCCAGAATCAAGATGTCGTATCTATCCCCTATTCCTATGGCCGAATACCGGCCAAAATGGGAAAATTCTAGGGAGGGAGCAAATTCACCCCGTGAGAAATTGAATAGGACCAACCGGCCGGTCTCGTCTGGAGCCGAGACCGAAAAGGCCCTAAGGGGAACCTGGAAGAAGCTTTCCAGGACGTTGTTCTGGCTATCGACCATCACCTGGCTTTGATTATCCTGTCCCCAGATCCAACCATAAAAACGGTCCTCGCCTATATAGCTGACGGCGAGACGCCCGTCCAGGTGAATTCGCTCGACGAAATCACCTTTTTCGTTAAAGAAAGTCAAATTATACATTTCATCCGCAACGACGAGCTGGCCTTTTTTTGTATAGGTAAGGAGATGGGGATTTTGGTAATCTCCCGGCCCCTGCCCTTTCTGACCGAATGTTTGGATCAGCTTTCCTTTGGGTGAAAATTTCAAAACCTTGTGCTCCGTCCTGTCCAATACGTATAAGTTGGAATCGGAATCCTCACAAACAGAAGCGATCGAGGCAAACATTAAATCTTTTTTGCCGATTTCCAGTGTTTTGTTGACCCTCAACTCGATCTTGTTTGCAGATCCAGCAACACCAATATTCAGGGCCATAATCCAAAGAAATAGGACAACAATGCTTTTTCTTCTCATCATATGATTATACTTACACCCCGGCTAAAATGTTAACCTGAATTATTTATAAAAACTGCCGATACCTACTTTCAAAAGACTTCCATTCATATTATCGGCATCTTTTACCCTATGGGCGAACCGATCTCACAGCATCGGCTTCGTTGCAACTCATTCGTAGTAGTTCACTACAACTTCATGAGCTACTGCCTTGCCGCTACTGCAATCTCAGTCCGTGAATAATCCATCTTTCACCTGAATTATTTATAAAAAATTCCGATGATAGCATTAATTTTCAAGAGAAAAATATTAATAAATATAATAAAACTCCTCACCGGCAGATTTTACTATTCAGGCGAGCTAATCTCTTCGATTTTACACATACCTTAAAGTTGGGGTGGGGCGGATTGGCCAGGCTAATATAGTTTCTAGGAAAGGTGTTAAAAATCTGATCTAGAGTGGAGGGGATGCCTATTGTTTCTTGAGCTCGATATCGCCTTGCCCTCCATCTCCAGTCTCCCAGTATCCTTTCAATATATCGTCTTCCAACTCGAGCGTGATCCAAATGGTTTGACTTTCCATTTCCTGCGTGATCGTAAAATTGAAAGTTAGGGTGCCATCTTCGAATTCGATATCCTCACATTCTATATCAGTCAGCATCCCCAGGGAGTCGGACATCGTGGCCGCTAATTCGCCTTCTTTCTCCGTGATAACGAGTGTCACTTCATCTTCCCCTTGGTCAGGAACGAATGTGGATCCTATCCATGTTCCGGTCAGGGCGACTTCTTGGCTGAATGCAAAAATTGAGCACAAGGCGATAATAAAAATAAACAGTGCCAAATAGGTTGATGATTTCTTCATATACGTCTCCTTTTACAAACATCCTCTCTCATGTTCATCATGTTATACGAAAAGGAATGAGAAAAAGTTCTAAGATACTTTAGTTCTGTATCTCTCCATCGATCCCGATCAAGACCTTCTTGACGTTAATATTGGTTTCAGACATCGCCACGGCTCTCTCGACAATGTGGTTCAATCCAGAGCAGCAAGGCACCACCATGGTTGCCACGGTCAGAGAATAGATGGTGTTGTTCTTGAGAATTTCTGCGATCTTTTCGATATAGGGGCTTGTATCGTCCAGCTTCGGACAGGCAATGATCAATTTTTTTCCCTTCAGGAGGTCCTGGTGAAAACTCCCCAACGTGAAAGCGGTGCAGTCGGCAGCTATCAGGAGATCGGTTTCGTTGAAATACGGAGCAAGCGGCGAAACAAGGTGCAGTTGGATGGGCCATTGGCTCAACTCCGAAGTTCCGGAGATGGCCTTGCCTTCCTGAGATGGGGCTGTTTTTTTTATCTCCTGAGCCATGCTCCCCGGACAACCGCAAGCTGAAGGCGGGACCGCGGGTTCTTCTTCAGCGTGGAATCCGTGAACATGGGCTGCTGCTTCTTTGCCTCGGGTCTTCAGCACATGTTGGTAGGTTACCCTTGGATCGTATTCTTCGCTTTCTCTCTCCACGATCTTCAGAGCGCCGGTCGGACAAACATCCAAGCATGCTCCCATCCCATCACAATATATTTCCTTCGCCAAAAAGGCTATGTTCTCGTCATCCAGGACCAATGCTCCCTCTGCACAGGCTTCCGTACAGATGCCGCACCCATCGCAATTATCTCTATCAATCTCGATGATTTTTCTCTTTGCCATATTATTTCTCCTTTATCGGTATTTCATCTTCCACGTTTATGGTAATCGAGCACATAGGCTATTTCCTTGACTTACGTCAAATTTGATTACTCTTTTTTCCTATGCCATAATATTGGCCTCGCCTAGGAAGGATTTAGCATGAAGAAGGAGGGACAAAAGCACCCGAACATCATCCTGATCGTTATCGATGCTCTTCGAGCAAGAAACCTCGGCTGTTACAGCGGGGAAACACATTCTAGCCCCAATATCGATGAATTAGCAGGGAATGGCATCCGATTCGAAAACTGTTATTCCTGTTGGAACACGACCGATCAAAGCCTGACCTCTATTTTCACCGGAAGATACCCAAGAACCCATGGCATAGTCCATCATGGCGATAAAATCACTCCTGAAGACCTAATGACATTCCAGAGGCTCGATGCAAAATTGCTTGCGGAAATGCTGCAGGAGAACGGATTCAAAACATTCGCAGTAGACTGGATGGGAAGATGGTTCAAACGCGGATTCGATTTTTATGGGTACAAACGCGACAGAAACATCTGGCAAAAGTTCTTCTATATCTTCTTTATCCTCCCGTATGTACATTTGCGCTACCTGATCGCCAATATCTCCTTGTTAAGGATCTATTCAAAAAAAAGGAAAGCATCCATATCCTCGATATGGAAAGGCCTGAAAGGCGTATGGAACACATTCCGGTTCACATTCGAGCTGGCAAGAGTTCAAGATGCCGATTATGTCACCAGAATAGCCCAAAAGGTCATCGAAAATACCAAAGACGACAATTTTTTTCTTTTCCTCCACTACTGGGATACCCACACACCTTACAATTGCCCGAAAAAACACATGGATCGGGATAAATCCCACCACAGCCCTCTGGAAATCATCGCATCGAAATACAAAGGCGCGGTGAACTATGTAGACAAAAGTATCGGGAGATTGATCGAGCTTTTGAAAAATCACAATATCCTTGAAGACACATTGATCATCATCACATCGGATCATGGTGAGAGTCTCACGGAACATGAAATATTTTTCGATCACCATGGGCTGTATGAAGTGACCACCCAAGTCCCGCTAATCCTTCACAATCCGAACCTTTTCCCCAGGCCGAAAAGAATAAAAGGGATGATCCAACACGTGGATCTCGTACCCACCCTCCGGGATTACCTGGGAATAAATTCTGAGGACCCAGGATTCGATGGGACCAGCATGAGGCCATTGATCGACGGAGAGGAAGAAAACATCCGCAAATTCGCCTTTTTCGAAGAGTCCTATGTTCAAAGAAAAATCGGATGGAGGAACGAAACGCATAAATATATTTATGCTCCTGATGGAATCGGCATGTGCAATTATTGCCAAAAGGTCCATGCCGGAGTCGAGGAATTATATGATTTGAAGAAAGATCCCCAAGAAATGGATAATTTGGTCTCTGGAAACCGAATGATGGCGGACCAGCTGAAAACGGAACTGGAAAGCTTGATACAGAAATTGGATTTTAAAAAAAAACAACTCCTTGAAAATAAAAACGTTACAAAGATCGACTTGGAAGAGCTACAGGATCTTGCTAATAAAAAAAAGATTAAAAAGAAACTTCGCAGTCTTGGTTATATGGATTGATCTATGTGAGCCTGGATTATTCACGAGCCTAGCTTGCTGCAGATGCGAGGCGTCGGTCCATGCTGCTGTACAAGTGTACCGCAAATGGATCGCAACAAAGCAGATGTAGTGAGATCGGCTCGCCCGAAGGGTAAAAAATGCCGATGCCGAACCAGCCAACCCTAACATTAGGTTTATATAAACTCGAAAGCATGGTACTCTTGAAAATGTTTTTGTTGTCATTTGCAGCAATGTCAGGACAACTTTCTGATATTGCTGAAGAAAAAAAGCATCGGCATTTTTTATGAATATTTCAGGCTAAATAGCTATTCACATAATCGATGATGGGCTCCGGTTTTAGCCCATCGAAACATTTCACCTCGGGACAGGCTTTGAAGATTTTATCGATACAAGTGAGATTTTTGCACTCAGGAAAAACTTCGAAAACTTTTGATGGAGCCTTCTGCGGTGCAGCAATATGCTCTTCTGAAAAAGAATCGTATCCATAGATCTTCGAGCTCGTTGCCCCGAATATTCCCACCACAGCGGTCGAATTCCGAAAACGCAAATCAGAGTCCACGACGATCTTTTTTGAAGCCGCTATGTGAAGAGGAGCCGTATCTCCGGTTATGAACATATCGGAATGATCGGTCAAAGCCGCATAAACATCGATCGGGGTTTCTTTCGGGATGACCGTGACTCTGTCTCTGCAGGATGAAGGGATCTCTTTGAGCAACTCTTTTTCGATCCCCTGGAATGTGAATCCACAATTCAGAAGAACATGGGTATTTGGATTTGCCAGGATTGCTTTCAATAGTTCCTTCTGCATGAAAATAGGAATGCGTGTATAAGAACAGGATGTATCGGGATTCAAAAACACTTTTTTGGAATCGGATCTTATATTGAGTTTTTTTAATATCCTCTGAGCCTTAAGGAAAGGACTCTGGGCTGTGTAAAAACAGATGTGATGAAAATCTTTCTGTTTTTGGCTCCCGCTGGCTGGTTTCGAGATAAGAGTCTCGATCAACTCCTTAGCGAATATGCTCATTTGTAGGGAAATGTGTGCTTCGCTGTCGTTAGAGGTGTAGTTTCGGATAATATTCGAAATCAGACGTGACGAGTAGATCACAGGCGAACGCGCTGACCGAAAATGCTTGGAAGTGAAATAGGGGTTGAGATTAAAGATCATGTCAAAATGAAAACCCTTGAGCAAATCCCGAAGATTCATAAAATCCTTATCAGAAGGATAGCCGATACTCCTGAACAACGGGAAATGCTCGTCTATATCCGGATTGGTGCAAACCAAAGGAGATGCGCTTCTCTGGTATATATAGCTGATCTCGATATCCGGAAAAGCTTTTTTCAACGGTGCGATAAAAGACTGGCAGATCATGGCATCGCCGATATTGATATCCGGAATGACTAGGACTTTTTTCAAACGGCCGATTTGGAGAAGCTTTTTCGAGTTCCTTTTTTTTAGGAAATGATTGAGCTTTTCGTTAAAGGAAAGCCGCTTGAGAGCGCTGTCTATTAGGGGACTTGATATTCTCGCGATGGGCCGTAATACCTGATCTCTGGAAAACATGAATAATACTTTTTTAAGGTTATCCCTTCACTACACTATTTGTTTACCATATCCAAAAGCAAAGTTCAAGGACCTGAACGGAAGATGTATATATCGCCGGTCTGATTGACTGTGAGATAGGTAGGTAATGCTCCGTTATGAATGGCTGAGGAGTTCCTCCCGCAACGCGGGGCAATTTTTGATCGTTACTTTATTTCCCTCTACCTCGATCAGGCCTTCCTCCTGCATCTGTTTCAAATTACGGGAAAGAGTCTCGCTGATCGTCCCTAAGATCTTGGCGAGCTCTCCTTTTTTGACTTTCAATTCCACAAGGCATTTTTGCTCACCCGAACAATCGGAAAGAAGATATCGGATCAAGCGCTGGCGCACCGTTCGCAGTCCTAGGGATTCGATCTTGTTGCTCAACACCATACATTTCCTGGCCAGGAGGTCCACAAAATACATAGCGATGCTCGGATTTTGAGCCATCTCCTGGTTGATTTTTCTCTTGGCGAAAAACAGGACATCGGAGGTTGTTACGGCCTGGGCAAAAACAGGAAACACAGAAGATACAAAAACGATCGCTTCGCCTAAAAAACCTCCTGGGCCGAGGCGCACTAACTCCGCTTCCCTTCCCTGCTCATCCATTTTGTAGACGCGGATTTCCCCACCCTCTACATAGTAAAATCCATCCGCTTCATCCAGAGCAGAGAATAACATTTCGCCTTTTTGAAATCGCTTGAGTTGCCCGAGTTTTTTCAAGTTATCCGGGATAGCAGTCGCCAAGTTTTTTTGTTTATTTTCTTTTTCCATTTTTTGTTGATAATTCAAACTAACTGTAAAGCTTTTCTCGTGATATTTCCAATGCTAAGTTAAACTCCCCGGCCAAAACTTGAGCAGCCACAGAGGCCGCAAATTCCTGAGCGGTCTGTATGCCCATGATACGCATCGCTTCCCTCCCAACCGGGGACATCAGGCCCTCCCGCGAAGACACCACTCCCACCTCGATGTTGGGTAACTCAACACGGTAAACAATATCCCCCTTCTCTTTTTCTGCATAAATATTCTGGAAACAGGAGACCAAAGGGCTGTGAGGATTGACTTTGGTGGCTTTGTATACAGCCGGAAGAATCTCACCTCCCATGCCAGAATAGAAAGGGCATCCGAGCCTCTGGGATCCGATGCAGTCGACCTCCACAAAAGAGAGGAATTTTTCAGGATCGACCTTCAGGAGTGTGTCAAAATCTGATACGGGGATCCTTATTTGAGCCGAAGCTTTGCGCCCTCTTTTGTTCTGGGAACTGGGTTTCAGATCACCGTCATGGCCCTGAGCGATCACACTCAATTCATAAGTGACTCCCTGTGACACAAGTTTTTCTTCAACCTCTCGCTTGATAAATCCCACAGCGCGACTGATATCGCCATGCCCCCGGAAATTCGAAAACTTGGCAATAAATTCCACATAGAGAATATGCCCACGCTGTGTTTCGGCTCGATCAAAATCCACAGACGTGATCAGGCCCCCGAATTCCGACATTTTATCCTGCATCTTGGCAGTCGCTTCCGGAAGAAATGTCTCGATCACACTCTGAGCCTTTTGCTGTAATTCCTCTGTCTGGAACAGAAATCCTAAACAACGAACAGCTGCGGCAGATTCCGCCACCTTGACTTCTGCTCCACCCAATTTGTTGATCAAAAAACTTCCCCGGCTCACGCCGATTGGGCCCAAACCCGCTCCATACACGAGCAGATTCGTGAATGTTTTCTGTACATCTCCTTTGACAATAACCTGTCCTGCATACGAAAAATAATCTTCTTGGCCTCCCACATAGTTCGCGACTAGAGGAGCATACTGATTCATTGGCTTCAATTCGGACGCACAGAGAAAGCATTTATGATTTTCATCACGAATATCCAATTCCCAGATAAGGTCATCTTTTGCGCAAAAATAACGTTCTTTGTATGGATTTTCCGGAACGCAAATATAACGGAAGTTTTCGCCTGTAATTGCTTCTATAAAATGCTGCCGACAAAGAGCTGCGATCTTGAAGTTTATAGGGATTTCCATCCCATAAGTTGACCTTAGGTCATCTTCTACCTTCCACGGAGCGAGTTGGCCTTCCCTCAATCTTTCGATACATTCTTGGACAATCCGACTTTCCTCATCTTTGATATTCATTGCCATCAACCCACTTCAGGCCCGAGTGGGATCTAAACGTCAATAATGCCAACTGGTTAGATCTGCGCCGGCAGGGGCGGTCTTCATCATCCGGTCCACAAACTTGGGGATAAACATCTGATGGTAGCGGAGACGGGAAATGGCGTTGGGCTGGTTTTGATCGCCATTCCAGCAGTGTTCGGCACGGTCGCCGTAATCCACTTCTCCGCTGTAAAATGGATCGGTCGTGTTTTCCAGGAATTCTTCTGTCAAGTAGACCGCATTATTCAAATAATAGTTGTCCATATCGCCGCAATAGATGTGGATCTTGCCCAGAAGTTTGGGACCCAGAGTCTCCCAATCTCTCTTCAGGATATAGCTGAGATCATAATTTTCCCGCCAGTATTCGGCTACTTCAAGGTCAATCTTCCCTGTCAGTTTATCCCATATCGGTTTGGGATAACCATCCTCCCCCACCGGAGAATATACCGCCTGCCAGATGTCCCACTGGTCCCCGGACCGACCTTTTGTTGCGATAGCCAGTTCCTTGTGGTTTGTTTCTTCGAGGGTGCAACTGATCTCTCCCAGCCAATTCCGTTGGCCCGGCCGGGACGTTTTTTTAAAGTCGCTGTCGAGAAAGTAGGCGTTCTTGTCTTCATAGATATTGACCAAACAGTACTGGCGAAAATCGATCGGATCGGGACAAGCCGCATAACACCCGTTGTATTCATCGGGATAGAAAACCTGGACACCCAGGGCTTCCCAACCTCCAGTGGAACCACCGTACAAGGTTCGAGCCCAACCTTCCCCTATTCCACGGAATTTATCCTCGATATGAGGGATCAGTTCATAGGTGATGGCATCTCCGTAGGGACCGAGATTGGCGGAATTGACTGCGTATGAGTCATCATAATAGGGGTTGGCGTGTTGGACCTCGATGAGGATGACACGAGGTGTATCCGGGGCTGTCCACCACTTGTAGAATTTATAGGCATATTCCTGCTGAGTTTTGTTGTAACCCGGCCAATCAAAACGCGCGCTGTATGTGGGTTCGAGGTCTGGATCGGGAGGTTCCTCGCGAAATCCGGCGAAGGTGTAGGGAAAATGCCCATGATTGACGACCAAGGGGTAGCGGGCTTCAGGATGTTCGTCGAAACCTTCGGGCAGCAGAATACATGCGCCTAAATACATCGGGCGTCCCCAAAATTCCGAGAGGAGTGCGCTCTGGATTTTAATGTGTTTTATGTATTGGGTATCCTGAGGAGGGGGAATCGGGGCGATCTCCTGATCCAAAACGATGGCGATTGCCGTATCATTTTTCGGGTCGATGGACACCTTCATTGGGGTGCTATAAAAATTGCCCGGTTTCCTGTTCCAGTGCTGCCCTTCTCCTTTATCTGGAGGGAGTTTCACGATGTGACCATCCGACCGTTTGAAAGTTTCATACCGATTCAGAAGTCCCTGCACCCAGTAGTCTCCGGGAGGAATTTCGGCAAGACTCTTCAGAGGATAGCCAAAAACATTGCCGTCGACAACAGCGGATTCACCAGGCTTCAAACCATCCACATCGACACCGAACACGAGCTGTGTGCCTGGTCCGTCGCTGATCTGGAATCGGGGCTCATTGCTATCGTCCTTGGAGACCAATAACAGCATGCGTCCGTCCAAAATGTCTGCACTCCGCTCTTCTGGAAACGAAATCTCAAACGACAATTTGCTTTCCTGTGTGCTTTGATTCTGTTGACATGTAAACATCAATAAAGATACAGCCAATACGAAAAATGTTTTTTTCATGCTTTCTCCCTCCAAAGAACCTTAATTATTCATAAAAAATGCCGATAATTCTTATTATTCCAGCAATACCAGAATAATATCCTGATATTGCTCCAAATAACAACAAAAACATTTTCAAGCCCATCCTTTAAAGTAATTAGGGGACGTCCCATTTTCATTTTTCCTTGATTTAGGGGAGGAATCCCCTTATATTTATCAGGATCATGAATCTCGTTAAAACCATCCATGCTATAGCTCCGATTCGGATCAACGACATCGGCGGTTGGACAGATACGTGGTTTGCCCAACAAGGAAAAGTCCTCAACATGGCCGTGTTTCCGTTGGTGGAAGTTCGGATCCAAGTTCTGGAAAACAGGGAAAAAGTAGACCAAAGAGTCTTGGTTCGTTTAGAAAATTACGGAGAAGCTCTGTGGATAAATCCTGAGAATCCTGCTTTTGATCAACATCCCCTGATCCAAGGAGCCATCAACGCCATGCCCATCCCCAAAGAGGTGATGCTTCATATCTCTCTCTTCTCCCACGTTCCCGCCGGAAGTTCCACGGGCACATCGGCTTCAGTCTGTGTGACCCTGTTGAGTGCACTGAGTAAACTTTCTCTTCAAAATCATCCCGCACATGAAATTGCTTACATGGCTCACCGCGTGGAAACAGAGAAGCTCGGATTACAAAGCGGGATCCAAGACCAAATAGCGGCAGCTCATGGAGGTATTTGTTTCATCGACATGTTTAAATATCCCGAAGCTACGATCACAAAACTGGATGTCGAGGAGACTCTCCTCGAGGAATTGGGCCAGCGAATATCCTTGATCTACTTGGGGCAATCGCACAGCTCATCCGCCATGCACGAAGAAGTCATCACGTTTCTTGAAGAAAAGGGGGCTCAATTCACAATCATCCAGGCTTTGAGATCATTGGCCGAACAAGCAAAAAATCAGTTGCTCAGAGGAGATCTTGAAGCCTTTGGCGAGGTGATGATCCAAAATAATGAATGCCAGAGGTCCCTGCACTCGGGGCTCATATCAGAGGAGGCCGATTCCGTCATTGCCATCGCCAAAAAATATAGAGCGGCCGGATGGAAGGTGAACGGAGCAGGGGGAAAAGGGGGATCTTTGACGATCCTGAGCAGTCGGGACGAAAAACAGCGCGCCGGGATGCTCGAGGAGATAAATTCATTGGGAAAAGGGATCCGGTCGATCCCGATCTCCCTTGCAAGATTTGGAGTAACGGTTCAAGCAGAAGATCCTTAAATATCAAGAAGCGGGATGGTAAAAAAAAATCGGTTGTCACTCGCCCTTCTTATTTTGTTTGTCGCTTTTTTCAATTTTTGTGCAGAAAAACAGGCAGGAAATGTGGGAAAAAATATCCTCAAGATCGGCACCACCAGAGCGGGATTTAAATCGGCCAGTCTCCTCGGCGATACCTTTCTCTCACTCTTTGCTCGCATATCCAATCCCCCGCTGATGACTATGGCTAAAGATGGGAAGCTGGAAGGACTTATCGTCGTCCGGCATGAAGTATCCGAGGACTGCACCAAGTGGAAATTTTATTGTGATCCTGACCTCTACTGGAGTGATGGCACCGAGGTAACGGCAGAGGATGCCAAGTTTTCCATCGAACTGCTTGCTGAGGTGGTTCCCCACGCGCGATGGTTGCAAGAAACCATCAACAAGGTGTTTATCGCTGAAGATAATGCTCTTGTTCTTGAACTCAAAAGACCCTATTCAAGACTGGATTTTGACTTTGCCACCTACAATATCCTCCCCAAACATATTTGGGGAAAAATCAAAGATCCCTTGAGACATATCAGCAATGATGAAATGGTGGGATGCGGTCCGTTCGTCATCGAAAAAATAGACCTCAACGCGGGCCTCATCCGGTTCAGAAAAAATCGGTACTGGAAAGGCTCTCAACCAGAATTGGATGGAATCGAACTCCATCTGTACAACAACATCGATGTGCTATCTTTTGCTCTCGAAAGGGGGAAAGTGGACACATATTACAGATACGCATCTTCCTACCCTTATCCCAATATCGAAAGACTAAAGGCAACGGATGAATTCGCTTTCATGGAAGAGCCGCATTATGGCCTGAGATTCCTCGGTTTTAACCTGAACAAAAAACCTATGTCCGATAACCTTTTCAGAGAAGCCATCTGTTATGCTATCGATTATGAGGAGATCATCAAACTCGACATCCTGGGCTATGGGGAAATTCCCAACCGAGGCTTTATTCCACCGATAATGCCTGCTTTTAAAGAAACGGCAGAGTTAGAATTTGATCTCGAAAAGGCTAAAAATTTGCTAGTCGAAGCAGGATATATCGACCGGGATGAGAATGGATTCCGGGAAACCCTCGATGCCAAAAAAATGAAGCTTTCGATATTGATCAGTATGGACTACGTGCGTTTGGCCGAACTTGTGCAGGACTACTTAAAAGCTGCCGGGATCAATGCTCAGTTAAAAACC
>Ga0114922_10001897_pt1 | contig 19798 bp, 16 predicted proteins | sample AartaG_FD_100975 | JGI IMG/M metagenome (GOLD analysis project Ga0114922, IMG submission 100975) | Deep subsurface microbial communities from Aarhus Bay to uncover new lineages of life (NeLLi) - Aarhus_00045 metaG | ecosystem: Environmental > Aquatic > Marine > Oceanic > Sediment | place...
CGTCGAGAACATCACGACGCCGACGCTCTTCATTGGCGGCGAGAAGGACTGGAACCAGCCGATCATCCACTCCGAGCAGATGTACCAGGCGATGAAACACTTGGGTCGCGAAACCCAGCTCGTTGTCTACCCCAACGCGCACCACGGCATCAGAAAACATAGCTATCAAAAGGACCTGCTCGAGCGATTTCTCGCCTGGTTCGAGAAGTACGTGAAAGGCCCAAAGTCAGGTTTATAGCGCCCTGCAAACTGTTGCGTGCGCTCTCCGTTAAATAATGGACGCAAGTGTAAGAAGGAAAATTTCAATATGACGAAAAGCAGATTCAAAGTCCCCCACACACTGGTTATCCTCTTCGGGATTGTGATCCTAGCCTGGGTCCTCTCATGCCTGCTTCCCGCCGGGTCATTCGAACGGGTAGAGAATGCCGCCGGAAGATCCCAGGTAGTGCCCGGCAGCTTCCAGCTCACCCCGGACGCTCCGGCGTTGTCGCCCCTGGCAATCCTGACAGCCATTCCCAAAGGTTTCAGCGGAGCACACGAGATTATCTTTTTCGTCTTCATTATCGGCGGTGCATTCGCCGTTTTTCGGGCCACGGGAGCCTTGGATGCCGCTCTGGGAGCCATCCTCAGGCGCTGGGGGAATCGACCCTTCTGGTTGGTGGCCGGCGGAACTGCCCTGTTCGCTGTTGGGTCGAGCACCATCGGATTCGGCGAAGAGTATTTTCCCTTCGTACCCGTCCTCATCACTCTGGCTCTCGCCCTTGGATACGACAGGATCACAGCTGTGGGGATCATTATGGTTGGGTACGGCGTTGGTTACGGCGCTGCCCTCATCAACCCCTTCACCGTTATTATCGCCCAGGACATAGCGGGGCTCCAACCCGCATCGGGGCTCTGGTACCGCCTGGTGCTCATGGCCGTCTTCCTGCCAATTGGCATTCATCACATCTGGTCATATGCCAAGAAGGTGGGGCGGGATCCGGCGGCGAGCCTGGTGGCCGACGTGAGCGCGCCCGAAGGGATGTCAATCTCCAGTGGCGGAGATGGAGAGGCCGGGGCAGACCATCCTCCGATGACTACAACGCACAAGCTGATCCTGGCCGCCGTTGCCATCTCTCAGATCGTCATTGTCTACGGGCTGAGCCAGTGGCACTGGTCTCTGGTCGAGATGCAAGCAGTCTTCGTCGGTCTCACAGTGATCATTGCCATCATCGCCCGCATAAGCCCAGACCGCGCAGCGGTGGAGTTCGGCGTGGGCGCAGCGAGCCTCACGAGCACTGCGCTGCTGATCGGCGTGGCCCGGAGCATCCAGGTGGTGTTGAACGAGGGCGGCATAGTGGACACAATGGTCCACGGCATCAGCCTTCCTCTTCAGGAGCTTCCGGGGGCTCTTTCCGCAGTGGGGATGTTCTTCGTTCAAAGCCTTGCCAACTTCTTCATCCCCTCGGGAAGCGGTCAAGCCTTTGTCACCATGCCGATAATGGCGCCCCTGGCAGACCTGGTGGGTGTGAGCCGGCAGGTGGCGGTACTGGCCTTCCAGTTCGGCGACGGATTCAGCAATATCCTGGTTCCCACCCAAGCCGTGATCGTGGGGGCCATAGCCATAGCGGGAGTCCCCTACGACCGTTGGCTGCGCTTCATCCTACCCTTCATGGTGAAAATCTGGATCGTGGGCTCGATCGCATTGGCCTTGGCCGTATTGATCGGATACGCCTGAGAAAGCCCCTTTGAGAGGTGTTGTCATCTTGAGCTGGTCGCCCAGGTCCACGAGCGGTGGGAAGGGTGCTGATGGGACCGCCAAGGGTCGCACCGCCAGTCGCCGACCTCGTTCAGCAATTGGGTGTGCGCCCGGAACAATTCGCGCTGTAATTGCGATTAACCCTGAAGCTATGATAGGAATGCAGAAATTTTTGGAAGAAACCACCAAAATGAATGAGTAAATAAAACAAGCAAAAAAACTCGAAGGAGGAGAAGAAGTTATGGTTACAGGGGAGCGTGGAGATAAAATTAGATTAAAAATAATCGATAGTGATAAAATAGAAGTAGAAGATAATTTGTTAAATAGTCTGATAAGTTTTGTGGATGGCAACTGAACGGCCCTTGCCTTGGTAGAATGATGACAAACAACGATTTAGCTCAAAAAAGAACACATTGGGAAATCATTACCCTCGGTTGCATGTTTATAGGCTATATGGGATTCATTCTCTCTAGGACAGTTCTCGCAGTTACAAGCCCTGAAATGGTAAACGACCCGAACCTCGGACTTGACGAAGCCAGCTATGGGGATATTGCAGCCTGGGGAATGGCGGGAATGATTACGGGAAAACTCCTTACCGGAGTGATTGCAGATTGGCTCGGTGGACGGAGAGTATTCTTAGTGGCTCTCTCTATCACAGCTTTACTCACAGTTGCCTTTAGCTGGGGCACCTCTACTACCATCTTAGCCAGTATAAACTTCCTTTTGCTGTTTGCAATGGCAGCAAGCTGGCCCTCCATGGCAAGTATCATTTCGGTATGGTATCCTTCGACAAAATATGGAAGAGTGTGGGGAATACTTTCAACCAGTTCTCGTCTAGCTGCTTCCATATCAATGATATTGCTGGGAACGCTGCTCACAGTGTTCTCCTGGCAAAATGTATTTCGTACTGCTGGGGTCATGAGTCTTTGCGTAGCAGTATGTATCTCTTTCTATCTAAAAGCGAACCCAAAAGATGTTGGGCTTCCGGCTTTAGAGGATCAAGTTGCGCCAGAAGGTCCTGATAGACAAGATGAACCAAATACTGAACAGAAAGCACCTCACTTTCTAGATGACAAGAATCCAGCCGAAGCACTATGGGCTTTCGCAAAAAGCGGACGTTTCTGGCTAATATGCTTGAGTCTTATGTGTACGACTATATTAATGGACTTTATCCTTTTTCTGCCGCTTTATCTTACTTCTTTTGAAGGAGTATCATCTGCTCAGGCCGGTTCTTGGGCCTCCGCATTTCCAATCGGATGTTTGCTTGCCTTGATGGGGGGAGGATTCATATATGACAGAGTCTCACGAAAGGGAAGAGTCGGTCTCCTGGGTGGACTATTGGGGACTACCTGTGTTTGCGTTGCAGCACTGTGGTGTTTGAAGGGACTGCCGATGATTCCGGATTCTTTCAAATTTCCGCTTGCGATTGTAATCCTGTTCTTTTACGGATTCACTCTTGCTCCAGCATACTATCTGCCTGCGAGTATCTTTTCTAATGAATTTGGTGGAAAACACTGCGCTCTCTTAGTAGGGCTGGTAGATGTTGCTGGCTACTCCGCTTCAATGCTATATCTCATTGCAGGGGGCAGAATGGTTAAAACTTGGGGTTGGCAGAGCATGATTCAATTATTTTTGGTGATAGCTGTAGTAGCAACCTTGATTACAATCTGGTTCGCCTTCGAAGATTACAGACGTTTCAAACCACTCAAAATCCTAATCTTGAGAGAATCGCTTTTCAGGTCCAGGAAAAATTGAAAAAAGTTATCGACGATATGTGATTTTTTTAAAGGAGATTTGTTATGGCTATTGACCCGATCTGTGGAATGAATGTTAAAGAGGAAAAGGCGGCTGGAGTCTCTGAATATAAAGAAAAAAAATATTACTTCTGTTCCACCGGGTGTAAAAAAAAGTTTGAAGAGAATCCGGAATTATACGTCAAGTCTGATGATGGAGAAGAATCTGAAAACCATGATGCTGAAATCGAGGAAAATCCTGACGAGCAAATAGAAGATGATGATTCGACTCAAGGAATAAAAGCGGAAAGAATCGACATCCCCATAGTTGGCATGACCTGTGCCAGCTGTGCGAGTACGGTTCAGAGTGGCCTTGCAGGACTTCCGGGTGTCAATAAAGCCAGCGTCAACTATGCCACTTCAAAGGCAACTGTTCTCTACCAGCCCCAAAAAATAAACGTCAAGGACCTCGTTAAGAGTGTAAAGCAAAGCGGATATGCAGTAGGAACTGTGTCTGTTGAGCTGCCTATTCAGGGCATGAAATGTGCGTCCTGTGTCACAGCTATCGAGAAAGCGCTTTTGCAAAAGAATGGAATTTTAAAGGCCTCTGTGAATCTGGCCACTGAGAAGGCCCGCGTGGAATACATCCCCTCTGAAATAAGTCTAAGTGAAATTTCTAAAGCTATCGAAGGATCTGGATATAGAGTTATTCATGTCAGTCAGGAGCAAAAGCTTGAGGATATGGAAGAAATTTTCAGGGAAAAAGAAAATAAAAAACTCAGGACAAAATTTCTTGTTGGCTTGATCCTTGGTCTTATTATCTTCTTTGGCAGCATGCCGCATTGGTTTCCTTGGATTCCAAAATTTCTTAATAATTTTTTTGTGCTCTGGGTAGTTGCAACCCCTGTACAGTTCTGGATAGGCTGGCAGTTTTACAGAGGAGCCTGGGGAGCTTTCAAACACAGAAATGCCAATATGGACACTCTCATCGCCGTGGGAACATCGGCGGCCTACCTGTACAGTGTGGCGGCCACCCTTTTTCCCTCTTTTTTTGCATCTGGAGGAATAAAACCCGAAGTCTATTTTGATACATCAGCGATGATCATAGTTTTGATTCTTTTGGGAAGACTTCTCGAGACAAAGGCAAAAGGACAAACTTCTGATGCCATCAAGAAACTTATCGGGCTGCAATCTAAAACGGCCCGTATTAGAAGAGATGGGAAAGAGATGGATCTTCCTGTTGAAGAAGTATTGGTCGGTGATGAGATCCTCGTCCGGCCAGGGGAAAAGATTCCGGTTGACGGTGTTGTCATCGAAGGAAAATCTGCTGTGGATGAGTCTATGATAACAGGAGAAAGTATTCCTGTTAAAAAAGAAGTAGAAGATGAAGTCATCGGAGCGACTTTTAACAAAACAGGCAGTTTCACATTCAGGGCCACTAAGGTCGGCAAGGACACAACCCTGGCTCAGATCATCAAGCTTGTCCAGGATGCGCAGGGTTCAAAGGCGCCCATCCAGAGATTGGCGGATGTGGTTGCCGGCTATTTTGTGCCAATCGTTATTTCTATCGCCATTGCCACATTTGTTGTCTGGTTTAATTTCGGGCCAAACCCGGCTTTGACGTATGCCCTTCTGAATTTTGTCGCAGTGATGATCATCGCCTGCCCCTGCGCTTTAGGATTGGCTACACCAACAGCTGTCATGGTTGGGACAGGAAAAGGAGCCGAAAAGGGCATCCTGATCAAAGGGGGCGAAAGCTTGGAAACGGCCCACAAACTGGATACTATCGTCTTTGATAAAACCGGAACGTTAACCAAAGGAGAGCCTGAAGTCACCGATCTAGTCACCGTCGGCTCATTTTCAGAAGAAGACATCCTAAAATATGCGGCTAGTGCAGAGAAAGCATCCGAACATCCTCTAGGAGAAGCGATCATTAAGAGAGCTTTAGAACAAGGAATAAAGCTTGAGAGTCCAGAGGATTTTAATGCTATTGAAGGCCAGGGATTAGAAGCGAGAGTAGGGGGAAAAACTGTCTTCCTCGGGAATAAAAAACTCATGGAGAATCAGCGGGTTCAAATCGGGGAGATGGAAGAGAAAGCAGCGGCATTTGCCGCTGAAGGAAAGACGCTAATCTATGTCTCTATTGATAGGAAATTAGCAGGATTTGTGGTTGTTGCGGACACCCTGAAGGATAATTCTATTTCTGCTGTCAAAAGACTTGAGAGTTTAGGTTTATATGTGATTATGTTAACAGGGGACAACAGGCATACGGCTCAAGCCATCGCTCGAATGGCTGGAATAAAGAATGTTATTTCAGAGGTCCTCCCTGAGGACAAAGTTCTGGCGATCAAAAAACTTCAATCGGAAGGAAAAAAGGTTGCGATGGTCGGGGATGGGATCAACGATGCGCCTGCTCTGGCTCAGGCTGATATTGGGATTGCCATCGGCTCCGGAACGGATGTGGCCATGGAGGCTTCGGACATTACCCTAATCAAAGAAGATCTGAACGGTGTTGCTGCGGCTATAGAGTTGAGCAAACGGACAATTAGAGTAATCAAGCAGAATCTTTTCTGGGCCTTTTTTTACAACACCGCCGGAATACCGATTGCTGCCGGAGTTCTTTTTCCTTTTTTTGGCGTTCTGTTAAATCCGATATTTGCCTCAGCCGCCATGGCGTTCAGTTCCGTGACAGTTGTCTCCAATTCCCTCAGGTTAGGGCAGGTGAAACTTAAGACTTAGGAGGGCTAAGATGACAGCAAAGTTGATTGTGACTATTGGGGGGATTCTTCTTATTGCTTTAGTGAACTGGTATTTTTTCTTTTCCAAAAGGAAGGCTTAGGCTTTTAAGACCCAAACTGTTTTATCTTAACAGTTACTCTGTTTATTTATCAGCCAGAGTAAACGCGGTCAAATAAGTCAGCCGTATGATCTTTTGCATAAAGTTCGGGCTGGCTTTTTCTACAGAATCAGTAGGCTGGTGGTAATCCTTAGTCATGGCAGCAAAGAAAAATACCCAGGGGAGTTTGCTCATGGCAAAAGGAGCATGGTCGCTGCCGCCCATCGCACTCTCGGATTTTCTCAAGTGAAGTGAGAGGCCGACATGCTGATTATTAGCTCTTAGAATGGCGTCTAATTCCGGTGACTCGGCTGCATAGGAAAGACTGATGAAGTTTTTTATATCGATTTTTTCCATCATTTCTTTTGAAATATCCATCCCGAACATCCTGGACATTCTTTTCAAACTGGCTTGATCCCACTGTCTGCTTATCATATCCAGGTTCAGGCAGGCTACAGTCTTATCTAAAGGAAAGAAGGGGTGGCTTACATAATATCTTGAGCCCAGCAATCCTTTTTCTTCTCCGGTCCAGAGTGCAAAGAGGATTGAGCGTTTTGGTTTGATTTTATTTTTGGAGAATGCTTCAGCTACTTCCATTACACCGACTGAACCTGAGCCATTATCATCTGCTCCATTAAAAATATAATCGCCCCGTTTACCGAGGTGGTCGAGGTGGGCTCCGATTACGATTACTTCGTCTTTGAGTTTCGGGTCTGAACCCTCAATATAGCCAAGGACATTCCGGCTCCCTACAAGTCTTGTTTCAGCCTTGTTTGTCAGGGTTAAACTTACTCCTGAAAGGAGCATGGAATGGGATTGGAGGTTTTTTTCAAATTTTCCCTTCAGTGTTTTTATGTCCTGGCCAACATAATCCAGGATAATGTCTGTCATCTCCCGGGAGATTCGGATTGTAGGAATGGTATCCCAGGGCATAGGTAGTGAATCTCCCTCGATAAGGGCTATATTTCGGCGTTTCCCAGGTATTATGGGACGTTCGTCACTGACTTTTCGAGAAGCTAAGACTTTCCCAGCTACATCGGAATTTTTGTTGGGTGAGTTTTCTACCATAAGTATTGCTACTGCCCCTAACTTTTTAGCTAACTTACTTTTCGGTGATGTCATCCGTCGCATACGGCGAGGAGGATTATATTTTTCTTTCAGCTCCCCTTTATTAAATGGAGAGTCGGGGTCGTCTTTGCCCGGAGTTTCCGACAGCATCATAACGATTTTTCCTTTGACATCTATGTTTTTATATTCGTCAAGTTTTAATGATTTTTCCTGGATGCCGTAGCCGACAAAAACGACGGGAGCAGTTAAGGTTTGGGTTCCGGAGGCAAAATAGGTGTAATCCATATCAGGCAAAAAAGTACGGCTTTTTTTCTGTTGTCCTTTTTGCCATTCAACCAAGATATCACCTGAGTTTCCCAGGATTTCCCTGAATTCAATATTCTGAAAATAACTCCGCTTTGCCTTTTTAGCTCTTTGCATGGCAGCAAACATGCCGCCTGATGCCGGCTGAGTGAAGCCTCCAGCAGGTTTGATTCCCCAGAGAGAGAACATACTAGCAACATATTCTGCTGCAATATCATATCCTGGGGATGCTGTGTCTCTTCCCTCAAGCAAATCGGAAGAGATAAATTTTAAGTAGGTTAGAGCATCCTTTGCGGTTATGGAATCAAAGCCCTTTTTGACTTTTTCCTGAACAGGCTGAGTTTTTTCCACCAGGCATAGATCAGCCAAAGGATCGGTTTTTTTCTTTTCTTCTGCCTGCTGTCCGCTAAATAGAGCGAAAGAAAAAGCACAAAGAATAAGAAAGATAAGCATTGTTTTTTTCATTTTAAACCTCCATTTTGATTTGACATTCTAATCTTATGTATCCGGTCATATTCAGTCCGGAACATTTCTTCGTATTTTTTTTTTGTTTCACTCCAGTCTTCCCGGATAAGACCTGAAGTGGATTGTAATGGGAGGATCGAGACATGCACCTGCCCAGGGCGAAACCAGAAATTATTTTTCTGTTTGACTTCAGCAGTGCCGTCTACAACAACCGGTAGAATTGGTTGTTGTGCTTCAGTAGAAATACGTAAAAATCCATATTTAAAGTCCTGGATCACAGGCTTTTCACAGCGGGTTCCTTCTGGGAAGATTATCAGGCTGCTTTTGCCTGATTTAAGTTTCTGGATTCCTTTCATAATATATTTTCGCGCCTGTATCCGGTTGGAACGGTCTATGGGCAGGTAGCCGGCCATGGACATACACCATCCGAAAAAGGGGATTGAGAAAAGAAAACTGGCAGCGAAAAATTTAAAATGGAGATGCAGGACACGGGCTACTACCAGGATATCAGCCGAACTTTTATGATTGGTGAGAATCAGGCAGGGCTGTTTACGGTCAATGTGTTCCCGGCCTTCAACTGTTACGCGGATACCTACAATATAGGAAAGAGTAGAGAGAAACCACCGAGTCAAGGAATGGGGGATTTTACCAGATCTATCTACCAGCCAGCAAACTGTAACCAGAGGAGTCCCTATTACGCTTACAGGAATGCCGAATAGGAGAAAAGCGCTGGTGCGTATAACTGATATGACCATTTTTTTATGGATAATTCACGTTAACAGGCTTTATTTATCCTATATTTTCAAAGAGATTTCAAGTAAAATTTGAAAATGGGGACAGGGTGCTTTTTTGGGCCAAAAAAGCACCCTGTCCCCATTTTCATCACGGTTTCTGGGATGCTTCCATAACGTAATAATTTATTGTAAAATAATAACTAGAATTATTCATAAAGGAAAATTTAATAGAAAACAGGATAAAAGGGAGATAAAATGGATAAACATGTACAGCTTATAGGAATTTTCTGGATCGTTTTGGGATCAATTAGCTTTCTGGCCGGATTTATTATTTTTGGGATTTTACTTGGAATTTCATTTTTCCCTGATTTAGGAAATGAAGCGCCGGCGATTTTAAGAATTGTTGGCTCAAGCGTTGGGCTGTTCCTTTGGATTCTTTCTGTCCCCAAGATAATCTGTGGTATCGGCCTGCTTAAAAGATATGAATGGGCCAGGATTTTAACTTTGATCGTAGCTTTTCTGGGCCTTCTTAATATTCCCTTAGGTACTGCGCTGGGGATCTATTCTTTTATAATTCTACTTAATAACGACACTATAAAGCTTTTTAACAAGAATTAAACAGGCAAGAGCTAAAATAGTTTCATCTGCGATTCTTTTTTCTTAGCTGCCCCTTTGCTTTCTGCAAGCTCTGTCAGCTCTGTTTCAATATTATCCAAGAAGGGGCTGCGGAGCAGTTTATATTCCCTTCCCATAAGGAATCTTTTCCGGGCATGTGAAAGGGTTAACAGTTTCTTTGCTCTTGTCATTCCTACATAGAGCAGGCGCTGTTCCTCATAGCGGTTTGATTCCCGGCCAAATAGAAAATATGGTATAAGCCCATCTTCACAGCCTACGATAAATACACACTTGAATTCCAATCCCTTGGCAGCATGAAGGGTCATCAGCGTGACTCTCTCTAAATCTTGGCGATATGTGTCTGCGCCTGAACCAAGGGCAGTAAATTTCAGGAATCCTTCCAGGTCCTTGCCAAAGTCCTGCGAAAGCTCAAGTAATTGCCGAAATTCTGCTTTATGGCCGGCTTCTTCCTTTTTGAAAATACGGGAGATAATGCCGCTTATAACTGCGGCTACCGGCCTCTCTGTTTCTAAATTATGTAAAAACGAGAAAGTGGAGATATCGATAGCTCTTTTTTCTGCCAGTTTATCTTTAAGAAAGCGATTTTGGGGATTGGTTGAAAGTTTTAATACATCAATTACAGACTTGACTGGTTCTTCCCGGAAAAATGGAGTATCTCCTATTATCTGGTAAGGTATGCTGTGGTCATGGAAAGCTTTTTCTATCGCCTTCATCTGGCCCTTTATCCGGCAAAGAACGGCAAAATCAGAAAGGCTTTTAATTTCTCCATGTTCCTGGCCGGATGATATGTCACTGTCTATAGAGAAAAATCTCAACCCTCCCATTTTTTCTTCAATTGACCTGGCTGTAAATTCCGCTTCACTTTTTTCAGTGGCCTGAGGAGAAATTGTAATTTTTACTCCCTCCTGCAGACCTTTAAGGAATTCCGGTTTTTTTAAGCTCCCGGAAATTATCTGACTTGAAGCTTTGATAATAATATCAGAACAGCGGTAACTTTGTTTTAATTTAAAAGTAACTGCCTCTGGGTAATCACGGGTAAATTCTCGGATAAAGCGGACATCAGCACCGCGGAATCCGTAAATAGCCTGGTCAGGGTCACCGATAGCGCAGATATTGGAATTTTTTCCAGGCATAAGTTGTCTGACCATCCGGTATTGGGCGAAATTTATGTCCTGGTATTCATCGATAAGGATCCAGGGAAATTGTTTTCTGTATGCGGCCAGGATATCAGGATTTCGGTTAAAAAGAAGGACAGGGTGATAGATGCAATCATCTAGGTCAAAGGCATTTCCTTTTTTTAAATAATCTTCATATAGCTGAAAGATCATGCGGATTTCCTGGTCTTTCACCTCTCCGGGGAGCTTAAGATCCTGTTTGGCCTCTGAAATTGCTGCAACTACACTGACTGCTTTTTTCTGGCTGCAGCCTGATATTTTTCTAAGGACTTGTTGCTTGTCATTTTTATCCAGAATTGTAAAGTGTTTTTTTCTGCCTAACCTTATGCTGTGTGTTTTCAGAACAGAGTAACCAAAGGCATGAAAAGTAGAAACCTGTGGCCTGGACTCAGATTTGTTTGATTTTAAAAGAAGAGCTAATCGTTGTTTGATTTCATCAGCTGTTTTATTGGTGAAAGTAACAGCCAATATGTTTTCAGGCGGCACTCCTTTTTCTTTGATCAGATAAGTAATGCGGAGGGTAAGAGTACGGGTCTTGCCTGTTCCTGGTCCGGCTGTGATTAGGGCTGGTCCGGCAAAATGGCTGGCGGCTTTCTGTTGCTCCGGGTTTAGGTCAGAGAGAGAAGAATTCTCCTCTGACATGTGTTTCTTGCTTTTTAAGCTCATTTGTATGGGTTCGGTTGTAGCCTGCTGGGAATAAAGCCTCCGATATTCTTTTAGGTCAAAGTTTATTAATTTACGTTTGGGAATGGGCGGCCCTTGTTTTTGGGATGAAAATAAACCTTGCTGCAACTTTGGATCAAGTGTCTCCTTATCTTTAAAGACTTTGATAACACCGTACTCACCGTCATAACCCTCCTTAATTATCACTTTACGGTCCCGCATTCTCTGGATAGCTTCAGCCAGGACAGCCTCTCCTTTTTCCTGAAGTTTATCCAGGGGCATATCCATCAGCAGATAGAGCTCGGGTCCGAATCTTTGCAGTAGAGAATGATACTTTGCATTGATTTTTTTAGAGGCAGGCCCGACTCCAATTATCTCAGAAAGGAGCTCCTTAAGCGGGATAATGGAATAAAACGGCAGCCGGTTTGGCCTGAGCGACAGGTCATTGCGGTCAGATAATTGAGCAACCCGGGTCATAACACCTACGGTGACTTTTTTATTACATTTTGGGCAGATGCCCTTGTTTTTGAGTGTTTCAATAGGGTCCCAGCAGAGCGAGCATTTGCGGTGGCCGTCGTAGTGATATTTACCTTCCTGGGGGAAAAGGTCTACTGTGCCTCCTAAATGCTTCGGATTGCCGGTTTTCATGGCTTCTGTTATGGTTTTATAGCGGAGCTCTGTCTTGAATATATTGGCATTTCGTCCTAATTTTTCTGGGGAATGGGCATCAGAATTTGATATTAAAGTGTAGCGGTCAAGAAAAGTGCAGGTCCAATGCATAGGAGCATCGGTTGATAATCCGGTTTCTACAGCTGAGATATGGGGAGTCAGGTCTTCAAAGCATTCTTCGACTGAATCAAAACCTGATTTTGAACCAAGGATTGAAAACCATGGTGTCCAGATATGAGCCGGGATAAAAAAGGTATCCTCTGATGCTTCTAGTGCTATTTCGAGTAGATTCCGGGAATCTAAGCCTAAAATTGGACGTCCATCAGATGTTAGATTCGCTCCAATTCGCATAAGTGCCTGGCGGATCTTCTCCACTGTAGAGAAATCCGGGGCCAGCAGCACATTGTGGACTTTTCTGACTTTTCCGTTTTTTTTGTAGATGCTGCTAATTTCAGTAGAAAGAATAAAACGCACTTCCTCATTGAATGATGGAACAGAGGGCAGGTTGGTTTTTTTTCTGTATTCGTTTTTAAGCTTAAACAAACCTTCTTCTGCAGGTTCGGTTTTTTCTTTAAGTTCCTCCACCCAGCCTGGATGAGTAAAATCTCCTGTACCCACAACAGATATCCCCTTAAGTCGGGCCCAATAATCCAGATATTCAGGGATTAACTGCTTGCTTGTTGCCAGGGAGTAATGGGAGTGGATGTGCAGGTCAGCAATAAATCGCATATTATCCTACGATTATCATTGAAATAAACCAATGTCAACCGAATTCTCATTCAGGAGTTCCTGAAAAATTTCGTTCATTTTCATTTAAATATAAGCTTTTATTATCTACAAAGTATCGAATTTATTGGGTAATTAGAGTAGAATGAGTTATGGGAGAGATTACTATGAATATAATACATGACACGATCACTTTATCCACCCGTGGTTTTAATGATATGCAAGATATTACAGGCGAGGTGTCAAACCGGCTCTCTGAGCATGGTCTTAAAAACGGAACAGTCACTATTTTTGTCTCTGGTTCAACTGGGGGATTGACCACTATCGAGTTTGAATCCGGCTTAGAAAAGGATTTTGCCGAACTTATGGATAAGATAATCCCTCAGGATAGAACCTACCACCACGATGCCCGCTGGGGCGACGGCAATGGCTTTTCCCATGTGCGCGCCTCGCTTTTGGGCCCTTCTCTTACGGTCCCTTTTGTGGATGGGAAGATGACCCTCGGCACCTGGCAGCAGATTGTTTTTATAGATTTTGACAATCGTCCCCGTTCCCGCAGTATTGTCCTCCAGTTTATGGGCGAATAAGCTGAAATAAACCTGGATTATGCCTAAAATATGACTGATCTCAAAGATAAACTTAAACTCCTTAAAATGAAACCTGAGTCTCGTTCTAAGTCTCAGGCTGTCCAGGATGCCTGGTCAAAGATAGATAAAGACGGAAAAATCACAACCCGGGAAAAATTGGAACAACTCATCAGCCTTAAACGGGATAAACCGGAAAAACCAAAACCTCGTCCATTTGAAGCTCAAGAAAGGGAGTCCTTCCAGTTTACTGAAAATCCTTACAACCTGGACGCACGCTATGGGAAAATCTCAATCTCTGAAGGCCTTGATATCAGTGGAGATATTTTAGCCTTGCTCAGCCAGGACCCAGCCTTTAAGGAGCTTGACCTTTCAACCGCTCTTTTTTTCGACCTTGAGACAACCGGTCTTTCCGGAGGAACAGGAGTAATACCTTTTAATATAGGCATGGGATATTACCGTGACGATAAATTCTGGGTAGCTCAGTATTTCCTAGGAGAATTGGGGGAAGAAGAACAGATGATCCAGGAGCTCAGCCGGTTCCTGGCTGATATGAATTTTAAGTCTGTTGTAACATATAATGGCAAAGCCTTTGATATGCCGCTTTTGGAAACTCGTTTTATCCTTTATAGAACTCCCTTAATTCTATCAGAACTGCCCCATCTTGATTTTCTGTTTCCCGCCCGGAATCTCTGGAAACATAAGTATGAAAGCTGCCGTCTGTTCTATCTGGCCCGGGAAGTGTTGATGACTGGCCGGGATGAAGATATTCCTTCAGCGGAGATTCCCTGGCGGTACTTTCAATACCTAAAAACAGGGAATTTTGAACTGATCGAACCTATTCTTTATCATAATGCCGAGGATATCCTCTCTCTTTTAGGGGTAGTAATAATGGGGGCATCTATCTTTGCCTCTGACTTGGAGGATGGTGAGGTTGATGCAATGGATTTTTTTGGGGCCGGCAAAGTACTTGAAAAAGTAGGGGAAAGGGAAAAAGCAGCAGATTATTTCCAGCGGGCTTTAAATGGAAGTCTTTCTGAAGAGGCCGGACTATCAACAAGAAAGAGATTATCTCTTCAGTATAAAAAGAGTCAGAAATGGGAAAATGCTGTGCTCATGTGGCAGCAAATGGCTGCCTCTCAGACTCCCTCTTCAGATCTGCTTTTCTCTTTGCGAGAACTTGCCATGTATTTTGAGCATAAAGAGAAAAAGCTGCTGGAGGCTCAGAGATATGCTGAAGAAGGCTATGTTGTAGCCCGGGGTTTTTCCTCCTCTTATGAAAAAGATTTCATCCACCGCCGCGAACGTCTAAATCAGAAGATCCGCAAAGAATCAGAAAAAAACAGGGCAGAGAGCAAAGCGACAAAGCAATCTCAAAAGAAAACGTCATGAAAGCTATGCAATTGAAAAACTTTGGATTTATTGAGGAAGAGCCTCTCGAACTTGTGGATATTTCTACTCCTGACCCTGAAAAAGGAGAAATCCTTATCCTGGTAAACATCTGTGGTGTCTGTCATACAGATTTACATACAGTAGAAGGTGAACTGCCTGAAGTAAAACTCCCTGTAATCCCTGGTCATCAGATAGTTGGGACAGTAGAGAAGCTGGGTGAGGGAGCAGCTCGTTTTACAAATGGCGACCGTGTTGGAGTCGCCTGGCTGTATTCAACGTGCGGCAAATGCAGGTATTGCCGTAATGATAGAGAGAATTTATGCGAAAATGCCAGATTTACAGGATACAGTGCAGACGGTGGCTATGCAGAATACATGGTCATCCCGGAAAAATTTGCCTACCGTATACCGGAAATCTTCTCCGATGAGGAAGCATCGCCTTTGCTTTGTGCCGGCATTATCGGTTACCGTGCTCTCCGCCTGAGTCAAATAAAGCCTGGACAACGCCTGGGCCTATACGGATTCGGCGCCTCAGCACATGTTGCCATCCAGGTAGCAGTACACTGGGGATGTGAAGTCTATGTGTTCTCCCGCAGCAAAGACCACCGTGCTCATGCTGAAAAGCTGGGAGCTGTCTGGACAGGTACTTCAAAGGAAAAACCGCCCGAAAAATTAGATAGCTCAATAAATTTTACTCCAGCAGGAGATACTGTCTTAGATGGTCTGCGGCATCTGGATAAAGGTGGTATTCATACATTGGCAGGTATCTATATGAGCCCGGTTCCGGAGATGGATTATACGGAATATCTTTACCATGAGCGCACCCTGCGCAGCGTAGCCAATGCTACTCGCCGCGATGGAGAGGAACTGCTCAAAATAGCAGGTGAGATTCCTATCCGCACCACAACTCAGGCATTTCCTCTGGAGGATGCCAATAAAGTCCTTAAACTGGTTAAAAATAGTAAAATCGATGGTGCTGCAATTCTGAAATTATAAGAGACATAATCAACGATGCGAAAATGGTTTTTTCTTCTCGGACTGATTCTTATTGTCTACCTTTTATCATTGGTAAACAGTAAAAAGGCAAAGAACAAGTCTCCCTTTCTAAAGCGTTTCAATGAGACAATAACCATTTTGGTCTGGGCCCTAACTGCGGCTTATGGAATAACTTTTTTTTTATGGCTTTATAGGACGATTTTTAAATAGCCCATCCGAAAAAACAGGCTTGCCACTCTTTTTTATTCTGCTATAATAAGCCCACCCAAATAATGTGCGCCCGTAGCTCAACTGGATAGAGCGTCTGACTACGAATCAGAAGGCCGGGAGTTCGAATCTCTCCGGGCGCGCCAGTTTTTCCCCTGGAATTTAATGTTTTCCTTTCAATCCTAATACCATAGTTTCAGCGTAAGTCAGTCGAATCTGTGACACCACGGTGACATAGATGGAGAAATTTACCTTCTGGACGGACACATGACTCTGGATCATGGAATCGGGGTTCGAATCCCTGCTTCCCAGCCACTCAGAATTCTCCGCTTTCCCTGACAAGTTACCATTTTTTCCTTTCAACCGTATTACCATAACTTCTGCGTTATTCAACTGAATTTGTCCCGTATTTGGCACATGGAATGAAGTCTGTACTCCCTCCTATAATGCACCATCCGGGCAAAGCCTGGTCAGGTGGAAGTGGGATTAGTTTGATCTTGTTATTCATGAGAATACCGCATTCATAAATTTTTCATTTGGTATTGCGCTGGCATCTTTCGCAATATTGACCATTTCCCGATGTTTATCCGACAACTCAGCAATGGGTGTATCAATATTGTACTTCCAAAACCTCCATGAAGAAGTCGCAATCGCAGCATATCCAACAAATAATTGCAGGATTTCTTTCTCTGCCCTTTCTAACACTCTGATTTTTTGATATCCATTTACCAGTGATCGTACTTTCGGCAACCTTACTTTTGATTCTTCTGTACATAAACCCACAACTGCCATTCCCAAGTCAAATACTTTGTAATACTGACACGCTTCTTCAAAATCGATTATTGCTTTGAATTTTTTTCCATCAAACAATACATTGTCGTAAAACACATCCCCATGAATCAACCCACGCGGTAATCCTGATGGTATAGTTTGCATGAGAAAATCATATCTTTGTGCCAACCAATTCTCATACTCTAAATTGATACCTTTGCCCATGACACGTGGAAAGGTTTCCAAACCGTACGCGTGTTGGCCAGGCAAATAATGAGGATTTGGTATCTCGTGAAGGCTGGCCATTGCCGCTCCCACTTGGCTAACCATATTTTCATCCATATTCTCTACTACTTGCCCGACTATATATGGCTTTAACAAAACCGGTTTTCCTTGATAGCTTGTTATCATATCTCCATTTGCTAATTTTTGTACGCGCGTGGTCGGGAAATCAAGTTCTTCTAAAAAGCACAACAGTCTACTCAAATTTAGAGCACGGATATGTTCGGTCTCGAAAATTGTGAGAACATATTGATTTTGTGCTGTTCTCACCAAATAGTTTGTATTCCCCCTACTTTCTTCAATTGACTCATAACCAATTTGTGTCAGGTTATACTTTCTCGAAATCTCCAGAATATCTTTTTCTTGAAGTTTTGAATATTGCATCATTTAACTCTATGAGCTGTCTCCTACAGGCTAAGGCTTGATCATTTTTAGCAAACTAACGTTGGTGATAATCCGCCGAAGGTTCGGTGTGTATGTCGTCGAATGATTCGGACACACCCTTAAGCGACGATATTGCTTTTTCATATTACCTTTAATTAATGTCTCTTATCAAGTTGTTTATCAAAAACGATTGATATATTTTCCTCCTCTGATACATGGTTTCCTTTTTTGTCTTTTGTCTTTGCTTGAAGATCTCCATGTCTTTTCCATAGAAGCGGTCACCGGGAGTTACATTGTCGATTGCTTCATGATAGCGCTGGTTGTTGTAGTAATCGACCCACTCGGTAATCCGGGCTTCAAGCTCAGAGGGACAAGGGTGATCTCTATTCTTTCTATCCATTATCTGGGCTCCTTCTATATGATTCTCTCTTTACTTCGCATTTCTGGTTGACTGAAATTGTTTTTAATGTGTATTATGGATGATGCAGCAGCTCAAAGGGTGAAAATTTGATGAAATAGGGCGGAGATTGTCATGAACAAAAAACCAAATTCCTATCACTTTTACTTGATTTAAATTGGGAGAAAAGCTAGGATAAAAACAGGTGGTAATAGGTAATAATTTAATTAACGAAATTTATAAAAAAACAGTGCTGCCAGCGTAATATGTAAACACTATGCAAGAATTTATCATTAACATCATTAAACAAAACGCGGTGGATGTCATCTGGATCGTTATTTTGTTCTTTTTTGGCAGATTAGTTTTAAAATTAATCGTAACGCGGCTGGCTCGGATAGTTGAAGACGGGGATGACACGTATACTTCCCAAAAAGAAAAGAGAGCGGAAACTCTGAGCCACATCATTGTATCAATCGGAAATGTTTTTATTTACGCCATAATTTTGTTTATGATCTTAAATTTGTTCGGCGTTGACATAAGGCCGATCTTGGCGGGCGTGGGTGTTATCGGGCTGGCCATCGGTTTTGGCGCTCAATCATTAGTCAAGGATTTCGTTTCCGGACTTTTTATTTTAGTTGAAAATCAATATAGCATCGGCGATAAAGTAAAAATAGGCAGCCTTGAGGGGAATGTTATTAGAATCACAATGCGCTCCACCGTACTGAAAGATGAAGAAGGGAAAATATATTATATATCCAACGGGTCAATTAAAAATGTAATTAACATGACCCAGCAAAAAAAATCTTTAGCGGCAGAGAAAAGATAAACAATAAGCTCTCATTTCGTTTTAAATCCCCAGGGAAAGTCTTTCTGCCAGGGCAGGAGGCAGCTTTGCCTTTAAGATTTTTTCCTGTGCTTCCTCTATATTATATTCCAGCCTGAAAAAGCGGATTTTTTTTACCTTTGAGTCGTAAATTGCGCATGCGGCGCGTGTGTTCCTGTCCCGCGGCTGTCCGACCGAGCCCGGGTTGATAAGATACCTCACACCCCTCTCGATTTTCAGCTCGTTATAGTTACCCGTAAGATAACCTGGTGCTGGGCATAGTATCCAATAGAAGTCTTCTTGCCGATTTTAATCATAAAAGTAAACAGCAGTTTACATCTTCTAACTTCTACCTAAAGACTAGCTTAGCTGCTTACAGGGGAATACAAGGCAGCTAACGCTTCTGGCGTGTTTCTTGAATCACAATCTCTGCCATGAGCAGAGTATATAGTCAGCGTCATCCGGAGAGGACGGTGTTTTACTGTGTGTTTTTCCATCATATTGACAGCTTCCTTAAAGCTTATGAGTCAAGATTTGAGCGTGAGTATGGTTACCTGCGTTCTATTATTCAGGAAGTAGTTGATAAGTACTTGGACTGCGAAACGCCCGCTTCTCTCTTCACTTTGTCTCTGCGGCAAAGAGGCGCTTGTGAAATACTTCAAGGCGACCACACGCAAAGAGATCGCACCAGGCATTATTGCTGTGATACAGTCATTTGGGAGCCGAATGAATTTTCATCCGCACTTACATTTCCTGGTTACAGAGGGAGGGGCAGATAAACAAGGCCGGTTCCCTAAGATCTCAAGCTTCAATGATTCTCTGCTCTGCCGGTTTTTCACCCGTGAGGTATTTTTGCTTCTTCTTCGCAAACAGTTGATCAACCGGGATTTTGTAAAAAAGATTTTGAGCTGGAGGCATTCTGGATTCAATGTACATAGCAAGGTTAGAGCAGAGAGTAAAGAAGATGCTGAGCAGATAGGTAAATATATGATACGGCCTATCCTCTCGCTTAGACAGCTTTCCTTGGATGAGGCGCAAGGGCAGGTGGTCTATCAATACGGAAAGCACAGCGGAGAGACGGAGCATATGGATTAAGAACGTCCTCCGCCTCCCAGAGCTCAACTCAGCATGGCAGCTGAGGAACAATCAGAATATATATGATACTCCAATCCCCTAGTTCAGGGACAAGGGTGATCTCTATTCTTTTTGAGCATCAC
>Ga0114922_10001898_pt1 | contig 19796 bp, 12 predicted proteins | sample AartaG_FD_100975 | JGI IMG/M metagenome (GOLD analysis project Ga0114922, IMG submission 100975) | Deep subsurface microbial communities from Aarhus Bay to uncover new lineages of life (NeLLi) - Aarhus_00045 metaG | ecosystem: Environmental > Aquatic > Marine > Oceanic > Sediment | place...
CAGCGTCTTCCTTAAATTCCCGATCGTATCTCCTACGACCTCTCGGTTCTCCCATAATAAACCTCCAAGCTTGATATTATGTCAAACTTTTCGGTATGTCCACGAAACTAGGGGAAGTCCAGTCCCTCACTCATCGGGTGAGAGTTAAACGTCACTTTAAACCTTATACCAGGAGTATTTACGTTTCAATATAAATCCCTATCGGCAATCTTGGAAGAGATAAGATATTTGACTAATCAATGAAACTGTGGAATAATTCTGTCCGATATTAGAAAAAAATGAAACATCTTATCGGCATCAGGCACGAAGACAAAGGCCCATGGGAGAAAAGAACGCCTATAATTCCTGCTCATGTTAGAGAAATTATCCAGAATCATCCCATAGAAATATGGGTTCAGCCTTCTTCTGTTCGAATTTTTCCTGATGAAGACTATCTCCAAAATGGGGCTCATATCGAAGAGGATTTAGCACCCTGCCCAGTGATATTGGCGATTAAGGAAATCCCGCCACACTTTTTTGAAGAGGGTAAGGTCTATCTTTTCTTTTCCCATACGGCAAAAGGTCAGTCTCATAATATGGAGATGCTCAAGAGGATGGTTGATCTCCGCTGTACCTTGATTGATTATGAGAAAATTGTGAATGAGAAGGGACAAAGGCTTTTATTTTTTGGGAAACAAGCAGGCCAAGCAGGAATGATAGATACTCTTTGGGCGCTAGGACAGAGGCTCAATTATATAGGAAAGGAGAGTCCTTTTACCGCAATCAAACAAGCCTATCTTTACAGAAGCCTGGAGGAAGCAGAAGAGGAAATAAGTAAAGTACGTAAACAAATCCAGAGCAATGGTCTCGATCTCTCTTTAGTTCCTTTAGTCTGTGGATTTACAGGATATGGGCATGTTTCTCAAGGGGCGCAGGAGATTTTTGACCTTTTGCCTTTCGAGGAAATCAGCCCTGAGGAAATTCATTCTCTATTCGAAAAAGAACAATATTCGGCTAAGAAAGTATATAAAGTTGTCTTTAAAGAAGAACATCTGGTTACGCCTATTTCTTCAAATCAGAGATTTGAACTCCAGGACTATTACCAGCATCCACAAAAATATCGATCGGTATTCAAGTCCTATCTGCCTTTTCTCACGGTCGTGGTCAACTGCATCTACTGGGCTCCAGAATATCCAAGATTTGTTACAAAACAAAGTCTAAAACAGCTTTATGAAATGACGCATGAACCCAAGCTGCAAGTTATTGGGGACATTACTTGCGATATAGATGGATCCATAGAATGTACGGTTAAGGCAACTTCTCCTAAAAATCCTGTTTTTGTCTACGATCCTGTAGAAGACACAATCAGAGATGGAGTTGAGGGGAGAGGCCCCGTTATCATGTCCATAGACAATTTGCCAGCTGAAATACCACGGGACTCTTCCATCTTTTTCAGCCGTGCCTTAAAGCCGATGGTCCCCATCTTGGCTGAGGCCAATTTTTCTGGAGATTTTGAACACTGTCAACTTCCACAATCCGTAAAGCGAGCTGTCATTCTCTACAAAGGCATGTTCGCTCCAGATTATGAATACATGAAGAATTTTATAAAAAATCTTTAAGGAGGAGCTCTTATGAAAACAGTTTTAGTACTTGGCGCAGGACTGGTGACCAGGCCATTGGTCAGGTATCTTCTTGATCAACCCAATTTTGAGGTCGAAGTCGCTAGCCGTACGGTCAGTAAGGCCGTAAAACTTATTGATAACCATCCCCGAGGTACAGCCTCAGAGTTGAATCTTAAGAATGAAGAACTCTTAAAGGGAAAAATTTCGACAGCCGATTTGGTGGTCAGTTTGGTCCCTTATTCCTTCCATCCTACGGTGGCCAAATATTGTGTCGAGCTTAAAAAACAGATGGTCACAACCTCTTATGTCAGCGATGCAATGAAGAAATTAGATGATGAAGCCAAAAAAGCAGGAATCCTCATTCTGAATGAGGTTGGGTTGGATCCAGGAATCGATCACATGGAAGCCATGAGGATTATTCATGATGTAGAAGAAAATGGAGGACAAATATTAAGTTTCACTTCTTATTGTGGAGGACTGCCTGCTCCTGAAGCAAATACCAATCCCTACGGCTACAAATTCTCGTGGAGTCCGATAGGAGTCCTTCTGGCCGGAAAAAACTCTGCCCGATATCTGAAGGACGGTCAGGAGATATCTATTCCTTCTGCAGATCTTTTTGAAAATTATTCCATTATTGAGATCGAAGGACTTGGAGAATTTGAGGGATATCCCAACCGAAATTCCGTTCCTTATACCCAACTCTACGGGATTCAATCGACAAAAACCATGTTTCGGGGCACCTTGAGAAATAAAGGTTGGTGTCCGACGTTGAAAAAGATAGTTGAGCTTGGACTCCTTGGTGAAGAAGAAAGGGATTTGTCTGGATTGACTTATGAAGGTTTTATGAGAAGACTCATGAATGAACCCGCGGAAGAAGGCATCACCCAAGCTCTGAGTACCTATTTGAACATCGATGAGGATTCAGATGTCATCAAGCGGCTTGATTGGCTTGGTCTATTAAAGGAAGATCCACTCCCTCTCAAAAAAGGATCGGCCCTGGATGTCCTAGGGGATAGGATGCTGGCCAAACTGCAGTATGAGGAGGGAGAAAGAGATATGATTATTCTTCAGCATGAATTTGTGGCGTCCTATCCGGGCGAAAAAAAGGAGAAAATCACTTCCACCTTGATCGATTACGGCATCCCTCATGGAGATACGTCTATGGCTCGAACAGTGAGCTTGCCCGCAGCCATCGCCACGAGATTGATTCTGGAGGGAAAGATAGAAACGACAGGTGTTCATATCCCTGTTCTGCCTGAAATCTATGGACCTATTCTCCAAGAACTCAAGGAAGTTGGGATAGTCTTCAAAGAAAAAAGAGAAAAAAATTAGTCATATTTATGACAACCAAAAGTTAGTTAGAAGAGGGGGGAGGGGATTGACTTCCTGGCTTCTTCTTGACTTGCTAAAAGCCCCTCTTGGGCACCTGGACTAACCTCTCTAGCGTAGAAGGAGAAACCCATAAAAATAAATAAATTTTTATCCCTACTCAGTCAGTATATCGTTTTATCGTTGACATTAGGTTGCCTAGCATTATATACCCTTCCTCTGCCTCCATCGGATGACTATCCTTGGACTCCAAGCCAGGAATTCCAGGCTTTGGAGAAAAAATTTAAAGCAGCGATCTCTCCAGACCATCTCCGGTCCTTTCTCAAGGCTTTGACAGCAGAGCCTCATCCTCCAGGCTCACCAGGTGATCGAAGCGTTGAAGATTACATCTATACTCAAATGAAGAGTTTTGGGCTCGAGCCGCAGTGGAACGAATATGAAGTCCTCCTCAGCTCGCAGGTTTCCAGTTATCTGGAATTAACATATCCAACTCGTGAAGTTCTCGATATCTACGAAGAAATAATTCCTGAAGACCCTTTCAGCAAGAGAACCAAAGAATTTCCTGCCTGGAGCGTCTACGGAGCCAGCGGCGAGGCTGAAGGAGAGGTCGTTTACGCAAATTTTGGAACAGCCTCAGACTTTGAACGCTTGAAAAAACTCGGGGTAGATCTGAAGGGGAAGATAGCTCTCATGCGGAATTACAAAGGAGGACGAGGTGGCAAGATAATGCGGGCACAAGAGTTTGGTGCAGCAGGGGCCCTCTTTTTTTCCGATCCCCTGGATGACGGATATTTCTGGGGTGATGTCTACCCCAAAGGTCCCTGGCGGCCGATGGCAGGATTTCAGCGCGGTATGGTCAATTTCAATCCCTTACCCGGTGATCAACAAACCCCTGGCTGGGCCTCAAAAAAAGGAGCTGAACGTATTCCGATAGACCAACTGGAAGGCCTTCCCCATATCCCTAGTCTCCCCATTTCTGCCCGTGAGGCCAGGAAGCTTCTGGAAAAGATGACCGGACATACAGTGCCTTGGCAGTGGAACGGTGCCATGGGATTTACCTACCGGACTGGTCCTGGTCCGGTCAGGGTGCGCATCAAAGCCGAGACCAAACTGGAAGTCATGCCCATCCGGAATATCGTCACGTTCATCAAAGGAAGCCAGTTCCCTGATCAATGGATACTCCTGGGCAACCACCACGATGCTCACATGTTCGGAGGAGGGGATCCGAATAGTGGGACAGCAGTGCAACTCGAATTCTCAAGAATTTTAGGCTCCTGGATCAAACAGGGATGGCGCCCTCAGCGTTCCATCCTGATTAACAGCTGGTGTGCGGAGGAGTATGGACTGATCGGTTCTACAGAATGGGTGGAGGAACATGCCGATGCCGTGCGAGACAAAGCGGTGGTCAATTTCAACATGGATTCTGCTATCTTCAATATTGACACTCCCTTATTCATCACAGCCAGCCCCAGCCTCATTCCTCTTATCCAGCAGACTGTTACTGGCCTTCGTGATCCCCGCAGCGGTCGTCCTTTTGCCGATATCTGGCTGGAGCAGCAGTACGAATACAGCAACTGGTTCAGCTCGATAGGATACGGCTGGCAAATCATGCCAGGAGAAAAGCGTTACACCAAACCGAAGATTGATCCATTCCCCGCTATGGACGACAATATGCCCTTTTATTATCATTTGGTCGTGCCCGGAACGGATATGTTTTACGGAACCGACTACGGAATGTATCACTCCGTATACGAGAATTACCATTGGATATCGGAGCACATGGACCCCAGTTTCGAATATCACAAGCTGATGACGATGATCCTTGGCCTTTTAGCGCTCCGGGTGGCTGATGACGATTATATTCCTTTTGACTATGTGAACTATGCTCTGTATGTGGAGAGAGCTTTAAAGCAGTTGGAACAGGAGCTGCCTGATGATTTCAGGACTGAATTTATTGGCCTTAGAGAACTTTGTCGAGAATGGATAGTCACAGCGGATCGAGTGCAGAAACGATTGATGCAGCCTCCCTCTCTGGACACCTATGCTCGCGGAGAGATCAACTCCATCTGGTACAGGATGGAACGGGCATTTTTTCACCAAGACGGCATTCCTGGGAATGCCTGGTTCAAGAATCTTTTTGCAGGACCTGGAGTACGTTCTGAACCCGAAAGGAAGATCCTCCCGGGTCTCCAGATTGCCTTGAGAACAAAAGATCTCAAGCTGTGGACGAAACAAACGGAGATCTACAAGCACCTGTTAAAGCGGTTGATTGACGATTCTCGACTGGTATTGAAAAAACTACGAACATCATAAAAAGGAGGTAACATGTTTAAAAAAGTGAAAAATTCCCTGTGTATTATTCTTTTATTAGCAGCCCTATTTGTTAGCTTTGGCTGCCAGCAAGAAACATCGGGAGTAAAAGCTGATCTTGTTTTATTGAATGGCAATATCGTCACTATGAATCATGATCTCCCTAGAGCAGAAGCCGTGGCTATAAGCGGAAACAGTATTATCAGTGTGGGCACAAGCAAAAAAGTGAAACCTTTTGTTGGGGAAGAGACGAAAGTGATCGACCTGGAGCAGAAGTTAGCTATTCCAGGGTTCATCGATGCCCATGTGCATCCATTTAGTGCTGGTCGCTCTCTGACCGTTCTTGATATGAAAGGGCTGACTAAAGAGCAGATCCTGGACAAGGTGGCTCAGAAAGCTAAAGAAACAGAGAAAGGAGCCTGGATTGAAGGAAGAGGCTGGGATCAAGGTTTTTGGCAGGTGAAGAAATTCCCTACTAGGTATGACCTGGATGCCGTTGCCCAAGATAATCCGGTCGCTCTGACGAGAATCGATGGTCACTCAGGCTGGTATAACAGCCTGGCTTTACAACTGTCTGATATAGATAAAGATACTCAGGCACCCGAGGGAGGCCAAATATTGCGTGATGCCCAGGGTGAGCCGACAGGCATGCTCATAGATGAAGCTATGGGTCTTCTTAAGAGAGAACGGTATAGCGAAGGGCTAGAAAACGGAGAAACCTATATAAAACTGGCCATGGAGCAGTATAGAAAGTGGGGGGTAACTGGAATCCATGATGCTATGGCTGGGAAGGAGTCCTTACAGACATATGAGGATTTAAAGAAAAGAGGCGAGCTTACGGTTAGAGTCTATGCTATGATCAGTGCAGGCATTGAAGCGTTTCCGGCATATCTCAGTAAAGGGCCTCAGATTGATTCAGAAAATCACCTATTAACGGTCAGAAGCGTTAAAATGCTCATGGATGGAGCCCTAGGTTCTCGAGGGGCTTTGCTATTTGAGCCCTATTCCGATTCACCCGACACATCAGGTCTTCAGTTGATGAGGGAAGAGAAGGTTTATGCCGTCATAAAAGCCTGTTTAGAAAACGGATTTCAGGTTTGCATCCACGCCATCGGAGATAAAGCTAACCATATGGTGCTTAACCTTTATCAAAGAGCTCTGGAAGAAAATCCGGTTGAAGATCACCGCCTCAGGATTGAACATGCTTCCGTCATCCAGCCGGAGGATCTGCCCAGATTCAAAGAGCTGAATGTGATAGCTTCGATGCAGCCGGTTTTTATCGGAGAATATGGGCGCTGGTCTGAAGATCGATTAGGACCTCAGAGAGTCAAGGGTGTTCTTATCCTCAGACAACTGTTGGATGCCGGTGTCATAGTAGCCGGAGGAACAGATAATCCGGCTTCTGACGATGGCAATCCCCTTGTAAATTTCTATACAGCAGTAACCAGGAAAAGCCCCTATGGCGTGCCCGACGAATGGTATGGTCAGGAGAAAATCACAAGGGAAGAAGCTTTGCGGATCTTCACTCTTGATGCTGCTTATGCTGCCTTTGAGGAGGATATCAAAGGGAGTATTGAAACCGGAAAGCTGGCCGACATAGTCGTGCTTAATAAGGATATAATGAGCATAGATGAGAAAGAGATCCTGAACACCGAAGTCTTAATGACAATCCTGGATGGAAAGATTATATACGACAAATAGGAACAATCAGAGCCTTTAACTAAATTTTGAGCCGCTTCATCTCCTAAGGCACAATTTATACAAATATTCCAAACGACTCATCTGTAATCCCCAAGAATGAGATAGGCTCTCTTCTCATCACTCATTCTACTCTTTGTTATTTGCCATCGATAGCCTAGATATCCCATAAACATCCAAGCTCCCAATAAAATATACTCAAAAGGCCAGTTAAGTTGGGCAGAAGATCCTGGAAATATCATCAAAATGATTATAATTCCTGCGATAACTATCCCCAAATAGAGGATTATCATCTTTTTGACCTTATAAGGGCGCTTCATGTCAGGAGCTGCCTTCCTGAGCTTGATAGAGGAAAGGCACGTAATAAACCAGCCGCTGATGAAGGCAAAAGAAGCCACATTGACAATCGGAAGGAGACTGGACCTACCGATAAAAGGTCCGATGAGAGTGATCAGCCCGACAAAAAGAATAGCATTTTTTGGTGTGTGATATTTCTCATTGACGTCTCCAAACCATTCAGGCAGTAGACCTCCTCGTCCAGCGGCAAAGAGCACTCGTGTGGCAGCAATGAAAAACCCGTTGAATGAAGTAATGAGCCCAAAAAATGCCGCTAATAAAACAAGCTTTGTTGCCCAGACATAACCGAAAGCGACTTGAAAAGCAGTCGCTGTAGGCATTTCAAACTTAATTGTCTCCTGCCATGGCATACAGATTGAAAGCGCCAGGATCACAACTCCATAAAATACTGCCGCAACAATTATTGAAACAATGACAGCCTTTCCCAAATCTTTAGGATTCAGCTTTTTCCCTGATTCTTCAGCCCCTTGGGGAATTGTATCAAAACCTGAATAAAAAAAAGGCACTATACCCAGTATAGCTGCTATTGATCCAAAAATAGCGACTCCTGTTCCTCTGCCTGCAAAGAGAGGGAGCATGTTAGAAAAGCTTCCTTTGACCAGAGCTATCAAAGTGAAGGCAGCAACGCAAATGAATATAAGACTTGTCGCCAATGTCTGAAACCTGGCTGAATTTTTCACTCCACGGTAATTAAGAACAATGATGAATAAACTAAGAATAATGCCGGCCGTGATTGATAAAAGACTAACCGAGTAACCACCTATCATATACAATGACTGAGATTTTAACTCAGGAAGAATGTACTCTATGAGCCAGCCAATAGCGACAGCTTCAAATGGACATAAAGCAATATAGGCAAATGACAGAAACCAACCTGTCAGGAAGGATGGTCCGGCTCCAAAGGCTTTATAAGCAAAAGCAACTTCTCCTCCTGCTACAGGTATGGCGGGCGTTAGTTCAGCATAGCAGAGCCCGATAACGATCAACATCAATCCGCCCAAAACAAACCCTAAAATGGCTCCGAGTGGACCAGCTCGAATGAGCCAATCTCCAGCCACAACAACCCAACCCACGCCAATTATAGAACCGAGTCCGAGCCCGACATAATTCTTGAAAGTCATAGCTCTGGCCAGGACTTTTCTCCTTGGGAGATAGAATTTTTCTTCTTTATTCACTCTTTCTTCCGTCTTATTTTGGAAAAAGAGACGTACAGTTCGATCATCAATACAATTTTCTCAAGACTCTGTGAAAGTGTTTCCTGCTTGCACCCACATAATCAACTGTCTGCGGTTACTTTCAATGCCTGTTTGAAGATATCTAGGGCCTCCTCCAAATGACGCTCATTGATGATGAGAGGAGGGATCCAGCGGATAACGTTATCTTCAGTTCCACAGGTCAGAAGAATGAGCCCCTCCTTCAGGCAGCGTTTTTGTATGGCTTTAGCTTTTTTCCCATCCGGGTGTTTTCCTCCTGGAACGACAAACTCCACACCAACCATAAATCCCAATCCCCGAACATCACCCAGACACTGATGGTCCTTCTTCAGTGAATTCAGGCGATCCATCAGCTTTTTTCCAAGGCGAGCAGAGTTTTCTAATAACTCCTCCTCTTGGAGTACCCGAATGGTGGCTTGACTGGCCGCGCAGGAAAGCACATTGCCTCCATAGGTCCCTCCATGGGAACCAGGCTTCCAGCGATCCATGACTTCACTCCGGGCCAGGATAGCACTCAAGGGTAACCCGGAAGCCAAACCTTTGCCCAGTATTAGGATATCCGGGATAATGTCAAAGTGCTCAAAGGCGAAGAAGCGTCCAGTCCTCCCAAGCCCGCTCTGTACCTCATCCAGAACAAGAAGTATGTCGTGTTTATTACAGATTTCCCTAAGACCTTGTAAAAAATGAGCAGGAGGCACTGCGTATCCTCCCTCGCCGAGTACAGGTTCTACCAGAATGGCCGCTGTCTCTTCTGGAGCTGTCTGACTCCTGAGGAGGAAGTTCACCTGTTCTAAAGCCCAATCGCAGCCTTTGTCGAAGCCATATTGTTCTGGATTAGCCTCCGCCATAGGACAGCGGAAGCAGTAGGCATAAGGAGAAAAAAATACACCTGGCATCAAAGGCTGGTATCGTAGCCTGAAGATTGTCTTGGAAGATGTCAAGGACATGGTGCCCACCGTACGCCCATGGAAGCTTCTTTGAAAGGCGATGACATTAGTCCGTCCAGTGGCGTGGCGGGCTAGCTTTAAAGCAGCTTCCACTGCCTCGGCACCGCTGTTAGTAAAGAAAAAGGCATCCAATTCAGAAGGGACGATCTCGCGCAGAGCTCCGATAAGAAGCAGCATGGATTCATGGTAGGCTATGTTCGCTTGGAGGTGAAGAAGGCGACCTGCCTGTTCGCGGATGGCAGTGACCACACGAGGATGACAATGTCCCGTGTTGGTGACACCGATCCCACTCGTAAAATCAAGATAGCGACGGCCAGCCTGATCCCAGACATATGTCCCTTTACCTCGAACAATGACCGTTTCCAGCAAGTGTGGCCAGATTTTTGACACGTACGGAACGTAAGCCTCCAGGTTATTCATAGATTTGCCTCCTCTTCTGGTTCAGTAATTTAAAATCCCTTTCTTCGTATTTGAATGACGCCTGCAACTGCCAATGCCATCAACATAAGCGATTCTGGTCCGATGTAATCTCCTTGAGATGAGGCGACCTCGCCTTCAGATATCGTGATAGGCGTCTCTGGAGCTTTGTAAACGATCTTACCGCCCACCATAGTCAACTGGCACTTCAGGTCTTTTATCTCATCAGTCGGAATAGTGTACATGTCTTTGTCCCAGACTGCGATATCGGCGCACTTGCCCTCCTCGATGGAGCCTATCTTATCTTCCATGAATAATTGACGAGCATTCCAGATTGTATACGAGCGCAACGCATTATGAATATCTACAGACTCCTCTGTTCCATACGGAACCGAACCATAGACTTTCAACAGAGTCCTTCTGGCTATTGAAGCCCAAAGGCCATACCTAGCGGCAAAGGGTGTAACGCTGAAATCAGAGCCGCCGCCCCAAATGATATCCCTCGCCAGGTACGTCTTGAATGGTTTGAGCCTCAGGGATCTTTCTGGTCCAAAGTTACCGGCATAGGTGTCGCCTATCCACCACATAAATGTGGATTGAGACTCGGGGTAGCCTGAATCATGGTTTTTTTGCATCTCGGCCATCATCTCAATAGCCCGATCTGTGGGGATGTTACAATGGATAAGACCATGGCGCAATCCATGGATAGGATTTTCTTTCAAAGCCAAGGCGTAAGAATCCACGACCCAATCGATGGCTCTATCGCCGATGGCGTGCACACTGACGTGCAATCCCGCATCATGAAACATCAGGATTTGCTTCCGAAAAATCTTCGGGTCCATGACTGGATATCCGTAATTTCCCTTGTCAACCTCCTTGTAGTTTTTATTCCATTCTTTGTATAGCCATGCCGTTCGGGCCCCACCGCTGCCATCGAGATAAATTTTAATCCCCCCTGAGATGAGGGTGTCGTCACCGGTCGATATGTATGGTTTCGTAAAAGGACCCACACGTTCGATGAGTCTCCGGGCAGCTTCTATTGTTTCCCCTGTATCCCAGAGAATAAATGCTCTCACCGTGAGTTTATTTTTGGCGAGCACCCTTTGATAGGCCTGCCATTTTCCAGGCCCTATGCCCGGATCCTTAACAGCTGTCATTCCTTCTTTGTTAAATTCTTCCACAATCTTGACAATGCCTTTTTCTACCTGCTCAGGAGTAAAGCGAGGAATCAATCGCCTCACCAGGCCTTGGGCTGATTCTTTGAGGACTCCAGTCGGTGTTCCATCCGGGTATCTGTCGATGGTCCCTCCTGGAGGGTCAGGAGTATTTTTGTTTATGTTCGCCAGTTTTAAGGCATAACTATTGGCTGTGCCATAGTGTCCCATCGTGTGAGTAATCCACACAGGATTGTTGGGTGAGACAGGATCTAAGTCAGAAGCATAGATGTATCTAAGTTCTGAGAATTTTCCCTCATCCCATCCTCTCCCTTGAACCCATTCTCCGGCCCTCAGCGTCTCGATCATGTACTTGATCTTCCCTCTGACATCCGCTATTGTCTCAACTGCTGGATAGCTCAGATCCAACACATAAAGCATACCTGTTCCGGAAAAGTGGCAGTGGGAATCAATGAGTCCAGGGGTAGCCGTCAATCCTTTTAGATCAATCACTTGAGTCTTATGACCAGTTAGCTTCTTTACCATTTTGTTTGAACCTACAGCTATAATTTTTCCACTCTTGATAGCTACCGCCTCAACGGTGGAATCGGCTGCACTGACTTGAATAATCTTACCATTAATCAAGACTGTATCAGGCATAAGGTATTCTTCTTGGAGAGCCTCATCCTTTGGCCCCGTACATGACGACAATAAAAATATCGTTGTCACTAAGGTCATCAAGAAGATCAGGCTTAAGATTGAGAGCCTATTCATGCCCAATTTGTTTTCTTTTGTCATATGGTCTCCCTTTCTTTTGTCAAATCGATATTATATCATTTTCTTAAAAATACCAAGAAATTTCAGCATTCTTTCTCTCAACCAAAATTCTTGAGGGAATATTTATCAGGTCAAAAATGAGGCCTCCATGTTATACTGCACATATACAGTCACCCTAAAAATCTCATATCACATCCACATTTTGACATCAATCTTTGCCTGTGATATTAAGGATTACAAGGAGGAAAACAGATGAACATCAAACAAAAAAGCGAGAAAATCATTGCCAATAAAAAAAGAATATTCCTATCCTTTCCTATGACTGTGACCGTTTTAGCAATATCAGTTGCCTTGCTAGCTGGAGTTGGGTCACTTGGAACCTTTGAAGAACACCGCGGGTGCACGATGATCCTCGTAGGCAAGGACGCCACAGCAGACGGATCTGTGCTGATGTCTTATAATAATGATGCCAGCGGAAAAGGAGCTTCGCATGTGGTGGTTGTACCCAGAAAAAGCCATAAACCAGGAGAAGTATATAAATTATCGAATGGCGCAGACATACCTCAACCCGCGGAGACTTATGCATATATCGGGAATGCACCCAAGCGGACAAAGGAGCTATACTTTCAAAACGGTGTTAACGAGCACCAAGTAGCGATTAGCTTCGGTACAGCAGTCAAGGTCAATGAGAAAGCCGAAGAAGTTGATCCCCTACTTAAAGAGGGCCCTGGTGTACCCGGATTGCTGATACCTTGGAGTCTCGTTTTGGAAAGGGCAAAAACAGCAAGGAAGGGTGTAGAGCTTGTGGAGAAATTGTTCAACAAATATGGTCTCAGGGAGGATGGTTCCTTTGCCATAGCGGATCCGAATGAAATATGGTTATTTCAAATAGGCGGGGGCCACCACTGGGCAGCCGTAAGGGTTCCGGATAATAGCTATGTGATCTATGACAATACATTCCGCATGGGTGAGGTAGACTGTACAGACAAGGCTAACGTTAGATGCTCACCTAATCTCATCGAGTTTTCGGAAGAAAAAGGTCTTTACGATCCTGCGGCTGGCCCGTTTAACTTTAAAAAGTCGTGGGGTCGTATCTACACGCGAACTCCCCCTACCGACCACCGCATTTGGCGAGTTCAAAGTCTCCTCACTTCCTCGGCCTCTCTTCCACCAGATACACCATACTTCGACTTCCCTTTGTTCCTTGAGCCAGAGAAAAAGATCACAAAAGAAATGCTGATGTCTATCATGAGAGATCATCTTGAGGACACTGAGCTTGATTTGACAGACGGATATAAGCTAGGCAATCCTCACTTAATGAACGAATACACTCTGTGTCGCACCAACACACAGTACAGCGTAATAACACAGTTAAGAGGCTGGCTGCCGAGCGAAATTGGTGGAGTTTTATGGTTGGCGATGGCAACTCCCGACACCAGTGTCTATGTTCCTTGGTACATGGGAATCACGGAAGTCCCCCACGTATACCAAGTTGGACAAGGTAAATCCGACCCAGAATCTGCATACTGGGCATTCAAAAGAATCAGCAACTTGGTCAACACCCATTATGGGGATTTAATAGAGGATGTGCGGAAGACCTGGAAGGCTTTTGAAGAGAGGGAGTTTAAAACACAAGAGAGTGTGGAAAAAACAGCCGTTGAGCTGTTCCAACAGGATGAATCTCTCGGCAGAGCGTTTCTAAGCAGCTATTCGAATGCTCAGGCTCTAAAAGCCTACAATATAGCAGAAGAGACGATCAATGATCTGCAAACCAAATTGGTTGACTTACTGAGAAAGAGAGTAGAGAAGTAAGGGAATAAAACGACCAGTGTTAAAAATTATGTTATTTTTTTAATACATGTGTTAATCTTCTTCTACGGTGGAAACACTGAGAAAAGGCTGATAAAGACACTGAGAAAAAAAAACCTCAGGAATTTTTTGAAAATTTAATTTCAATAAGGAGAAGAAATATTGTCTATAGCTAACTTAATTAGATATATTTCAATTTTTTGTCTGATCACAGTGATCGTCCTAATACCAAGAGCCATCTCGGCTCAGATAAATGAACGCGCACAAGTAAGACTAGAAGGAAAAGTTTTAGACATCGATCAACAAGCGATCTTCGAAGCGGAAATCCAATTAAAACATAAAGAGACTGGTCAAATGTTTCAGGCAAAGAGCGATGGAAAGGGAAACTTTTCAGTTAGATTTTTAACTCCAGGGAATTACATCATATCTGTTCAGAAAGAGGGATATAAAAAATACTCAGGCGAACTAGAGCTCTTCCCTAATAATACGAAAAAAATTGAATTTACTTTGATCAAAGAGGAAACATCTGAAGAAAAATTGGCGAAAGAAGCGATTTCATCTTTTGAAAAAGGTGTAAAGTTAACAGGGGAGAATAAGATCAATGAAGCTATTCAAGCATTCCAAAGAGCGGTTGAGTTAAAACAAGATTTTGCTGAAGCTTATATGAACTTAGGAATCCTTCTCTTCCGCCAACAAAAGGATGATGAGGCAGAAAAGGCTTTCCTTAAAGCTCTCGAGCTAAAGCCAGATGAATCTTTATCCATAAACCATCTGGCAGAGATCAATTATGAAAAGGCCAAGAGCTTACTTCAAAAAAATAAAACAGATGAAGCCTTAGAAAAGTTAAAACTGGCCTACGGCTATAAGCCAGATCATGTTTATGTGAATTATCTCTTAGGTTATGCTTATTATAAGAAAGAGATGAAAGAGGAGGCCATCAAACATCTCGACACATTTCTCCAGCTCGCACCGAATTCTCCTCGAGCGGAAAAAGTGAAGGAACTCCTGGAGAAAATAAAAAAGTCTCCTTAATTAAATTCATCTTTAATATCCCAACCGGATACTTTAGAATGCACAACCAATGCATCACTTATCTTGATTATTATGGCATTTCTGATGCCTGAAGCCGGGGGAGGAAGAAGGGACAACTCTGGGCAATATGACAATCCGAAGATGAATGTTTAAAATGAGAATTCAAGAAAAATAACTGCTGGATGAAAGCCTCCTTGCTGACCTGTTTTCAGGCGCTATCTGCTCACCCAAACCGGGCTGCTCCATCCCCACTGGTTGTTCTTTTGCCGGACGCACAAATAGTAATTATCTGTCTGGTTTTCGGGATTTGAGTCGACAATATGACCACTTAGCTGAGAAGCCTGCTCAGGAACAGCTCGATGAAATGATACGGCGACATCGAGATATCCACTCACCAAATGGGAGCGTTGCCCCTGCAGCAGCTCCTCGAGTTTATGCTCAAACTTCTGACCATTGACAGAAGCCCTGATGGAAGCTCGGGTTGGCATCTCGACATTAAGGACCAGCGAATTGTTGATAGGTGTCCGTGGAGTCGGATTCCTTGAAGTGGTCCCAGTTTATCCCTCTGGAGCCCGGTAAATAAGCTATATGATGGGGAATCACGATGGCCTGGTGTTCTCTCATTTTATCGCGGAGTTCTTCAACAGAATCAGCATAAACAATCTCGTGTTCTGGCTCTAGGTAATAAACGTTATGATCTCCATAGCGAATAGAGTGCCATTCGAAGGCCAAAAACGGGATGAACTTTCCGGGTTGCGTCATTTTTTTGGTCAGCCGTTTGACCTTTGGCCAGGCATGTTCCAGGCGCTTGTATCCCTCATTATGATAAACGATATAGCTTTTTATCCTGTTCATATGTTCTTCATCTCGCGGTGTGTCATGCCAGCTCGAATGTCCCACAACAGAGCAAAAATCAAGACGCTGCTCTTGAGCTGCCCTGAAGGCATCTTCCAGAGAACCACTGCCATAACTAATTCCGCAATGACAATGCATATCTCCCCAATATAGGTTATTTTGCGTTTTTCTTTGTTTTTCGCTATAAGCCTTGACTGGAAGGTTTAAGACAGCGAGCCCCGAGAGACCGAATGCCCTTTTTAAAAAAGAACGCCTTTCCATGCCATACCTCCTTCAGATAAAAGAATCAGAACACATCGTAAAAAAGTTACTTGAATGGACTTTTTTTAAACATGCTTTTTTACGGCATAGATTCGAGAACCTCCTTAACAATAAAGAAGATCTATTAATTTATCTGTTTAAGCACAGCGAGCAAAACCTCATCAGCCTTAGAGATAGCTCCTTCCAGGAGATGAATCTGTTCCTGGGCCCGATCCCAATCCTTATCTTCTACCGCTTCTGTTACACCGGGTAAGACTTCAGAAGCATAGGTGAATTTAGGGGCATAAATCAGATGCTTGAACCAAGGACGATCGGGAATTCCCTCTGGATTCCCGAAACATCTCTCTATCTGCATCAGGGCGCTGTTTATCGAGTCCCTCGCTTCAGAGGATACCGAAGCTTCGGAGGTGAGGAGCGCCTCGATTTTCAGGTTGAGTTGTTGAGCATTATTTTTAAAACCATCGATTTTACTCAACAAAGATTCCATTTCCAGAGCCGAAGCTTTTTCTGCTCTCTCTTTGATTTCTTTGAGGTAGTTTGAAATCTCTACGGCATACGCAGCATAGTCAAAAGGAAATATATCGGCATTAGCTAATCTTAAAACTGCCATTCCCCATATTTTTGACATAGTGGCATGGTAGAGGAATTGAGGATCCCCGAAGTGAGACATCCAGTAGAAATTGTCGTATTGTGAATGATAAACCCCATAGGGGCCACTGAAACTCATGTCGATTATCGGCATACAGACAAAATTGATAAAGGCCGTATGATCACTTCCGCTCCCCACTCGAGTACTAGTCAAGCTTATCTCTCCATCTTTTCTCCGAGAATATCGTTCTTCGGCTTGTTTCTTCCAGGCATCATAAACGCTCTTTCCGCTATTAGGATCCATCACTTCTTGGGTTACTGATGGGAGTAAATCTTTGAGAGAGGGCATTGAGCTGGCCCCAAAGTTGGGTCCACTGCAGGCGCTGTCCACGTTAATGTAAACCACTCCATCCTTTTTCAATTTGTCCACCCACTGTTCAGCCCACTCTGTAGAGCCAGTCAAAGTGTATTCCTCCGCATCCCAGCTGCAAAACACCACACTTCTCTTGGGGCGATGTCCTTCATTAGCTAACTTTCCTAATGTTCGAGCTAATTCTAGCATGCTGGATGTGCCACTGTTGGGGTCTCTAGCTCCATAAACCCAAGCATCCCGATGATTCCCGAGTACAACCCACTTGTCCGGGTCTTCACTTCCCCTTATCTTACCGATCACATTCCAGATCGACCTAATGGGTTCATCCATTAGCACTTTCATGTGAATCTTTGCTGGCCCAGGCCCCACATGATAGGTAAAAGGCAATCCTCCTTGCCAGCCAGTGGGAGCCGCAGGGCCGGCAAGATTCTCCAACAGGGGACGAGCATCTTTATGGGATAGAGGCACCGAGATAATCTTTGGGAGTATTCGTGATTCTTCTGGCTTTATTCTTTTGGCACCGTCAACCGACGCCCATCCTGGCGTGAGCGGGTCTCCGGGGACGATGAAGTCGAAAGGAATTCCCCCCCGCTGAATATGGCTTTCCGGCCCCCAGGGCCCGTAGGGATAAACATCCCCTCTCATGTAGCCATCATCCATAGGATCTGAGTAGATGAGAAGGGCTGCGGCACCTCGTTTCTGCGCAGTTAAAGCTTTAAATCCACGATAACTATAAGGCATAGAATACCGAACGAGAGCGATTTTGCCTTTTATATCGATCCCCATATCCTTCAGCCTGTCATAGTCTTCCGGATTTCCACCGTGGGCATAGACTAAAGGAGCTGTTAATTCCCCAGAGGCTGAATAGGCATTAAAACCGCAGCTCACCCGACTATCATAGGAGTCTTTATCATGAGAATAACCTTCCTCCCTCAGAGTCGCTTTGTAATGCTCGGGTTCAACCATCTCCACAACAATTTCTTTAGGATAAGAGAGGAGCACTTTATATTCCACAAGCTCTGCTTCATCAAGGCCAAATTCCTTGAATTTATCTCTCACATACTGGGCTAATTTGTAATTTTCTTCAGTACCAGCTATATGCGGTTCTTCGGTAAGGAATCTCAGATACTTCCTGCAGTTTTCAGGTTCTGGCAAAGATCTGAGCTTTTCCTCGATCTGTCGCTCTATTTTTGAATTCATAGGTGTAAAGCCCTTTATCCCTCTTTCTCCAGCTTCCTTCTGCCCTAAAGAAAGAAAAGCACATAAAAGGAATAAGATTAATCCTAATAAAATGACTTTATTTTTCATTTCTCCTCCTTTTCCCTATTTTTTTCACCTGAACTATATTAAAAAATTCTTTAGCTATCAAAAGGGGCCCCAATGAATGGCGTGAGCAATAAGCACTGCACCAGAACCTATGGCCAACCATATAAGGAGTAGCGGCAGCAGCCAGCGGACCCAAATTGACCAAGGTATTTGCAGGATTCCTAGGGCAGCCATAAAGTAGCCTTGGGTAGGAGTAACGATGTTGGTAAAACCGTTGCCTAATTGGTAGGCAAGAACATTGGTTTGCCTGGTTATATTCAGCAAGTCTCCTAGAGGAGCAAGAATGGGCATCGAGACGGCCGCCTGCCCGCTTCCAGAAGGGACGATGAAATTCAGTCCATTCTGCATGGCATAAATGCCCATCACACTTATCGAGGAGGGAAGCTGCTGTACGGCATGGGCCATAGCATAAGTAATGGTGTCTATGACATAGGCATCCCGGAGTATAACCAACGTCCCCCTCGCAAGTCCTACAACCAAAGCAGCATAGGTAATGTCTGCTGCTCCCTTTATAAAGCTCTGGGCAGTTTCTTCGAAAGATAATCCGCCTAAGGGCCCTGCTAGAATAGAGAGGCCAAAAAATAGGCCGGATAATTGGAGTATTCCCCAATGCCACCGGATTGCCCCGACAGCTAAGGCTCCCAAAGCCAAGACCGAGATTAGCAGGACAGTGACATGCTTTTTGGTGAATCGTTCTTCGATGTCTTGAGAATCGTTGGATTCTTGTTGTTTATCCAATTCATACATGAGACTGATCGAAGGTTTTGCCTTCACGCGGGCCGCATAGCGAGTCATGAATATGATGGTTACTGTCGTTATTATTGTCCAGACGACAGTTCGAAATGCTATTCCGGAGAAGAGAGGGAGTCCGACAATACCCTGGGCGACACCCACTGTGAAGGGATTCATGAAGGCAGATGCAAATCCTGCATTGGCTCCGACAAGAGCTATTCCCCCAGCAACCAATGAATCATAGCCTAAGGAACGAGCCAACAAAAGCAATGCAGGCAGAAAAATAAGTGTCTCTTCTGCTATCCCAATACTTCCACCGCCGATGGCGAAAACGAGAACTAATAGTGGGACAATTAAGCCTTTTTTCCCTCCTGCACGCCGAACGATTAAATTGATTCCAGCTTGGATAGTCCCAGTCCTGTTCAATACCCCGAAGGCTCCTCCGATTATAAATATGTAAAATACGATATCGGCTATCTCTGTCAATCCTTTAGGAAAAGACAATAAGATATCACCGATGTCGGCTGGGCTTGCTTTGACTTTATGATAAGAACCGGGATCGATTATTTCTCTTCCTTGCTGCTCTACTCGAGCATATCTCCCAGCGGGTATTATCCATGTGCTTACGGCAGCAATTAATATCAGACACATGAGAAGGACATATGTATGAGGAACTTTTAACTTCATAACGACCTCGTAAAATGTAAAGAAGCTGCTGCGTATAATTCAGCGGCCAAGGTGATATCTTCAAATTTTTGGATGAGAAGTTCAACAATATCCTTTTCATTGCACCGTTTAGACGGATTTTTTTTTGCAGAATGTATAATTATTCCTCCTTTTCTTCTAATGTTAATTGATTTTCAGTAATTCACAAATTACAAATTGAACAATTTTTCTTAATTTATTCCAATATTCTCTAGGTATGCCTATGTGCTAAGGCTGCCATCACTTTGAGGCAAACGGTTTATAGACATTGTACTTGACTTCACAAGGATTTCCTCTGGCCAGCCACATGG
>Ga0114922_10001899_pt1 | contig 19793 bp, 27 predicted proteins | sample AartaG_FD_100975 | JGI IMG/M metagenome (GOLD analysis project Ga0114922, IMG submission 100975) | Deep subsurface microbial communities from Aarhus Bay to uncover new lineages of life (NeLLi) - Aarhus_00045 metaG | ecosystem: Environmental > Aquatic > Marine > Oceanic > Sediment | place...
ATTCCTCGACTAGAGATTGGCATCTGTCGCATTATCCTGACTCTTACCGCGGGAAAATCAATTTCTTTACCGGTATAGAACGCCTCTTTGATTCGATCATCAGATCCAAGAGCCGCTACCAATACAGGGTCAGCCTTCAGTGCCGCTACAATGTCGGCCTGGATCACGTCATTGGAAATCATAGATTCATTCGCCTCCACTCGGCCATGATTGCCTCGAGAACCAGGCGGCTACCACTCTCTTGTTTGTTACTTGCGGCCAGGCGGAGATAACCCCTTCCTCCATGAGCAGGGCGTACCCCAGGATGATAGACGCGGCGCATCGCGTGTTTACCAGCGTAAGGCCCATCGGTTTGATAACTGGAAATATCTGTTGGACCGCCAGGCCATAAAAATGACAATGCCTTTTTGCTACTCTTTCCGGTCCAAAAGCCAGCCTCGATCAAGATGAGTTCGCGGGCCGCCGGATCGAGAGCGTGAATACCAGATCCTAATTCGTGCGCCCTTGCATACTCCACGTTGGTTCCAAAGAGTCCGCTGAAAATCAGGGGATCGGTTTCCATCGGACCCTCTGCCGATTGATGAATACTTCGAGCCAGGCGACCAGTGTCAACCGGTGCCAGCGATTCCGCTTCCAGGACCGTTATCGCCAGCCAACCAGTCATACCCAGGAGAGCGCCGCGAACCGTAGCGGACTCCATTTTAGATCTATTTCCGGTTCTCTCAGCGTATTGGCCCATTATTGAAAACCTACCGTTGACTCGGTTCTATACTCTTCCATCCGCTCGCACATCAATTGCAGGAAGCGGCCGCGAACATCATTGGGCGAAAAGCCCGTGCGTTCTACCGACACAACCTTGAAGAATCTTCCAAGATCCTCGTGCCCCGCGGGTCCGACAACCTCGAGTTCGTCCTGTTCATAAATAGTGAGAGATCCAGGCTGGACCAGGACTTTCGCCAGGCGCTTGACCTCCACGCCTTGCTCTAAAAGAAGTCGGGACGGCGATAGATATTGAATAGTTGCCGGCAATTGACGAAGCGCCGGTGTTTGGGTGCCGGTGAAAATCGCTCCGCCGACATCGTCGTCCGGACCCTGGCCAACGCTATGAATCGAAACATACATTCGCGTTCCCGCAACCAAATCAGCCTCCGAATTTCAACGGCCTGGGAATGTAAAGATGCTCAACCAGTTTCCAGGCCCTATTAGCGATGGCGCTGGTTCCGAACGGCGTCATCTTCATTGCCTTATCAGATCTAGATTCAGAATAACCCAGGGTTGAATAAGACTTGACCCCTGGATCTCCCGCTCCACCCTCGAGCGCTCCAGGATCTAACATCTCCAGAAGTTCGACCCGCGACAGCATCGCCAGCGCCATGTGAAGGCTGGCGTCGTTCGCCGCTGTTCCGGTTGGTAATCCGGCGGTGTATTCGATGTCGAAAAACTCTGGTCTGTAGGCTTGCCCGCATCCCCCGACGTAATAGCCGGCGATGACACGGGTGTCGATGTAACCGTAGTTGTTGCGAAGAATTGCGCAGGCAGTCAGTTCGATCATGTCACAGGTGCATCCATCGTTGAGAGCATAGGCCACGATGTTATCCACCGATCGTACATAGGTATGCGGTAGCATAATGCGATCATAGGGCATCGGCATGGAGAATGTTCCGGTGACAGTCGATGGCGACATCGGTGTACTGAGCGCTTTTACCATCTGCTGTTCCGCAATCAAGAATGCCGCGTTGTACTGCGGCTCCTGAGGTTTTACCGTCAACTCAGGCTGATATGTCTCAAACAAACTTTCGGTCAAAATGACCGGCGCGAGATGATGGAAATCTGCGGGCATTTCGTTTATCCCTTCAGTTTATCAGGACCGACAAACCCTTCTGGCGGCAGTTTCGCCGTAGTGAGAATTTGATTGGCGGTTTGCTCCGCCTGTTCCCTTTTCGCCGACTCTATCTCGGATGATTGAATGAATTGAAACGCTTTCATTTTCAACCACTCCGCGGCGGCCAACATCTGGAAGGGATCGACCCCTCCGAGCCTTGCGTTCGCAACCTGGGCGGTGTTGCCAACAAAGCGGATCTCCAAAACGGAGTCCTGCTCAGCCGGCGTGTAAATCGGGCTTAGTTTGCTTTGATCGTTTTCTGACATCGTTTCCTCCCGTAACTGTACAACGGTTTGTCTATTTGGTTATAGGCTAATTGGACCGTTCACAAATATCGCCATTCGTCCCAGGCCAGCATGTGTGCCCACTTTCCTCGGAAAATAACTTCGTTCATCGGTAGGTTGAAACCACTCTGATTCGCACCTTGAAGTCGAGCACCATTTACCAGGTGATAACCCACGGCCTCGGGGATATAGTAGACCCCTTTCCCTCCGGATCTGATTGCGAAACAGTAGTCAAGATCCTCGAACGTTCCGAGTCCATAGCGGGTGTCAAAGCCGCCGATCTGATTCCAGAGATTGCGACGCGTCATAAAGCAAGCGCCGGTGACAGCGGCGACATCCCTGCGAATATTGGCTTTGGGATGATCCGCCGACCAGCCGATAAAAACATGATAGGGCTTGCCCTGGATACTGAAGGCGAGTCCGGCATGCTGAATCGTCCCGCCTGGACCATGGGGGGATTCGATCTCTGTTGGAAATAACAGTTTTGGACCACAGACCCCCAGGTCCCCATTGTCCATCGCCCGAACCATCTCGTTTATCGAACCAGGCTCCATAAATACATCTGCGGTAAGAATTAGGATCAGCGGACTTCGGCCCTTGGATACCGCGTCGTTTACCCCTCCTGGGTAGCCGATGTTTTGCTCGATGCGATAAAAAAGATCATGCCCACGGATCAATTCTTTGATCGGTTCGGCCATCGTTTCCGGTGTTACTTTTTTCTGCTCATCCTGGCTGATCCAATCCGGAGTTCCGTTGTCGACAACGATCAAGCGATACTCATGCCCCTGGAGCGGCGCACATGCGGCCTGTACCCTCTTGATAGCGCGTTCGGCCAAAGCAAACTCGCCGAAGATAGGCATGACGATGTCGATCAGGTGTTTCGATTTGATCTGCCGCTGTTCCGGTTTTTTTTGATACTGTGTTTTCTTTTTCCTGGCTTTCCTACGCCTCGATTTCTTCGTCATCTACACCCTCCACACCTGCGATTTGAAGCGGCAAAACTCTTGGAACCGTGAGCGGCGTTACCCCTCCGACAACTCCTGGCACAACCTGTTCGGGCCGCAATTTCACCTCTTCGATAGCGTCGTGCAACACAACCCCGCACCGATCCCACGTTCTCGACTCAGCGTAGGAGCGGGCAGGCGCGATGATCTCTTCCTCTATCCTGCCAGCCTGGATTAGTTCATGAACCTTTTTTATCTGTTCGGCCCCTGAGAGATAGTCGACGTAGGATCTCATAGAGTTACCCCAGGGATCTTGGTGTAGAAACGCGACCTCCATTGGAAATCCTCGCCGACCCTCTCTTGCTATCGGATCTTCAAAAAGGTGCTCAGTTACCGCGGTACAGTCCGTGGCGATAACAGGCACGCCCGCCGCCATTGCTTCGATAATCGGCATACAGAGTCCCTCGGCTTTCGAGGGAAGCAGAAAAGCATCGGCAATGGCATAGAGAGTCCACAGACGGTCAAACGCCAGGCCGCGCTCGAATTTTACAAAGCGATCCATGATACCTTTCTGGATCGCCATATCGTCAAGTTTCCAGCCTACCGGCGACATGACCCGTGTGACCAGCATCCATTGAACGTCGATCTCTTTGGCCGCCTCGGCAATGATGTCCATGCCGGCGCTGAGATTCTTCCGTTCCTGGTTATCGGCCACGGTGAGCACAACCAATTGATCCTCGGTATACCCCATCGCCTCTCGCAACTGCTTCCGCTCTTCAGGCTCCGGTCGACGCCAGGACTCGGTATCTAATCCGACCGGCAGATAAGTCCCTGGCACTCCGGCATCATCCATCATCTTGAGTCCGAATTTGGAAATCACAAGCGATTTCTCCATATTCATCATGACGTTGGACCAGGACTGACAAAGCGGCCCCGACTCAATAGGGAAGATCCCGATATAGGGAATACCCTGGCGCTGAGGGTAGAGCAAGATCCGTTCCTGCATCGGCACATCCAGGGCGACAACCATCGCCTCGATGGGCGGAAGTTGACCCCCCTCGCTCAGCGCCTTTATGTTTTGGAGAATGGCTGGAATATGATTGAACGCCTGGCGGGTTTGAACCGGTAGAATGGAAAAGGGCCAACTGTGTTCCTTCCCTTCGTAACCGATCCCCAGGGCCTTGACCGTATGCCCGTGGATCGCCATCTCGTTACAAACCGCAATGGCGATATTCATGTAACCAGATCCGCGCAGGTCGAAATCGCTTATAAACAAGATCATGATAGTTTTCCTTTTTCGAAGAGTTCATCCCATCTGTCGGCGATCAATTCCCAATCGAATCGCCTCGATGCTCCCAGGATCATTGACTGTTGGCGTGTCTCCAAATACTCATGCTCTTGAGTAAGAAGAGCCACGATCCTGCTGGCAAAATTCGAAACCCAGGATGCGGCCTTTGCTGATCCTGGAATAACGATTCCAAATTCATTGGTTGTTGGAAGTGCGCCGACATCAGACGTTACCGGAAGAGCGCCGGCAACCTGGCACTCCGCCGCGGAGATACAAAACAATTCCTCATAAACCGACGGGTATCCCAGGATCTCGGCCTCGAGTTGAAGTTTGACCAACCTTTCCCGTGGCACCTTGCCGAGAAAGTGAACATCCTCGGCACCCGCCCACTGGAGTCGGTGCTGAGCGTTGTTGGCCGTCGTTCCCCAAAGTGTATAGTCCGAGGTGACAACAAGAGAGGCATGAGGCGCGTCGCGCTTGATCAAGGGCCATGCCGCGTGAAGGATCGGAAGGCCGCGGTCGGGGATCGAACAGAATATGAGTCTCCCAGGGATCTTCTCAATCTCAGGACCATCCTGGTATTCCCAGGTCCGGACCCCCAGGTCGATGTGCCCCATTTTTTGGTGCGGGATGTGATAGATCGTGTTGTGATAATTGGTATGGAACGGCGAGATCGTCACCGCGAAGTCGACGGTTTGCGCAAACTCCCCGAAGTGCCCTACTGTAAACTGATCCGTTGACCACCAAATTTTCCGGACCCCTGGCGGCATCTGGTCGCGATGATAACGTTTGTTCGGCGAGCGATAGACGATAACGACATCTCTTGGTGCCCGATTGTTATATTGGTCCAGGGGAACATAGCGAACGCCGTCATGATCTCCATGCTGAGATGGATTGTTGTAAACCGTTACCTCATGACCGCGCTTGGCAAAGATCTCCATTAGAGTCATCATCGACAACTCCGCTCCACCAACCCCGCGACCAAAGATGTCCCTGGGTATAACACCAATCGGCGAGCCGTCGTTGCACAAAAGATCAATTTTTAAGCCCATAATAAGCCTCTCCTAACCTTAAAGAATTGGTGACATTAGAGCACAACTACACATAGCAAAAACGCCGAGGTGCAGTTTTGTAAAGTAGTTGCCCTTCGATTTTCCAAAAAGCGGCTCGAACCTTGTCAAGTATTTTTAAGGTTCTAACAGGGATTGGTCTTTTTTCGATCTCTTCCTTTAATAAGGCCTGTGTATAACGTGGCTCGAAAAAATCGAAATATACTCGATTTGGTATAATACATCTGGAGGTGAAAGATGAAACGCACAGTTCTATCCAAGCCCCGCAAGACCGTTCGGCCAGTTTTGCAACCTGGAGCGGGACGATGGCTTTTAGTCTTTTGTGAACACGGCCATCTCCAGGTCCAGATCCCCTACGGCGATTGGTCCGATGCTCGCCGGAGGTATGGCCGAAAGAATGCAACCGTCGATTGTATCCAATGTGGAAGGGAGGCCCGACATGACTGAGCGCACAATCAGCGAGGCCGAGCGCGCGGCGATGAACGCGGCCAACAAAGTCTACAGCGACTTTTTGGCAAACTTTCTTGGCGACGAACATGAGCACGGCACGATCAATAAAGGTCAGCGCCGAAGAGAGTACCTTTATTGGGAAACGCCGGACCAGCGAATGTTTTGCTACACGCCCTGGAAAGATGAGGATGGGTTCTACTTCACCTGGGTTCTCAAGCCCTATGGCCGAGGTTCCCATAGTGGAAAGGCCGAGCACTGGAAGCGGGTTGGAAAAGTTGTTCGCTCGCGTACGCGCAAGACCGCCAGCAAGCGCGCACGAACCCGCTACAAGAATTGGCTCAGTTACAAATTTGGAAGAACGAAGGGAGATTGTGATGAGTAGACGATTCGCCGTTACTTTCAAAGCCGTGACAAAGGACGGCCACAAGATCAAATTCCGAGTGCCTTTGCGAGGGTTCTTTAAGGCGAACGGAGTCGATGAAGCAGAGGAAATAGCCAAGTCCAAAATCAAAGGCGAGTACGACAGCACAAAAGTTATATCTGTCGAAGATCCCGATTTGCTTGGTAGTTTCTTCTCAATCTGATCTCCGCCTGACAATCCCGACTCTAAGGCCCCCTCCCTGGGGGCCTTAGCATTTCCCCTAATCCCCACGCCAAACAATCTAGGGTCATCGAGGGTGCCCTGGGGGAGCGTTCTAAAAGCGTTCACAAAACTCAAGCACACTTTCGACGATCCAAAATATTTGATCTTCTGTCAAGCCATGCCAGCACCCGACCCAAAGGGTTCTGGCCGCGATAGCCTCGGCGCTCGGAAGATCTCCGGCTATTCTCCATTTCATTCCCAGGTTTTTGATCTGTATCGCATCGACGAACGCCGGCTGTCTTAGAAAGTTTCCTGCAAAGAGTCGCCGCGTTCCAACCTTGCGCTCGGCCAGATAAATTTCCAGATCCCGAACGGTGAACGGGGCATCTCTAGTGAGCGTGAGTGGGTAGCCAAACCATGACGGCCTAGATCCACTTGTCCAATCTGAGGGCACGATCATGTGGCTGGACATCGAGTTTCTAAAATAGTCATCTAGGTAATTCCAGTTGCGATGGCGGATCGCGGTAAATTCGTCCAGCCTGCGCATTTGAGCCACGCCAATTGCGGCCTGGAGATCTGTGCTCTTCAGGTTGTACCCCATGTGCGAGTAGACATACTTGTGATCATAGCCCTCTGGCAGATATGGAAATTTGTGATCGAAGCGCTTGCCGCAAGTATTGTCTTTCCCAGGTTCGCACCAACAATCGCGCCCCCAATCCCTGAAACTCTCTACCGCCTTTTTCAATATCGGCTCGTTGCACATCACCATCCCGCCCTCGCCGGTTGTGATGTGATGAGCGGGATAAAAAGATTGGGTCGCGAGGTCGCCGATGCTTCCGGTCCTTTTCCCCTTCAACACAGATCCGAGCGCATCGCAGTTATCCTCGATGATCCAGAGATCCTTGTTGGCGAATTGATCCACGGGCCAGGGGTTGCCCAGGGTATGGGCCAGCATAATTGCTTTTGTTTTCGGACCTATCGCCTCTTCGATCATCTCGGCAGAGGGAACCAGGGTGTCCAGATCCACGTCGACAAAAACAGGAACCAATCTGTTTTGAACAATCGGCGCGATGGTTGTCGGGAATCCAGCCGCGGCGGTGATCACCTCATCGCCTGGTCTGAGGCGGCGATCCTTCAGGAGCGGCGATGTCAGCGCCGAGATCGCCAGGAGATTCGCCGAAGATCCGGAGTTGCACATCGAGCCATATCGCGTGCCCAGGTATTTAGCCATCAGCGCTTCAAACTCATCGGTCCAGTGACCCTCGGTAAACCAACCCTCCAGGACTGCTTTGATAGCGTTGATTTTTTCGGCAGTGCCGACTACTTTGCCGCTTGCTGGTACCGGTGTCTTTCCTTTAATAAACTCGGCCATATCTCACCTCAACCCTCACCCATGATCCGTTTTATCCGCGCCGATCTTTCAGGGAACGGCCATTCCGTGGTTCGTTCATGATGCTGATGATAAACAGCAAAATCAACACACTTCGGCGGTCTACCCATCTCGACCTCAATATCAACGATCCAACTATCGTTCATTCCGCGCTGATCTGTCACGGGGATAAAGTCGGTCAAATCCCACGCCTCGCGGGTCTGACCGGTAAAGGCAAAGTGATGGCACCATTCCTTGGCCTCAAGATTGGTCCATCCCCAGGGTGTTTTGAAGGTCCAGAAATCGGGGACGGTCTGGAGCACATCGAGATCGGAGAACCAATCCAGTCCGTCGATCATGCCAAGCGCACTCGATGGGATGGCGAGGGCGACCGGCTCAAGCCTTGCACTGCCGTCGTATAGTTCGACAAGCCTCTCGATAGCATTCAGCGGAGCCATGTATTCGGGATGGGTCAGAATGATAAATTCACCATCGCATTTTTTATAAGCATGGTTCCAAGCCATGTTAGACGCTCGCGGCGGCGCTCCATAGTCGCGCAACTTCTCATATAAGAATTTCCCACCGCACAGATCGGCGATGTTTTCGTTCGACCCATCATCGAGAATCCAGACCTCGTAATCTTCATAGGTCTGATTCTTCAACAGCCATAGAGTCCGCTCCAAGAGCGAACGCCTACCTTGGAAATACGGGATCAGAACCGATACCTTCATCCCGCAACCTTGTAGGGTCCCCAATCGTAGTAGAGCGGGAATTGATCCGGACTTGCGCGCTCTATCTCATCGGGGTCGTGGGAATGGGTAGCACAATTGGCTACGATGGCTGGTAGGGTCATTGAAACAGGAACCCTCTCCCCTCGAGAGCAGATAAGATCCGCCCTAAAACCATTCCAGACCAAGGGCGGGATGGTAATTAGTTTGTAATCGCGATACTCAGGGAAACCTTCAAGATAGAGAGTATTGACTGCTCCCTGGGTAGGGCTATTCGGTCTATCGTCAAAAAGAGCCAGTTGGATGCGGCCATAGACACAGGCATAGTTGAGTGTCATTATTTTGTGCCGGTGCCAAGCCTTGACCGCAATCGTATCGACCATAGAGAAGTAGATCTCGCCGAACCGCTCGAAGTGCTCATCTGTATCTTTGAGCATGTGCATGACCGCGCCGCGATTATCCTGGATAACCCTCAGTGTTGTTATTTTTACCCCGTCGATTAGTTCGTTCATTTCAGCAAATACTCCTGGTTAGCCATCTCGTACATCCATTCCATAGTTATCTTGATCCCGTGCTTCAACGAACAACTAGGTTCCCAATTCAAAAAAAAGCGAGCACGGGCGGAGTCAATCGCCAGATTGGAACATTCGTCGCCTGCCATATTCAAGATCATCGGCTCTCGCATCTGGATCTGGAACGATTCCCAGGCAACATAACCGACCAGGGCCGCTATCTCTTTCACGCTATGGCCTGGACCCTTGGGGCCAATATTCCAGGGACCAAGTCGGACAGAGTTATCTTCCATGTCCATTGCCAAAAGAAAAAGAGCGTTGATCGCATCCGAGATAAAAAGATACTGCCGGATCTGCTCGCCATCGGATCGGATGACCGGTTGTTTGTTCTCCAGTGCCCATCGGACCATGCCAGGGATCAGCCGCTTCCAGTTGGTATCTCCAGGGCCATAGATGTTCGCCATACGAGTCCAGTTTACTTTCATGCCATATTGATTGAGGTAAGCCGTGGCGACGACCTCGCCGCAGAGTTTGGACGCGTCATAGGGATGAGTTATTCCAATTGGACCCTCTTCTATCAAGGGGAGATGCTCAGGCCTCGGGTGCCCATAGGCTTTGTCGCTTGATGCGATGATAATCCTGGCCCCAGGTGCGACCAACCTGGCGCACTCGAGGACATTCAGCGTGCCCATGACATTTACATCAAAGGTGTGGATCGGCCAGCCGGCGGCCTCTGTAACCTGAGTAACCGCGGCCAAGTGAAAAACATAGTCCGGCTCGGCCACTTTGAAAACATGGCCCAACTCTATAAAATCGGTGATGTCACAGTGCATCACCCGCTCTACTTGTTGCGCCAGTGATGGTTCGCCTGGTCGATGACGATAGAGTTCGCGTTTGTAGTCCACACTCAGGGCAGTGACAAAAACCTCGGCCCCGCAAAGCACAAGCCGTTCGACCAGCGCCCCGCCGATAAAACCGGATGCGCCCGTAACCAGAACGCTTTTGCCCTTCCAGAATTTTACATAGTTCAATCGGTCGCTCATGATATTAGCCTTTTCCAGAACGGATCTCCCCGCTCCACAAGCCCCTCGAGGTATTGACGGTCGCGCCAGGTATCCATCATCTGAAACTCGCCTGGATGCTGGTACGCGGCCAAACGTCCCTGGAGCGCCAGGGCCGGCAGGATGTCTTTTTCCCAAACACATTCATCGCCATTGATCAATTCGACAACCATCGGATCGCAGACGTAGAATCCAGAGTTGATCCAACCATCAGGATCTTGGCCCTTTTCCAGATAGATAGAACAGAGTCCTTCGTCGACCGCCAGGCGGCCAAAGCGACTCGGCGGATTGACCGCGGTGAGCGTGACCAGGTTGTCGTACAAGTTGGACATACGCGCATGATGGTCGATCAGCATCCGAAAGTTTATATCGGCCAACCCATCGCCGTAGGTCATGATAAATGGATAGGTGAGCATTTCGCGCAAGCGGCCAATTCTCCCTCCGGTTTTTGTATCTTGACCGGTGTTGACTACAGAAACCGAGGTGCCCTGCGGGATCTTTTCTACATTCTCCTGGAACCAATCCCTGATCATTTCCCAAAGAAAACCGCCGGCGATTACAAAGTCATCGAAACCCTGGGCGGCAAAGAGGTTCATAACATGAAGCAAGATTGGAATCCCACCGATCGTAACCATGGGCTTAGGAATCAACCCTTCGGTTTCTTCCTGTAGTCGGGTGCCGTGTCCTCCGGCGAGGATTACAATTTTCATCCCGTTACCTCTTTCACCTCTCTCAAAGTCTCGCGCAACGCGACGATAAACTTGACCCCGATGTCTCCGCTTGTGCCGGTAAAAAGGTTCTCAGGGTAGATCCCGTCCAGGATATATTCCGCGATCAACACCAAGTTATTGAAAGCGTCATCGGCCAAGAGTCTGAGGACTATATCGGCAAATTGATAATCGGCTATTGTATCTTCGTCGGTGAGATCTTCCCAATTCGACAGAATTAGCCGTTTCCATCGCTTGCGCCTCTTGGCGCTAAGTTTTTCTTCCTCCATCAAGTTGTATGCCCAGGACGACCACTGCTCATGCTCCAGTTTCGCCAGGCCTTCACGAAACTTGTCGAAATCAAACTCCGGTTTCTTTTCCTTGGTTTTAGCATTCATCATGTGACCACCTCTTCTGATCGCTTGCAAATGATCCGGTACTCGACCGGCCCTGGGGGATAGCGCTCCAGGATCGGTCTGCCCTTTTCAGCAATATCACCTGGAGCCTTTAGTCCAGAGATCGCGGATTGATAAACCTCCAGATGTTTCAGGAACGATTGATTCCTGTTGTTGAAGGTAAAGTAGTGAACCGGTTTCCAGCCAGCACGCTTTAGCCAAAACACCAACGCCTCCTGGGGGACCAGGGAATAATGATTGACCCCGCCATACTTCCACCAATGGGGTGCCGGCGCTACCAGGCACAACCAGCCGTTCTCTTTTGTCACCCGCCGCCACTCCATCAATGTGATGACAGGGAATGGCGAATGCTCCAGGACATGACGGGCAAAGATGAGATTGAAGCAAGGCTCAGGGTAGGGCAAAAAACTCATATCCGCTTCGATGACCTTTGCCGGATCTTTCCCCGCCCTGGAAAGATGGTGTTGAGCATGCTTGAAGTCCTCGCCAATTGTGACCCCGTTCCATTTGAATCCCCAATGCTCGAAGGGTTCGGCCATAAATCCCCAACCGCAACCTACATCCAAAACCTGCTGGCCCTCAATCTCTCTATCGACATAGATCGTGGTCCGGACCATGTCCAAGGCCTCAAGTGCCCATTCGGTATGGCCAGGGTCCGGAGGTTGGACATAGACATCGGTTGTCAGCGAGTCCAGGCATTTTTTGAAAAAGCGCCAGTCGCGCTCAATCATTTATCCGCTCCCTTTGGAGTTCGTAACAAGACTGATTTGCGCCTCGGGCCACTCCACCTGATCTCTGGCACAAGAGCATCGGCATGGTTCATGATGCGCTCGCGGAACGGTATCAGATCTTCAAGCATTGCCCCAACGACTCTCTTCATATCGTGATCCGGTTCATAGCCGAGTTTCATAAGGTTGTCGTGATCAGGGTTGTAATAGTGCTCCTGGACCTCGATCCGTGGCGTATCGTAGTGCCCGATCTTGACATCGAGATCGTGGAGATTCCCCATCTCCTGGACAACCTTCGCCAGTTCAATAACCGAATAGGTTTCTTCGAATTGATTGAACACGCGGTACTCTCCACCATCGGGCGGATTTTCAATAGCCAGGGTTAGGCACTGCATCGAATCGTGAAGCGGCAGGAATCCACGGGTTTGTTTCCCGATGTTGCCGAAGATAGTCAGAGGGTGCCCCACAATTGCTTGGCAAACGAAACGATTGATCACGGTGCCAAAAGACTCATCGAAGTCGACGCGGGTGCGGAGCCGATGATCGTAGCCCATGGCCTCGATCCAGGTTCCGTAGACCACGCCCTGCATGATGTCGGTAGATCTTAGGCCCCAAATATCACATGCGAAATTGATATTCATCGAGTCATGGACCTTGGTCCAGTGATACCAACTGCCTGCCTTCCTGGGAAACGAGAGTTTATCTTTGCGGCCGCGATACTCGATCTCGAAAAACCCTTCGGGGATGTCTATGTCCGGCGTTCCATATTCGCCCATCGTTCCCAACTTGATCAGGTGTGCATCGGGCGCATAATCTCTCATGGCGTAAAGCAGGTAGAGCGTACCGACGACGTTGTTTCTCATCACAAACGCGGCCTCGTGAACACCCTGCATTGAATAAGGCGCTGAAGGACACTCGGCCAAATGGACAATCGCGTCTGGTTGAAATTCCTGGAGGAAAGTGCATAGAGCGGGGTAGTCATCCATACTGATCTCTCGAAAATCCGGACTTTCAAAATGCTGTCCAAATGCGGCGAGGCGATTTCCTATAGTCTCGATAGGCATTGCCGAAACAGATCTCATCTTTGTGACCCAGGATCGGCGCATGTAATTATCGAGTCCTCCAACCGTATGTCCTTTCGCTGATAGATGAAGCGCCAGGCTCCAACCAAGATAGCCGTCCATTCCAAGGATCATCACCTTCATGTCATTTCACCTTTTTGAATAATGCGATTCGGTATGGCCTGGGTAGAGGTATCCTATCTAACCCATGCTCCAAAGTCGCTCCGCGGATGTCATCCATGCGGATCTCGGCCCGTTCGTATCCGCCATAATCAAAATCGTGGGCGGCGATGTAATCCCCGATCCTGAGGATTGGTGCATAGAGCCGAAATTCGTGGGGCTTGTCTCCGCCATCACAGTAGATCAAGGCTGGCCCTGGGGGATTCGAAATCCAGTTCTGTACCGACTCAACCGCTGTCGGATCGTGAGCGTCCCTGATCCACAGATCCCGCTCGCCGCGTCCTGTAACCACGGGATTGAAAAGTTTTTTTACCGTTGGCACAACCAGGTCACGGTCGATCTCAAGGCCGAGATAACGGAAGTTGGGAATGTGCTCCGTGGCATGGGTCATGAGCATCGCCAGGCCGCCTCGATGAACCCCTATTTCAACAAAGCACTTGATCTCAAACTGATTGATAATCTCCAGAACGATCCCGACCTCGGCCCAGGTATGACCGACCAAGACTCCGTAGGGATCTATTTTTAGTTTTTCGGGGACCAGCGAATCAAGATCCATAACCCAACTCTCTTTCGATCTCCAGCATTCCTACATCTTTGTATACCTCGATATGGTGCGGTTCAAAAACCTGCTCCCAATCCCCGACCTGGCCGCGCCTAAACGTCGGTGATCTTTGGGCATTTACGCGTGCGATCATCGTCCTGGGATCGTTGAGCGCCATCGCTTTATGCTCATCGCCAACAAGATCTATGATCCTCTGGCAAGCCGCGGACTCATTGGCCCTGATGTCCTCGAAGCGAATCGGGTGAGCGCCATTGGCGATCCAGGGAATAAAGGTTTTCCAGCGCGGGACACTCAGGCGGATTAGTTCCAGGACAAGATCGTCTTTTTCTGAGAGCAACTTGCCATCATCCAGGAATCGGTAGTTCATCGCGACATCGGGTTTTGACTTGACGTAGTAATAATGCGAGGCGATCACATCTTTCGGATCTCGTATCAGAACAAACATCGTTGTCGGCCTGGCCTGTACCGCCTCGAGAAATGAGTAGTTAAAAGGAATGTGCCCAAAACCCTTACCGCTGAAACCCTCGAGTTGATCCGCCATTTCCTTTATTGTCATACCGGTGCCAGCGGCAGACCCATCGGTTCTAGGACCAATTCCCATGCCCATGTAGAGCAGATCATGGCTGATACGAATATGTCCGGTGTTGCTACCCAGGAATTGGATCAGATAGTTGGTTCCGCTTTTTGGAAATGCGCTCACTAGAATGCGCTTGCCTCTCCCGTTTAGATTCAGCGGACCCAGGTCATGATCAACGGAACAGATCTCACATCGGTTTGTCATCGGGTAGTTCCTCGCACATAAACCAGGTAGCGGGTTCTGTTGGTCCTGCCCAGGTTTGGGGATGAACACATCCTGGCTGGACCCCGCTTTTTCGATACCACTCCACCTTCGCGTCGGCCTCTTCCGGAGTCGGCCAGGAATAGTGAAGCAGGCAGTATGGAAATTCGGCATGCCTGGCATCGGGCCGAAGCGGAGTCAGATTGAGGTGCGGGTGCCAGCGCATGGTCAGGTGCCAGGGGTCAGTTTCGTCGGCACGGACATCAAGATCCGCACGCCAGGCCCATAGGCCAGTGTTGGGAGCATGTAGGTTTGGAAATATATGATCCTTGCCCCAAAAGTAGACCCGCCGAACAAAGACCGCGTCCTCTTTTGCAATGCTCATGACGTTGCGGGCATCGGCCCGAAGTAAAAAGTTTGGAACACAATCGCAGTCATCGAAGATGATCCAGTCCGCGCCTTCGGCAATTGCCGCCCGAATTAAAAAGTTGACGTGCTTGCCCTGGGGATTGATCCAAATATCATTGTTGACATCCATCCGCTCTTCGAAATGAAGAACCCTGACCTTTGGATAAGACTCGGCGATCTCGACGGTCCGATCTTCCGAGCCGCCGTCGGCGACCAGGATCAGATCGGCGATGTTTTGATAAGCCTCGCAGAACCGCCCGATGTTCGCCTCTTCGTCCCGCGCCCTTACAATCGAAACTACCTTCATTTCAAGGTTCCTTGTGCTAGAGTTTCCATGACGTGCTTGGCCGCTTCCTCTGGAGTCCACAGGTCCATGTCGACACTAATAGCCCACTTCGGGATCTCGTAATTATGAGGCTCAGGGATCTCATCGTCCCGATGGGTATAGATCCAGGTCGGGTCACACGCCAAGTCGATAACGGAGCGAACCGCATTTGTAGGACTCACCGTTGCCCCTATCACCGTTAGGCCCTGACTGCTTAGATCGCGAGCCAGCGTTCCGATGCGCCTGTTGTTTTCGACTCTGTCCTGATCGGTCAAGGTCAGTCCGGCGCTAATCGAGCGGCGCATGGTATCACCATCGAGAATCGCCGTAGATCTACCAAGACGCTTTTGGAGCGCCATGGCCAGGGTTGTTTTGCCGGCACTAGGACGGCCTGTTATCCAGAGAACACCGCGAGTCGCCTCGCGGAGATTCGATGCAGACGCGGGGATCTCATCTTCATCTAGTTCAATCTCGACAATGTCCCATCCCAACTTTCTCCCGATGATCAATTGATCGAAGTCAGGCTGGACATAGATCCTGACCTGGTCATCCATGATCTCTTTTTGAAACACACCTCTTATCATGTGGAACCGCTCGAGGACGCTGTAGGGATTCTCTTCTGAAAACTCTGTATCGCGCAGGCCAATAATCACCTGCGCATCTTGATTTTCTCGAAGCACTTTTCGCACCATCGCCTCGTGCCTTGCATGAAACGGTTGGTAGCGACCAATCATCAATGATCGTTTCATATAACCTATCTCCATTCTTTCTTGTCTTGATTCATGTGCCAGCCATGGTTATGTTCAAGTAGTGTCATCATGTAAAATTGGCAGACCAGCATATTCACATTTATTCCCTTGCCCGTCATCCTATCCAGCCAGGATACATCTTCGTGAACACTGGCCTCCCCTGGGCCAATAATCACTGCCGGCGAACCACAGGTACACATCGCGAACCACACCTGTCTCCTATCGTCATCGGGCAACTTCATCTGGAATAACGGATCAATGTAAACGAAGTGCTCCAGGTGATAATCTGCGCACTTCAGCGAAATCATTGTGCCGTCAAAGGGACTCGGAATAATCACATCCTCTTTTTTCTCGACGTGATGGCCACTGAGCGTGGTCGCGGTTTTGGGATCGCCACGGTTTGCTATGATGTTGTAGCCAACCATTGGTTTATTTTTGTCGTTCGCGTCGGTCATTTAATGCCTCCTGGCTTTTTTGTTCCGCGAGTTCAATCAGTTCCAAAAGAGAATCTTGTGTCTCTATAGCGACATCTATACCTTGGATCTCGATCTCGATAAGTGAATTGAAAATCGTCCCAAACTCAGCAAACAACTCCGGATCGTGCATCTCCAACAGAGTATTGAGTCCCTGGTTGATCAGCGACATGCGCTCAATACTAAGACTGCGGTTCGTGTTCGATATGATCTCTTGCCGCTCATGATGAGCGACCATGCCGCGCATGATATTGACCATCTGACTATGGGCTTTGTCGAGTTCCGGATTATCCGGCATCTTCGATCTGTACATCGGATACAAATCCAGCGTCCTCCAAGATCTGTTTCGCTCTGGCGTCCCAGGTGTGCGGGCGCACGGCCTCGCGCGCCTTCGCTCCCATGGCATCGCACATCTCCGGATCTTTCGCCGCCGACTCTGCTTTATTCGCGCCCTCTTCGAGATTCGCAAATCCCAGGAAGTGCTCGTTTTCAACGAACATCTCCATGAGATCCGGAACCCGATTCAGTACAGGGCAGATTCCGAAGGCCATCAATTCAAACACCCTGGCAGTTGTGTCGAGTAGCGATGACCAGTTCAACCCGACTCTTGTGTTGTGATAAATGTCTCTGGCGTCGTTGTAGGATGGGCCAAGTTCATAAAAAACCTTGAGGCCCTTCGAGCGGAGCCTGGCAATCAATTCGTTCCGTTCCGTATACGGCAAGCCAAGTAGGGCGGCATCATGACTGCGCTCGGCCGCGGGGATCGTAGTCTGCGCGTGCCAGATAGGATCGTAGGCATAGGGTAGCCACAGATCCCCAGGTTTCATGTAAGGCCGTTGCATACAATAGAAAGTATCGGCCCTGTTGCGCTCGGCGGTGTAATCGAGGACATGCGGGTCGGTACCGACGATGATGTATTTGCCTGTAGTCGGGCGCTTGATAACCTTCAGAGTCGAATTTACTTCGATCCAAAGATCCGGCTCAAAAGGGCATTTATTTTCAAGTATCGGGTAAGCGATCTGACTCGGCGTTCCCGCGGCGAGCGGTAGGTTCGGTGTATGCAAATAAGTCTCAGGCAGATTCATCCCGCCGGCCCAGGGAATCCAGCGACCGGTATAGGGTCCAGCGGTCCAGACCTCACAATCACTTCTACGAAGGAAGGCCTCGAGAATGTAGCGACCCATAAATACCGGATAAAAGATTGAAGTAAATGCAACCTTGATCATAGTTGGCCCTCTTGATAGTAAATATCATCGCCGGCATGGATCTCGCCAAGGCTGTCAATGTTACCGGCAACCTCGCCGGTTTCCCGCCAACCGCCTTGAGTAATTTTTTCAACGGCATCGAATCGGATCTTCCAGCCGCGGCTCATCGCCCAAACATCTTTTGGTAGAAGTTTGAATTTTCCGAGCGTTGGCCCACCTGGGAGATCTTGTACAAACTCCAAAAGATCATCTAATTCAAAAGCCTTGGCCTCGCCGATGTACGCTAGAGTCATGGCAGAAAAGTCGACAGACCAATCCCCGCCAACGATTCTCGAAGCCAATGGGTCCAGGATGTGTTTGACAACTGGAGCCGGAATAGACGCGGCTACACCGGCCAGAAGGGAAAGACTCAGGAAGTTTCGTCTGTTCATTATTCTTGACCTACATAATGCCTATCTCTAATCAGTTGAACATCAATACATACATATTCTCGCGACCGAATCCTTACTGACTCTGGACCAATCCCGATCATAAATTTCCCGCGGCTGGTTTCGATCTCGACCAAATCCCACTCGCCTTTTTTAATGTTTTCATACAAAATCTCTTTAGCCCTATTGTTGTCAATCTCCTTGGCCTCGGTAAATAATCCGCCGCAAGCAGGGCAGGCGATGATTGTATTGTTTTCGATGTGATGAAAATTGATGACGTTTCCACAATAGCCGCACTCAAAATATTTATTCATACAACGCGACCCTCTCTGTCATAGCCCATTCGCTCCATTATCGGGAGCAGTAGGCGGTCTGAAAGTTCCCAATGATGATCCGTGAAGTATTGGCGATGCTCCCCGACCAGGCCCTTCCGAAAGGTCGGCGTGTTATCGTCTTTGACCGATTTGATCATTGTCGCTTCGCTCTTCAATTCAACTTTAGGCAGAAAAGCCCTGATCGCCTGGACAGTCGGCGCGGTCCTGTCTCTGAGATCTTCGAAGTGGATCATCTTGACAAAATCGTGATCAAGCCAACCCAACCAATGCGGCCAGCGGATCGCCGCCAATTCGATCAGGATCGCGATTGGATCTTCCATCTCGCTCAGTATCTTGCCGTGCTCTGCGAAGTGGATATTCCACATTCCCAAACCTGGTCCTGTCCTCACCTTGGTTTTGATGTTTTCATATTCAGCGATGACGACATCCCTGGGATCTCGGACGTTGAAAACAACCTTGGTCGGCTTTGCCTGGATCGCCTCGGCATATTCCGGCATATAGGAGATATGGCCAAAGCGTTTGCCGGTGAAGTTGCGAAGTTCCTCTATCGTTTCGAGATAGCGCGGGTTTGGAAATCTTGACGCCGGCATCCCCCATTTGTCCGCACCCTTGAATTGAATATTGCTGTGGTCGATCAGGTGAGGGATCTGATCCATAAACATCGGGTATGCCTGATGCGTTCCGCTTTTGTGATAGGAGGTAAAAAGAAATCTCATAGCGTACCTGCGTAAAGAGCGGTAGCGAAGAGAACCGCAATATGAAGCGCCTGGTCGATCCAAACATTGTAGAATTTTTCGCACTTGAAAAAGTCGATCAACCAGTGGGCACAAAACTGCCATAGGCCAAGGAACGGTGAGCCGGTGACAACGACCACGGCACCCGCATGGATAAGTGCATGGGCAGTCATAACCATGATCCATACGGGTTGTCGGGGGCCGTGGACTCCAACGTCATACCCTGGCGGCGGACCGGCATGCCGGTTTTTCCCCAGGGCGATATTGGGAGGTTGGAGAGCAAAATCGGCAACGGCGTGACCGATTAGTAGATAGAAAAAAGTTATCAGCATCATGGCCTCTCAGGTTCGTTTGGCAATCCCCACTTTGCGGCGAATAACACTCTCATTTTTACCGTATGCTCAAAGCGCTCATCGTTGTAGCCGATGGTTGACGCGGCCTGATGGCGGAGCGGCAAAGATGGTTCTTCAACCAGGAACAATGTTGGATCTTTGGTTACGCGGTAGCCCAGGTCGACATCTTCGTAGTCATAG
>Ga0114922_10001900_pt1 | contig 19780 bp, 17 predicted proteins | sample AartaG_FD_100975 | JGI IMG/M metagenome (GOLD analysis project Ga0114922, IMG submission 100975) | Deep subsurface microbial communities from Aarhus Bay to uncover new lineages of life (NeLLi) - Aarhus_00045 metaG | ecosystem: Environmental > Aquatic > Marine > Oceanic > Sediment | place...
AGATCTAACTCTGAGGGAGTTTGAAGATAATTTGGAATATCTTTAATAGACAAATAGAAGATCTCTAAAGTACACATTTTTTTATTTAAATACGAGTGTGATTATTTAATATTAGGCAAGAATTTCATCATTAATTTAATAGAATAACTTTTTACTATGATAAGAAAACATGGGCCCTACTTACACCCTGGATTTTTGTCTTTTGGTAGTGTAAATTCTTACACTCTGATTTCGCCCTCCTCCACCTATTTTGTTTTGACGCTCATTTGCGTCTCGTACAGTAGGGACCCCCCTTTCTCCAAACTATTATTAATTTACATATTGTCTAAATTTTTTATTTAACCACAGCTCTCATACATTTTATATAATGCTAAATCCATTTTATAAGCAGGATGTCTCAAAAAAGTGACGCTGTAAAACAAGCAAGAAGGGAGTTAATTCAACATACTCTGGATAAAATTTGTGGGACTCGTGATTTTTGGGAGCTTAAGAGGAGTACTTTTGTTGTACTCGCACATTTATAGCTCCACACTAAAGCAGAAAAAGAAGGACTGTTTGAATTAGATGAATGGGCGCACCCTCAGCTTAGAGAACGCCTTATTGAAATAATTGAGACCTTTCTCACTAAGCATATAAGATAAGGAGTTTGACTCCATGGTGAAAAACTGTTTTCTTCTATTGTAATAAACTTAAGGATTCATATGTCGCATTTTATATTCATCACTCCAGAACAGTAATTATATTTAAATATCTTCTTCAATAACATCCTATACGAATCCAATTTTTACTTTTAAAAGGTAAAAAATGGATGAAATCTAATTATAAATGTAAAAGATGAAAAAATATGAATAAAAAAAACAAATTTAGTTTAATAGGTCTAAGCCTTTTATTTATCATTGGATTTTCAACCAGTGGAATGGCATATTTCGATCCTGGTAGTGGGGGCGGTTCTCTTCTTCCTACTCCTGAACTTTATCAACCCACTTCCCCAGATTATGATGGTATTATTATATTAGAGTGGAGTGAAGTAAGTGGAGCTGATTATAAAATATACAGATGGAATTCACAGACTGGAATATATAAGCTTATAGCAGCAACAACGAATAGAGCGCGAACTTATATAGATGCAATTCCTAATGGCACTTGGGCATATAAAGTCAAAGCATATAACCCTGATACGGGGCAACAGTCATTATGTTCTAACCCTAAATCAGTAGTTGTAGAGTTACCCGCACCAAAACCTTTAATAGGTTCAACCCAAAGATTCTTTCCTCAAGAACTAGATGCGAAATTAGGATTTACAATTTTGAGTATTGATACCTATTATACTCCAACAATTGAGTTTAGTCTAATTAACACAATGGATCCTGATAAAACTATAGATATTAAAATATATGTTGATAATTCAGAAATCTATAATGAAATGGGCATTATACTAACAAAAAATGACCTGTATCCATTTATAATCGATGCAAATGAACTCACAACTCCATTAACGCATCAGATAGTAATAGAACTTTCTCATGGTCAGAATATCAGATTAGAAGATCTATTTATTAACAATCTATGGTATATCGAAAACACACTTGATAATAATAAAAGATATACCCCCTTACAGAATTGTATTTATAATGATTTACCAGATGATCCTGTTGTTGATCTTGAAGTCTTTGTTCCCTATACTGAGCCAGATGGGGAGGTAAATGATTATTTGGCTACTTTTGGAACGTCTCTTTTAGTTAATATTGATCCTGATACTTATGACTTCACTAGAAGAGCTGGTGTACTACTCGAGATATGTACTTATTATATTCATGGAGTCTCTCTTCAATGGAGAGTTCTTTGTCCTGATGGAACTTATATGGATAATCAGAATTTAGGTATATTTTGTGATATTTCCACAAGTTATGAGGGAACGGATTTTTATGAGCAAGTTAACCATGTTCTTAAACAGATAAGTAATATAATAAACCTTATCAATTTTCCCGAATATATAGAGGATCCATTAAATTGGGCAATTAAATTTCTTACTTTTATGAACCCTGATGACCCAGTTATTTCTAAAGAAAGAATTGATAATGATAAATTCGTTGCATCGTGGCATGCAGGAGGATTCTTAGCGATTCCAAACCCAACACTAGAAAGTCTTAGTATGTATACTGGTTTTACAATTCAACTACCTAATCCAAAAATTCTAGGTTCTTATCAAATGGAAATAACATGGATGATTGATATTGATCTTCTAGTATATCTATCCGGTTATCCAGCTGCTACTTCTCATGAAGACGCATATGAAGTATCATCAACCTATTATCTGAACTTTGAGTATGTTTAACAGATTTTAGTAAAATTTAATCTTCTAAAAACTTTTTTTTATTTTTTATACATATTATATCTATTATTGGTTTTCTATAATTCTAATCCGATGGATATAAGTTCCGCTTCTTCGTCTTTAACTCAGAACGTAGAATAAAATACACTTTGATAACCATGCTCTTTTGATTCTAATAAGATATATCCTGTCCCAACTATATTTATTAGAAAACTCTCTGAGATATAACTACGCAAATAAATGTTAGTGGCTTTACTCATTTAATTATTAAACCACAAGAGAGTATGAATTTTGAGATTATAATATTTTTGGATGAATCCCATAGAGCATAGCTTTTAGGAACATCTCATAAAAATCTTCATCCAAACTTCTGTCTTTTTCTTTACTCTCTTTATGGTCTTCTTTTACAGATTTTCTAATTATTTAATACACCCTAACATAATTTTTTATGCACATATATATTGTAGAATTAATTCTCAGGAGGATCCTTTCTTTTAAAATATTTAACAATATCAAAGTTGAGGAATTTTTGAGGTTGGTTAGTTGATACCTGTAAATCTTTAAAATTCATTAACGGATGGGACACTCGTAAATAGAGTATAGTAGAACTATCTTCTCCACTCCGCAGAGCAAATAAATAGTAATCGATATTATCATGGCTATTAAAGATCTCAGTTGCATTTCCAAACACAAGCTCAATTCTCTCCTCCTCTTGAATTTTCTCACGTTTCTCAGCTTTCTCATCTGTTAAGCCTAATGCTTCAAGGACTTTTTGGAGCACCCCAGCTGACTTTACTAGACTGACAAATCCTTCTACTTTATATTTTTTGACTATTTTCTTTTTCACTTTTTCAGTTGCATAAGCATCAGTTGCATAAATGCAATATTCGGATTCCATTTTGAGATGAGCATTGTTATTGGTTGTTTACTTCGGCATTATAAGATTGGTAAATTTCCCAGCTCCATAATTGATTTTTTAGATGACCTCAAGAAATATTTGATTGATCATCCGTATAGTGAAGATTTTAACGAGAGTAATATCAAAAGTATCGAAAAGACAATTGAATTCATTCAAGAGGATCCTGTTCTCCAAAGAACATTATGGATGTCCTTGGATATTCCTCGATGGTTAGGATTATGGAGTGAGGGGAAGAAGATATGTATTGATTTATCAGGGTGCGATCTTCATTATCAGAAAATACTATTTCCTTTGCTCTTTCAGGTAGTTAAGAACTCCATCCCTATAAAGAATTCAGATACTCCGATCGGTGTTGTTGTTTTAGAAGATGCTGATGATCTCCTTCAGAAAGTACCGTTTGACTATTATAGTAAAAATTTTAAGTTAAATAGAGATTATTATTACCAATTTGAAGAAGAGGCATATTTTCTTGCAAAAGAGCAATTAATAAAGGTATTTGGAGATAAAGATTACCTAATGAACGTTCAGCTCGAAAGTGTGTTCAATAGGTTAGTTTTTGATGAGTTAATTTATAGAAATATCTCTTTTATTACCACATGTAGAGATCCTTTAGAACTCCATTATCCATATAAAACACAATTTCAAATTAAAATAAATTTAGATTAAAGAAACTGATCATAGATTAATGCCAATGTTAACCAAATGCAAAAGAGTAAACCTTTCTATTTTATGTCCTTGAGGAAATCAGTAATTTATAACTCTGGATTTAGGATTAATGCACACATTGATACTATCCCTCATGGGGATGTGCGGTATTCCAATTTTCTTCCATATTACTTTCTGAACTTTCGATTTATCTGAAAATAATATACAAAAATTCCAAAACTTCCTTCTATAATCCATCTGCTAAAGGAAAAGAACAAGATAGCGCAGAGTTAGAAAATATAGTATCCAATGAGTATGTGGCTATGGAATTATCTGAGGATGTTTTTGAAGTTTCAATTTAAATATTTAATTAACTCTTATAAATATAAAAAATTAAATCAATAAAAAATATAGTATTTAGAGAAATTTTAATATATTCTTAATTTTATTTATAAGTAAATTCTAAAAGAATTGGATATATCTTTTTAATAAAATAATCTTATTGAGAATTGTACAATTTAAGCTTGTAAACATTGATAAAAAGGTGAAAAAATAGCATAATGCCTATTAAGAAGAAATTTCAGCAATGGAAAGAATATTCTAAAATGTCTGATTTAGGAATAATCGTAAGAAGAAAATTCTTTAATAATGCTTTTGACGGCGCCTTAACTTGTGCTGGAATTGTAAGTGGGATTTTTATAATATTCCTCGCAGATCCTTTAAAATTTGAGTCTCAACAGGTTCTCATAACAGGATTTGCAACAGCCGCAGCAATTGGAATTAGTGGGTTGTGGGGAGCATTTCTTTCTGAGGAAGCTGAAAGAAAGAAAAAAGTAATGGACATAAAAAAGGATATGGCGATTGTTAAAGAGGAAAATCTTGATTTAGAGTCTAGGCGTGAAAAAAGTAAAAATAAGAAAGAAAATAATTCTAAAACAATAATAGGAAAAGCAGAAAATTTCGCAACAATTGTGGCTTCTTTAGTAGATGGAGGTGCTCCAGTTCTAGGAAGTTCTCTTCCTCTAATTCCTTTTTTCTTTGGGGTATCTCTGACTTTGTTTCATTTTATATTTTCTTACGTTATACTTGCCGGTTTGCTTATATATTTAGGTGTTTTTTTAGGACAAATTTCAGGAGGGGGCCGTTTAAGATATGCTTTGCATTTAATAACCGCAGGTGTGGTAACTCTAATAGTTTCGATACTACTTGGTCTCTAAGATTATAAGGTGTATCAAAATTTTAATTGATAATCATCTCTTTAATTGAAAAATAAGATTTGAATAGATTAAATAAGAAATTCTACTCCCGATTGTAGTTTAAATAGTAAATAAAATGTTAGAAAAAATCAGAACTTACGCAAAAATTACGAATTTATGGGCAATTGCTAGACGATATTTTGTAAATAACTTTTATGATGGGATGTTAACAGTTTTAGGAATTTTATTAGGTTTTTTTGTTATAGTGTTAAAGGGAGATCAACCGACGATTGATAGTCATCTTGTTATTTTAACCGGGGTGGGGAGTTCCATATCAATGCTCATTTCAGGTTTAACTGGATCATATCTTTCAGAGAAGGCTGAACAAAAAAAAATTAAAGAAGAATTAAAAAAAGCAATGGTAATAGATGTTAGTGAGGAACAAGAAGAGATTGAAGGGGATTCTGATAATATTAAAGAGATTGAAAAAGCAATGTTGATTAAAATAAATCAGAATATAATTTCAAAAGCACAAATCAGACGGAGAAAAGAGAAGAAAAAATTTAAAACCCTTCAAGAAAAAGCTGAGAAATTTTCAAGTGTAATTGTTTCTTGCATAAATGGAGGTTCTCCATTTTTAGGAGGGTTAATACCTTTAATTCCTTTTTTATGCGTACCATCTGCCAATTTATTAATTTTTATTATATCCTTTTTAATAATCCTTATTTGTGTAATTTTACTTGGAGTCTTTTTAGGAGTAGTTTCTAAAGAATCAATTATCAAAAATGTACTTCAGATGACATTTGCCTTTTTTATAACCATTTTAATTTCTATCTTTTTATTAAGTTAAATTATTATCATAAATTTTAATTTTTGATTTTCATTTTACACATTAGCTAGATTACATACTATAGGATGAATGGAAAATTGAAGACTTGTGGAGTAGACATTGGATCATTAGAAACAAAAGTAGTATTGCTTGACGATAAGAATATTATGGGCTATCGGGTAGGGCGATCTACCTTTGATTTTAAACGTGTTGGGAATAATCTATTTAATGAGCTATTAGAACAATGTAACCTAAAAAAGAGTGATGTTTATGTAATGTCAACTGGTTATGGCAGAAATACTGTATCTTTTGCTGATGACCGCATTACAGAAATCACAGCGCATGCTCGTGGAGTGCAATTTTTCTTCCCAGAAGCTCAATCTGTAATTGATATAGGAGGCCAAGATAGTAAAGCAATTGTAATATCCAAGAAAACTGGTAGTGTTATTGATTTCCAGATGAATGATAAGTGCGCCGCTGGAACAGGTCGTTTTATAGAAGTAATGGCAGGAGCTCTTGAAGTTCCGATCCAGCAAATTGGAGATTTAGCACTTAAATCTAATAATCCAGCATCAATTAGTTCGACCTGTACTGTTTTTGCTGAATCTGAAGTTATATCTCTTTTTGCAAAAGGAACTAAAAAAGAAGATATCGCTGCGGGAATTCATAAATCAATCGCAAAGCGGGTTGCAGGGATGGCTAAACGTATCGGAGTTGCACCTCTTTTAGTTTTTTGTGGCGGAGTTGCTAAAAATATAGGAGTTAAGAAATTTTTAGAACAAGAGTTAGGGTTTGAGATTGTCATACCAGTGCTTAATGGAGAAAGTAAGGCCCAACTAACTGGAGCAATTGGTGCAGCTTTGATTGCTCAAAACCAAAATAACAGCTAAATTCTTTTACTAGTTTATTTGTAATTTTATGTTTTGGTTTATTATAATAAATTTTATGAATAATTAACTCTTTTTTGATTAATAATTCAAAGTTATAAAAAATTATAATGGATAATTTAGAGCTTTTATCTGATTACGCAACATTTTTAAGAGAAAAAAAGCAAGAAGGAAAAAGAATTATTGCATTTATTTCTCATGATAATATACCTGAAGAGTTGTTAGATGCTGCTGGTTTCATTCCTTTAAGGTTAATCTTTGCGGGAAATGATGATTTAATGGATGCTAGCCATGATTATTTACCTCCTTCCACTTGTGCATTTGCTCAGTCTTGTATTGGATTCTTTTCGATAAAACCTAGGCAATATGAATTTTTAGATTTAATTGATTATTTCATCATTTCAAATCATTGTGTTTCAGATATTTGTGCCTCTGAAATAATTTCTAAATATTTTAATATACCTTCTTTGAAATTCTATATCTCATATACTAAAAATAAGAATAGTTTGAAATATTTCAAATTGGAATTAATGGAGTTGAAAAAACAATTAGAAATAATCAATGGAAACAAAATTAAGGATGAGGTTTTTATACAGAGTATTAAAAATTATAATTCCTTTAAGAAAAAGTTATTAGATTTTAGTTTTTTAAATATTAAAGGTACAGAAAAGCTAAAAATCATTCAAAGTGCTATGCTATATGGACCTTTATTTCTTCCCAAATTAGAGTCATATATTCAAAAGCATAAGGAGAATCAAATTCAAAAACTTACTGATTTAAAGGATATTTTAATAACAGGAGGATCTATCTTTATTAATGATTATCTAATTGATTTAATAGAAGAAGGGGGAGGAAATATTGTTTTTTTTGATTCCTGGATTGGAAATAACTATTATTCCCAAATTTTTGAAGATAATATTATAGATTCAATAGGAAACCCGTATGATTTATTAGTTCACCGCTTTAAAAATAATAAATTTGGAGATCATTCAGTTCCTAACTTTCTAGAAAATAAAATATCTCAGATTGAGAAAATCTATCAAGATCATCTAAAGAAAACAGGAAGAAAGTTAGGGATCATAAATCATATTATAAAATTCTGTGATCACATCTCAATTATGTCTTCACATTTTAAAAATGGATTACAAGAAAAAGGGATTCAAGTTTTAAATTTAGAAAGAGATTATTCAAGAGCTATTCGTGGTCAGCTTACTACTAGGATAGAAGCATTTTTGGAGATGATTTAAAGCGTGAGTCTTATAGCTGATGAGATTGTTAGATTTAGTTCCGTGCTGAGAATTTCGTATAATCTTTTAACAGGTAGAGATTATTTAAAAAGAAAGAAATTTCGAGAGAAAAAGAAATTAATTTCAGTAGCATTACCATTTTCTGATTTAGTTTATGGATTTCCTGATTTAGTTCCTGTATTTCCAATTAGAACACATGCTTTTAAAATACATAGATATCTAACATATTTAGGTTCTACAGCTAGCATATTCGGTTGGGAAAACGTTTCTAAATTCTTGGGTTTTGTAAAAAACCTTGGTATTGGAGATGTTAGCAAAATTATTGATGAAATAATTGATAGTGTAATAGATACGGTAAATGATAAATATAATGAAATGTATGATCTTGGAATCGAAAGTGGTGTTCCAACTGATTTTTGTTATGGAATAAAATCTCTCTATGGAATGCATGTTTCAAAAGGAAAGAATTATGATGCTAATTTAAATTATACCATTCGATGTAGTGCTTGGAATAAATATTTAGAATCCTTAAAAACAATTGAAAATCCTGCAAAACAAATTTGGATTGATATTCCTCCAAGAAATATTGGAAATGCGATAGAATTATTGACAGAGAATCTTTATGATGGTATTAGAGAATTAGAAAAGATAAGTGGGAATAGTTATGATGAAAACATTCTACGGAATCATTTTCATGTTGCTAATGATATAAGAAACTATTATAAAACTATTCTTTATGATATAAGTTTATCCGAATTTTATCCTTGTAATCCTGCTACATTTAGTGAAATATTAGTGATACTAAACAATAGTTTTCAGGATTATAACTCTAATGCAAATCGATATAGGGATAATATGGCATCATTAGTAAAGGAAATGAAAGAGAGAATTAGAAATAAAATTGGTATGGATGTTAGTAATATGCCTCGAATTTTAATTACTCCAATGTTTGGTGGATGGGAGCCAAAAACTCATGAAATAATTTATGAATTAGGAGGCCGGGCATTATATGCTGATTGGGATATTTTATTACTTTTAGATGATATTCCTATTACTAAAATTTCTGATCCCGTCGAAGCCTATGCTCATTATTTAATGAATGCGACAACGAATGGGATTGGATGTGATAATAATGCTCTAACAGATTCATATTTGAGGATAGCAAAAAAGCTTAATGTGGATGGCTTAATTTTCTTTGAGCTTTACGGTTGCCATTCAATATCGAATTGTTTTACAATGCTCAAAGAAAAGATCCGTCGAGAACTAGAAATCCCAAGCATTTCTCTTACTTTTAATAAAATAGGTGAAAATATTGAGCAAGTAAAGACTAGATTAGGTGCATTTATGGAAATGAATTTAAGTAGAAATTTATGAAAAGATCTTAATTTCTTACTAAAAATATATAACTTAATAATTTTTTAATAATAATTTCTTTCAATGTTACAAGAGATTTATTACCTCAGCAAGGATGAGATCCGAATCTGAATCTTTAATTGATAGATTGTTTGGTGATATATTCTTTTAATTATAATGAAAAATAGTGCGGAAAAAATGGAAAGTAAAGAACCTAAAAAGCTCAAATGCAATAATCTATTTGCCTATGGTACATTACAACATGGACAAAGTCGGAATTATATTCTTAGAGGTCTAAAGTATGAAAAAGCCACCTTATTCAACTATAGAAAAGCGAAACCTCCTTCTCTGGACTTTCCATTTATTATTCGTGATGATTCATCTAAAGTTCAAGGTGAAATATATTTTGATTTGGGACAATCCCTTATTAATTATATCGATATAATAGAAGGAGAAGGGGAATTATATTACAGAATTCTAGTGAATGTCAAGTTAGATAATGGAATAGATTTAGACGCTTATACATATTGCCCTTCTGATATTTTAATTAAAAATTACTTAGACAATTTGGATGATATTAATGGTTGAAAAAAATTCTTCTGATAATGATAAACTTAAGCAAATCCTTATAATCGACAATTATTCTCGAGGTTTTCCAACAGATAGAATAACACGAATAGAATCAATTATAAGAGATTGTCTAACAGAAGTAGAGTTTAAAACAATCCATTTTACTCAATTTAAATCAGAATTGACAGAAAATTATATAGGAATAATACTTTCGGGGTCTGAATTGAATGTTTCTAGTTTTTACTATAATGAAAGAATAAAAAAGAAATTTAAACCCCAATTAGAATTAATTCAACAAAAAATTCAGACACCAATCCTTGCATTGTGCTTTGGATTTCATTTAGTAGCGTATGCTTATGGGGCTCAAATAGGTAGAATGAGAATACTCGGTTTAGGAGGAAGGATTATTTTTATCTTAATTAAAGAAAAAGATGAGCTAATTACTCAAAAAAATATTCCGGTAAACGCCCATCACCTTGATTTTGTATCTCCTAATGATTATAAAATTCAAAAAAATTTCAAGATTCTCAGTACTTCCAGAACAATGGGCTACAATATTGTTCAATATATACGACACATTAAAAAACCAATTTTTGCACTTCAATTTCATCCTGAAACTCATAATCCTTACTATTTTCATCCAAGTTTGTTTGATGAACGAATTGCTAACAAGACTAGAATAATCGGACAAGAGATCATTGAAAATTTCATATGGTTGTGTTTGCATAAAAGAAATAATTTAGAATAAATTTTCACTGTGAATTTTTTTTAATTCTCAAAATTCTTAAATTTTTTTCTACATTTGGTTTCTTTATTCTTCCTTTTCTTTTAAAAAGACCATCTTTCTTCCTGAATGAGCCACATCAAAGTAATTCTTATAATTTTCGATTTCTTCATGAATTTCTGCTAATTCTTCATTTTCCAACATTTTATTGAAAATATTTTGAAGGGATATGTATAGTTCAGGAATAAAAGTATTAATTTGAGATAATTGATAAGCTAATTCTTTAATAGAAGAAAAATCTAATCTTAAATCAATTTCTTTTTTTTTAATTTGTCCAATTATTTTTTTCTCAAGTTTTCTTCTAGAAATATTACTCCAAGTTAATTCATAGAAGAAATAGTTTACACTTTGCACAGACTCTGTTAAAAGTGCCATTCCTGTAGCAATTGCAATACTACCAGTAATAAGATATGCTGTCAGAGTCCCGAGTACTAATGTTAATGATCTATAAATGAGACTTTTAATTAGACTTTCCTTCCATTCTATTTTACGCGATTTCATTTTGGTTTTCACTTAAAATGATAATTTAAATTTAAGTTTATATTCTCAATATTCTCCTTCAATTAGTATGAGCAAATTATTTAATTATAGCAAGATAGAGCAAATCTTTTTTAAATGAAATAATCTCAAATTTATTAGCTACCTTTTTGAAGGACATTTTACTGAATTATATCAATAAGAATATTTAAATCTTGGTCTCGTTTAAATAAGTTCGGCTTCAAATTTTTATTTTATCGAATTCTATATTTTCTATAAATATTTTAAATAATTTGAGCTCTATCAGTATTGGAAATTGAAAAAAAGAAAAAGACATAATAATTTATGATGATGAATTATGAATGGTTATAAAATCTTTAAAAATAATATTAGAATAATAGATTATATTATAAAAGAGTAATAATGATTCTTTTACCCATTTTGGAGATAATATAAAAATGAGTATATATGCCGATGATATTGCTAACTTTACGTCAGTCTTAAAAATTGCATACAATTTCTTAACGGGTAGAGATTATTTACAAAGGAAGAAATTAAAAGAAAGAAAGACTTTAATTTCTGTTGCTTCTGGATTCCCGGATTTGGTGTTTGCTGCGGACTCAATTCCTGTTTTTCCGATTCGCATGGAAAAATTTAAACTTAATTTATATTTGCTCGCGTTAAATTCAGCAACAAGTCTATTCGGTTGGAATCTTACAACTAAATTATTAGGAATAGTAAGGCAAGTAGACTTTTTAAAAATAGTAGATAATGTTTTAAATGATGTGATTAACTCGATCAATTCAAAATATAATTTATTATACGAACGAGCAATCAAAAAAAATGTGTCACCAGATTTTTGCTTTGGGATTAAATCTATTTATGGAATGCATGTTTCAGAAGCAAATAATTGTGATTGTACTTTAAATTTCACTTTACGATGTAATAAATATAATCAATATCTTAAATCTTTAAGAGCAATAATACCAAATCAAGTTTGGGTAGACATTCCCCCAATTGATAAAGAAAATAAAGAAAAAACCTTAGAAATTATGGTTAATAATGTCCAAAAAGCTATTTCAGAAATTGAAAATATAACAGGAAATATTGTAACAGATAATAGCTTAAATAAGCAATTTCGAATAGGGAATCAAGTAAAAAGATATTACAAATCAATTATTTATGATATTAGCACTTCAGATTTCTATCCTTGTAATCCTGCTACATTTGCAGAAATCTTAGCTTTATTGACGATCTCTTTCCAAGATTATAATTCCAATGCCCAGAGATACTTGGAAAATATTAGCCAATTAGTAAAAGAAATGAGAGATCGTATAGATCGGGGTATTGGGATGGATGTATCCAATATGCCAAGAATATTATTAACTCCAATATTCAATGGTTGGGAACCAGAAAGCCAAGAAATTATATATCAATTAGGAGGTAAAGTAATTTATTCAGATTGGGACATATTAGGTTTATTAGAAGAAATTCCAGTTTCAAAAGACTCTAATCCAGTTGAGGAGTATGCCCGATTCCTCTTAAATGCCTCAAATAAAGGCTTATTATGTTTAAATAATTGTGACGCATTAATCAAATCTTACCAAAAATATATTAAAAGAACGAGAATCGATGGTATTATTATTAATGAACTTGCAAATTGTCATCTAGATTCTAATTGTTATGATTTACTAAAAAATAAATTTAGAACTAATCTTAGAATACCATCAATTAGTATTAAATTTAAGAAGATTGGTGAGAATATAGAAAATCTTAAGGCTAAATTAGGACCTTTTATGGAGTTATTTAGTTAAATTAAAAGAGAATTATGTACCGAAAAAGTCAGATGGTTTTAGCAGGTGCTGATCTTCTTTCTCCTTTTTTGCCTTTTCATGGGGATCTACCCATTCTGATTCACCTTTAGATGCTGGTGCGCTTGCTCCTCCTGGAGTTTTTAATCCTTGTGGCTTTAAATTAATATCGGCAGAAATAGATTCTGGTTGTTGTCCCACTGCCACTGGTGCGGCTTGTACGTAAGTAACACCTCCTGCTTTCAAGAATTTTAATTCACTTAAAACCTTTTCAAGATTCATTGATTGAACACTTTTATTCATTGTATCCATTATTTCCTTTAGGGATTTTGATGTTTCTCTTAATCCTTTTGGATTTATTCCTGTAAGTAATGAATCTAAATTGGCACTTATGTTATCATTTAATTCTTTTAACGATCCCAACACTGTATTCCAATGTTTATTCATTTGAGATTCAATGGCACTAATCATTTTAATTGTTTCATTCATGAAATTGACGTGAGCTTCGTATCGTTCCTCGTCCTTTGCACGTAAATCTGATATAAGCATTATTAACTTCCGTAATGCTTCTTTCTCTTCACTCATTAAATATCAACTCAAATCTTTATCTAATTTTAAATATAATTTATCTATAATTTTATTTTTTCTATTATATTTATGATTATAAAGAAATTTATATGTATCTTTTCCATTAATAAACAGATTCATAATAAAATCATTAACTAATAAAAATAAGTTAGATATTAAAATGTCAATAAAAAAAATACAATGGGTAAGAAATCCAAAAATTCTTGAAATTAATACCGTTCCATGGCTTCACTCATTATCAGAAATTTATAATATCCCAATAAATTTGAAGAATATTCCCGAACAAGTATTTAACCAAGAGATTAGATTATTTGACGCAGTATGGTTAATGGGCGTTTGGGAAAGAAGTCCTTCTAGTAAAAATATAGCTCTTGAACATCCTGATCTATTAAAAGAGTATCATAAGGCTTTACATGATTTTAGGGATGAAGATGTTATAGGTTCACCTTATGCTGTATATTATTATCATGTTGACAAAAATATTGGGGGAATAGATGGCTTAAAGGAAGCCCGGGAGAAATTAGCTGAACGAGATATTCAATTAATATTAGATTACGTCCCTAATCATGTTTCTATCGATTCTTTATGGACATTTGAATCAGATCTATTTATTGAGGGAACGTTAGATGATTTAATGTCTCATCCATATGATTATTTCAGTATTGGTGAAAAAATATTTGCCTATGGTCGCGACCCCAATTTTCCATCTTGGACAGATACAATCCAAATTAATGCATTTTCAGAAGATGCCAGAAATAAAACAGTTAACACATTACTCAGTATTGCTGAACTTTGTGATGGAGTTCGATGTGATATGGCTATGTTGATGACTAACAAAGTTTTTAGTAAAACTTGGGGTGAAAAAGCGGGAGTCATTCCTGATAAAGAATTTTGGGAAGAAACCATTCCAGCTATTAAAGAAAAATATCCAGATTTTATTTTTATAGCAGAAGTATATTGGGGTATGGAATGGGAACTTCAACATCAAGGATTCGATTTCTGCTATGATAAAAGGTTATATGAAAGATTAGTCTATGAGAATGTTAATGCTATTAAAGATCATCTAAAAGCAGAATGGGCTTTTCAAAGTAAACTTGTTAGATTTATTGAAAATCACGATGAATTAAGAGCTATTGAGAAATTTGGGGAAGAAAAATCACGAGCAGCAGCGATTATAACAACAACTTTACCTGGAGTAAGATTAATACATGAAGGTCAAATTCATGGTTATAAAATAAAATTACCTGTCCAATTAGGAAGGCGACCTTTTGAAGAGAAAAATAGTCAAGTGTTAAATTTTTATCTAAGTTTATTAAATGCAATACCAAGTCAAGATTTTAAGACCCCTAACTGGTCACTCTGTGAAGTAGAACCAATTAATAATGATGATGATTCATTTTCAAATATAATCTCTTATTTATGGTGGAAAGATAGTAATTATCGCCTCGTTGTTGTTAATTATAGTTCAAATTACTCAAAAGCTCATGTAAAAATAAGTCCATTCCATTTTGACACCTATAAGTGGAGATTTACTGATTTACTTGATAATAAATCTTATACTTTTCATGGAGAGGATTTGTATAAGCATGGATTATATATTGAATTAAATGCATGGAAAGGACATATTTTTGAAATTTCGAAGGAGTAATATATTGAAAATTTATTTAGAGAAAAATAAATTATATTACCAAAAGAATCAAAAAGAGAGTTTGAAATTTAGTGAACTGTAACCGTTTTTGCAAGATTTAATGGTTTATCAGGATCTAAATTATGTTCAAGGGCTGCATAATAAGCTAATAATTGTAGGGCTGGAATAAAAGTTATTGAACTAAAAAGACTATGATATTTATCCTCAGGTTGAGGTATTCGAATTGTAATATCACTCAGATTAGTAATCTTTACGTCGCTTTCTACGACTAATGAAATAATTTTACCCCCTCTTGCTTTAAATTCCATAACATTTCCAACCAACCTTTCATAGGTTTCATCTGGAGGTGCGATAAAGATAATAGGGTATCCCTCTCTTACTAAAGAAATTGGTCCATGTTTTGCATGTGCTGCTGAATATCCTTCAATAAAACGACAAGCAACTTCTTTTAATTTTAACCCCCCTTCTTTTGCTGTTGCTATTGAAGCGCCACGGGCTAGAAAGAAAAAATTTAGATTTTTTTCTAAGTTTTTTACAATATATTTAATTAAATCAACATTTTTTTCAAGAAAGTTCTCTATAATATCAGGGACAGATTGTAAAGCCTCATAATATTTCTGAATTTCTTCATTTGACAGTTTTTTTCTCAATTTAGCAATCTCTAAAGCGACTAATGCAAGTGTTAGAACTTGGGAAACATATGTTTTAGTAGCAGCAACTCCAATTTCAGGACCTGCTTGAGTAATTAAAACTTGATCTGAATGTCTAGTAAGTGTTGATCCAACAATATTTGTAATTGATAATATTTTTACACTTGGATTATATTTTTTTGCCCATCGAATTGGTTCAATTAGATCAATAGTTTCTCCCGATTGTGATACTGCTATTATTACAGAATTATCTTCAAGACAATTATCTAATTGAGTTTTAAATTCAGAACATTCTATTGCTTCAATATATTTGCCAAGAAATTTTGTTACAATAAATTTTCCTGCTAATGAAGCATAGAAAGAGGTTCCAGCAGCTGTGATATATATATGTTCTGCATTTATCAATGACTCAGAGAATTCTTTCAAAGACTCAGTAGGTATTTTCATAGTTCTTCTTAGAGCCATGGGTTCTTCATAAATCTCTTTCAACATGAAGTGATCGTAGCCCTCCTTCTCAGCAGCACCAATATTCCAGTCAATAGTCATTAATTTTTTATTTTCTATTCTCTTTTCGCTCATTATATTGAAAAACTCAACACTATTGGGTCTTAAAATTGCTAATTCATCATCATCCAATATATAACATTTTCTAGTGTATTTTAAAAAAGCAGGAATATCAGATGCACAATAAGTAGTGTTTTTCGCAATCCCTAAAACTAAGGGTGATTCTCTTCGAACAACAATAATAGTATCTGGATAATCAGCATGACAAATAGCCAGTGCAAACGCACCTTTACACTTTTTAATAGCAGAAACCACAGCTTCTTTTAAATTTCCATGAGTGTTCAAATTTTCTTCAATTAGATGAGGAATGATTTCTGTATCAGTTTCAGATTTAAAAACATGCCCCTTTGATATTAACTCCTCTTTCAGTTCAAAAAAATTTTCAAGAATTCCGTTATGTACTACGGCAATTTTATTATTACAATCTAGCTGAGGATGACTATTAATCTTTGTCGGTGGACCGTGAGTTGCCCATCTGGTGTGAGCTAACGCAAGTTTAGAACCATTCGGAAACTCATTTAATTTCAACTTTTTATGGATCTCATCAATTTTACCAGAATCTTTTTTAACAAATAATTTTTTATTTGCTATATAAACAATTCCACAAGAATCATATCCACGATATTCTAGGCGTTTTATTCCTTCGAATACATTATTACCTATGTTTAAATTCTCTTCATTAGTAACAATACCAAAGATGCCACACATTGCCACACATTTTACCAAATCATATTCAATGTTATCAAGTTAAAGATATTTTGAAAAATATTTTAAGATTATTGAATTTTGGATAATATAATATAAAATTAAAGAATAATTACAATTGGGCTAAAAAAAACTAAAACCTTTATATGAGATTTAATTTCTGCATATTTCTCATTGCTACATTGTTCATTTCTATTGAGTGGTTTATATCTATGGTAGATTCACCTGAAATTCTTAAATAAGGGCTTGTTCCAGATCTTCTTATTAAAAGCCAACCATCTTCAAAATCGAATCTACATCCATCCATTCTATTGATGTTTGCTTCTTCTTTTCCCAAATCATCAAAAGTCTCTTTCATTTCATTAATAATCATCTGATGAATTTCTTCTGTAAATGGGATATCCTGTTTTAGTGCAAATTTCTCAGCATAGTATGGGTATTCAGGAATATCTTTTAATAATTCTTTTAAATTACTTCCTGTCTTGATTATCATTTGCAATATAGTAGCTATAGAAACTATTGAATCAGGACCAAAATGATAATTAGGCCAGATATACGTGCCAGAAGTTTCACCTCCTAAAAAGCCACCATATTTTTGTAGTGCTAGAGATACCTTAATATCTCCAACTTCTGTTCGAATAACTTCACAACCAAGAGGATTTAAGACATCTTCAATTAGACTTGATGAATTAACAGGAGTTGCTACTTTCATTTCATCCTTGGATAATGTATTTTCTTGAATAATATGTGTTGCTAATAGTGTTAACAATCGAATTGGATCAACTATTTCACCAGCTTCATCTAAAAAGATAACTCTATCAGCGTCTCCATCAAGTGCGATACCGATATCTCTTTGTTGAGAAATTTTTAAAAATTTAGATATTTGGATCAAATTCTCTTTACTTGGTTCTGAATGACGTCCAGGGAATCTCCCATCCATTTGACTATTTATTGTCATTATATTTATGTTATAAGTAGAAAGAAGTTTTGGCACTATATCACAGCCAGAACCATTCCCCGGATCTACAATAATATTTAACTTGCTTCCATCAAATTTTATACGATTGGTTATATCTGAAATATGAAGATCATTTATGTCATTAATTTCAGTTACTTTTCCTATCTGGTCATATTCAATTTTAAGAAAATCCTTCTCATCATAAATTCTCGAAATTTTAATTTCTTGTTCGGGAGAATATCCTACACCAGAGGGGTTCCATAACTTTAACCCTATATATTCGGGAGTGTTATGTGAAGCAGTTATCATAACTCCAGCATCAGCCTCTAAAAAACGCAAAGATGCCGCTAAAGTAGGAGTAGTAACAATTCCTAAAGTTTTAACATTGCATCCACTACTGATAATTCCAGAAATTAGTGCATATTCTATTGGTAATGCTGAAATTCTAATATCTTTTCCAATTACTACAGTGCCGCCATTTAAATACGTTCCTAGTGCTAACCCTACCTCAAGACTCATTATTGGTGTGAACATAAGATCTGATTCAGAATAATTTAAAAATACACGACGTATACCGGAGGTACCAAAAATCGAATCTGTCATAGTTTTCTTCTTAAGCAATATTATATTTTTTTACAATTACAACTGTATCTTAATATAAGATTAAGAAGGTTTTTTACTTTTTATATTTAATTTATGTAATTTTTCACTGTGGTATTGGGAAATTAATACAAGAATTAGATAAGAATTAGACATTAGCTAAATTTAACTGGTTTTTTTCTTCTTTTAAATACCGAATTTTAATAGAAAATGGAAAACTATTAATTTTTTCACAACAATAATTTAATAAGTATTGAAACAAGAGTTATATCTTTAGACTTTTAATCAAATGATCTTTCAAGGATTATTCAACATTTTGGACCTTTATTTTAAAGAGACTGATCTATTCTATAATAATATTGATCTCTATTTCCGAGATAAAATCAATAGTTATTTTGTGGAAACTCATGTAAATAAGAATAATATAAACCAAAAAATTGAAGAACTCACAACATATCTTATAAAGATATTGAAAGAAATTGGGTTTGAAAGGTCTGGTATTGAAAATGAATTCTTGGATCCATTTTTAGAATTAAGAAATAAAGAAAAAGAAAAAATTACTTCAATAATAGAGCTTTATGAAATAAAGATAGCACCAATAATTTATGAAATCTTTTTAGAAACAATTGTTGATTATCTTGTGGATATTGAATTAGCCCCTTTAATGTTAAAGTTGAAATCTGAAGGTTTTCTAACAATTGAGTTTGTTATAGAACTTCGGAACTTGAAAAACTTGATTGAGAGCTCCCCTGAAAAGAGAGATAATTTAAAAAAATATATTCAAATTCAAGAAAGAATTATTGATAAATTCAAAAGGAATAAACAAAATATTGAAAGTTTGGAAGATTTACCAGAGCCTCAATTTAAACTTCAAATATTGTACTTAATTTATAGAATCATTCATTTCTTCCACCTTCAAAAGATGTTTGATTTTTCTCACTTAAAATCATATTTAGAAGGAAATGTGGATGAATGGTTAATAGATGTTCCTTTGGTTTCACTAAAAAATCCCGATAT
>Ga0114922_10001902_pt1 | contig 19775 bp, 12 predicted proteins | sample AartaG_FD_100975 | JGI IMG/M metagenome (GOLD analysis project Ga0114922, IMG submission 100975) | Deep subsurface microbial communities from Aarhus Bay to uncover new lineages of life (NeLLi) - Aarhus_00045 metaG | ecosystem: Environmental > Aquatic > Marine > Oceanic > Sediment | place...
CGTCCAGCAGCGTGGCGGCCGCGGCATCGTCGCTCTCACCAAGAAAGAAGAAGACAACGTCCAGGACATCTTCGTGGCCACCACCCACCACCTCATCCTGCTCTTCACCGACACCGGCAAGGTCTATCGCGCCAAGGCCTACCAGGCCCCGCTGGCCAGCCGCCAGGCCCGCGGCATTCCCATCACCAACATCGCCCCCCTGGCCGACCGCGAGAGGATAACCGCCTGGATCCCCGTCCACGGCTACGACCAGGGTGGCTACCTGTTCATGGTCACCAAGAACGGTTACGTGAAGAAGACCGAGCTGGCGGAGTTCGACACCGTCCTGCGGAGCAAGGGCCTCAACGCCCTCACCCTGGGCAAGGGCGACGAGCTGCGCTGGGTGCTCTGGACCGACGGGAAGAAGGACATCGTTCTGGTGACCAAGCTCGGCAAGGCGCTCCGCTTCGACGAGGATGACGTGCGCCCCACGGGCCGCATTGCGCGTGGCGTGTACGGCATCAAGCTGCGCAAGGGCGATGAGCTAGTATCAGCGGTTGCCGTCGAGAAGAAGGTCGAACGCGACCTGCTCACGGTCGCCGAGAAGGGCCTGGGCAAGCGCACCGCGCTGAGCGAGTACCGTGCTCAGGGCCGCAATACACAGGGCGTGAAGACCCTCAACCTCACCAAGAAGAACGGCCCCGTCGTCGGCGTGCAGGTCGTCGAGGATGACGACGAGGTGATGTGCATCACCTCCGCCGGCGTCCTCATCCGCATGCCGGTGGCGAAGATCCGCCGCACGGGCCGCAGCGCGCAGGGCGTCAAGGTCGTCTCACCCGACGAGGGCGCGGTTGTCTCAGCCGTCGCCAAGGTCGTCCGCGAGGCCCAGGGCACAGAGTAGATCCTTGTGGCTGGCATGGACCCTCAGCCGGCACCCTTGCGCACCTTTTCTGGCGCTTTTTGTGTTTCGTCTTGACTCCCTCGGCCTCCTAGTGTATTGTTCAGGTCCGTATAGCCTTGGGCGCTCAAAGTTGCACACGGCGTGCACCTCACGCATGGCAAGCGCCAGCCTACGGGCTGGCGTTCGTTGTCCGAGGTGGCCGCCGAGATCGTCGAAGGGCTCGGCGGGAACACCCCGCGCCTTGCAGCCGGGGTTGGGAGGGTACTCGATGTCCACGATCGCCAGCAACACTGAAGTTGACCTCTCCGACAACGCTCTCACCGTCCTGGAGCGACGCTACCTGAAGAAAGACCAGGACGGCACTGTGGAGGAACGCCCGGAGGATATGTTTCGCCGCGTCGCCGAGAACATCGCCTCGGCCGACGCCAACTACGGGGCCACCGAGCAGCAGGTGGCACAGCGCGCGCAGCAGTTCTGCGAGCTCATGACCAGCCAGGAGTTTATGCCCAACAGCCCCACGCTGATGAACGCCGGCCGCGAGTTCCAGCAGCTCTCCGCCTGCTTCGTCTTGCCGGTCGAGGACTCAATGGAGAGCATCTTCGAGGGCGTCAAGAACACCGCGCTCATTCACAAGAGCGGCGGCGGCACCGGCTTTGCCTTCTCCAGGCTCCGCCCCGCCGATGACATCGTCAGCTCCACCCGTGGCGTCTCCAGCGGGCCGGTCTCCTTTATGAAGGTCTTCGATGCCGCGACCGAGGCCATCAAGCAGGGCGGCGTGCGCCGCGGCGCCAACATGGCGGTGCTCCGCGTGGACCACCCCGACATAATAGACTTCATCGAGGCCAAGCGCGATCACACCCGGCTCACCAACTTCAACCTCTCGGTCGCCGTCACCGAGAGGTTCATGCAAGCGGCTGCCGTGGGAGACGACTACGAACTCGTCAATCCACGCACCAACGAGCCCACCGAGACCCTCAATGCCAGCGAGGTCTTCGAGCGCATGGTGCAGTTCGCCTGGGAAGGCGGCGACCCGGGCATCATCTTCCTCGACCGTATGAATGCCGACAACCCCACGCCCCAGGTCGGGGACATTGAGTCCACCAACCCCTGCGGCGAGCAGCCCCTCCTCCCCTACGAGTCCTGCAACCTGGGCTCCATCAACCTGGCGAAGATGGTCCGCATCAACGGAGACGCGCCGGAGATTGACTGGGACCACCTCGCCGAGACCGTGCATCTCGCGGTGCGCTTCCTCGATAACGTCATAGACATGAACCGCTTCCCGCTCCCGAAGATCGAGGAGAACACCAAGGCCAACCGCAAGATCGGTCTGGGCGTGATGGGCTTCGCGGACATGCTCATCCTGCTGGGGATCGCCTACAACAGCGAGATGGCGGTGAAGACCGCTCAGGAGCTGATGGCCTTCATCCGCGAGCAGGCCCGTCTCGAATCGGCGCGCCTCGCCGGGGAGCGCGGGCAGTTCCCCAACTGGGAGGGCAGCACCTACGCGCAGGATGGCGCAGGCCCGCTCCGCAACGCCACCACCACCACCATCGCCCCCACCGGCAGCATCAGCATCATCGGCGGCTGCTCCAGCGGCATCGAGCCGGTCTTCTCGGTCGTCTTCACCCGCCACGTGCTCGACCAGGATGAGCTACTGGAGGTCCACCCGATATTCGAGCGCATCGCCCATGAGCGCGGCTTCCACAGCCCTGAGCTGATGAAGGAGATCGCCGCCAAGAGCAGCCTTCACGAGGTCGAGGGCGTCCCCCAGGACCTCAAAGAGCTTTTCGTCACCGCCCACGATGTCACCCCCGAGTGGCACATCCGCATCCAGGCCGCCTTCCAGGAGTACACCGACAACGCCGTGAGCAAGACCGTCAACTTCCCCAACGAGGCCACCGTCGAAGACGTGGCCCACGTCTATCGCCTCGCCTACGAACTCGGCTGCAAGGGCGTGACCATCTACCGCGACGGCAGCCGCGAGATGCAGGTGCTCACCACCGGCAAGACTGACGAGGCCAGAGAGCAGCCTGCGCCGGTGGGGCCGCGACCGCGGCCGAAGGTGGTCACGGGCTCCACCCGCGTGATGCGCACCGGCTGCGGCAAGCTGTATGTGACCATCAACGAGGATGAGCAGGGGCCCTTCGAGCTTTTCGCGCAGATGGGCAAGGCGGGCGGCTGCGCGGCCTCTCAGTCCGAGGGCCTCGCGCGCCTGGTCTCCCTGGCCTTGCGTTCCGGCATCGCCGCCGAGGAGGTCATCAAGCAGCTCAAGGGCATAAGCTGTCATATGCCGGCCTGGGAGCCCGGCGGCGAGAAGATCCTCTCCTGCCCTGACGCCATCGCCAAGGCCATCGAGAGGTGCATCACCCCCGAGGGCGAGCAGCTCTCTATGGCGTTCAATGGCGCCACCTTCGGCCACGCCGGCGCCTGTCCCGAATGTGGCGGCACTCTCATCCACGAGGGCGGCTGCAACGTCTGCCGCGAGTGCGGCTACTCCCAGTGCGACTGAGCGCGATGCTGCCGCCGTTGTCGTACGCAGAGGCCGGCCTGTCCGCCGTAGCCTTGGCGAAGGTGGGACCACTGTCCGCGTCCAAGAACCCACGCGTAGGGCGGGCTTCCAGCCCGCCAACGCCGTTCGCCATCGTTGGTCGTCGTGCCGTGCCGTTAGCCGCCGTTCGAGTGGGTGAATGACATGAACGGCCCGCAAGGCATCGGCCCCAACTACCAGGAGGCCACCAAGTACGCCCGAGGCCGTCCAGTGCCGCAGGAGCCCGCCTGGGCCGCCCCGCCGCCTCCGCACAAGACCTACGCCGACTACCTCCAGCGCGTGCAACTCCCGCCGCCGGCGACGGACGCAGGGCCGGGCCTCTGGGACCTGGCAGCTCGGAGGCGCTCGCGCCGCAGCTTCGCCGACCGCCCCCTGGCTATGCAGGACCTCTCACAGCTCCTGTGGGCGATCCAGGGCATCACTGCCGAGCAGGAGGGCTTGCAGTTTCGCGCCGCCGCCTCGGCGGGCGCTCTGTATCCCAACGAGACCTACGTTATCGCTCACCGCGTGGAGGAGATGATGGAGGGTACCTATCACTACCTCATCCGCGAGCACGCCCTGGGGATGTTGGCGGAGGGCGACTTCTCCCGCGAGATTGCGGAGGCCTGCATCGGCCAGGGCTGGGTGGCGCAGGCGGCCGCGGTCTTCGTCTGGGGTGCGGTGGTCGCGCGCGCGGCCTGGAAGTATCAGAACCGCGCCTACCGCTATCTCTATCTTGACGCGGGGCACCTGGGCGCGCAGCTTCAGCTCGCCTGCGAGGCCCTCGGGCTTGCCTCCTGCAACGTGGGCGCGTTCTTCGACGACGAGGTGGCGCAACTCATCGGCCTGGACAGTCACTTCGAAGTCGTGGTCTATCTCACAGCAGTCGGCCATCCGCTCGCTTCGCAATCGGCGCCGTGATCTCGAGCACCTCGTAGACCATCATCGGCTCCTCGAAGCCTCGGAGCTCCACCGGCCCGTGCGGGCGCACCCTCACCGCGTCGCTCACCGCATCGTATGTCACCTGGCTGATGAGTATCTCGGTGCCGAACTCCTTGTTGAGCGGCTCCAGCCGCGCTGCCAGGTTCACGTCCTGCCCGATGGCCGTATACTGCATCCTCTCCCCCGTCCCCAGGTAGCCGACCACGGCCTCACCGGTGCTGATGCCCACGCCCGCGGCCAGCTCCGGCATACGCAGGAACTCCCACTCAGCCCGGTTCGTCCTGATGCGCGCCTGCATCTCAACCGCGGTCTGCACGGCGCGTAGCGCGTGGTCCTCCTGGTCGGCCGGCGCGTTGAAGAACGCCATCAGGCAGTCGCCGATGTACTTGTCCAGCGTGCCCCCGAACTCCCAGATCACCTCATGCGCCAACAGGAAGAAGCGGTTGAGCAGGTCCACCGCCTCCTCCGGCGGCATACGTCCCGAGGCGGCCGTGTAGTTGCGCAGGTCCGCGAACATCACGGTCACCACGCGCCGTTGCCCGCGCAGCAACGCCTCCGGCTCCGACTGCACCGCCTGCTCCACGATCTCGGGCGGCACGAACTTCGCCAGGGTCGCCCTGACCTGCTCCCGCTGGCTCTGCTCCCTGAACAGCCGCAGAGACAGCAGCACCGCTGCACTGCCCACCAGCACCAGGTTCGGCGCTAGCATATCCATCACGTAGCCGCGGGCCGTGAACAGCCACACACACAGCCAGTTGTAGGAGAAAAGCATCACCGCCGCGTAGAGAACCGCCGTCACCGGCCGCAGCCGGCCCAGGCCCAGGTGCATCAGCAGGCCGGCGAGCGCCATGACCAGGGCCACCAGCTCGCCGGGAGCCTGGCGCAGAAAGCGCCCCTCCAGCACGTTGGCGATGACGTTCGCCTGCGTCTCGACCCCGTTGAACACGGCGCTGAACGGGCACGCTCGCAGATCGTACAGCCCCCGAGCGGTGACCGCCACCAGCACGATCTTGTCCTTGAAGCCCTCCAAAGCCGCGGACGGATCCGCACGGATGGTGAAGAAATCCTTGACGGAGACGTGTGGGTAGGTCTGAGCGCCGCCGGCGAAGTCAATGAGCATCCGGCCGGTTCGGTCAATGGGTATCGAGCGCTTGTCTGCCAGCCGCACGTGACGTCCCGGCTCGATGGTCACCCGTTCCTGGGTGACCTCCAGCAGGTCGGCACACACCGCGAGGGCCAGGGAGGGGTAGGGAACCCCCTTGCGGAGCGCAATCGGGAACGTGTGCCGGAACACGCCGTCACCGGAGTCCACTACATTCACGAACCCGACCCCGGCCGCCTCGGCCAGCAGGGCGGGCATTGGCGTTGTGACCGCCCCGACCTCGTGGAGCTGGGCCACCGCGTTGAGCCCTCGCCCCTTGAGCAGGCGTGCTCTCGGCCAGCCTTCCTGCTCCAGCTCCGTCGCCGGCGTCTGATCGGGCTGTTCGCCCAGCGCGTGGCCGAAGACCGCGTGATAGACGATTCCCGCCTCGGCGGTGGCGGCCACGAGTTTCGCATCCCATTCAGCGCCATCGAGCGAAGAGGTATCCGGCTCGGAGAAGAAGATGTCGAAGACGATCGCGCGGGCGCCGCCCTCCTTCAGGTCGCGGATGACGCGCGCGAATCTATCGCGCCGCCACGGCCAGCGGCCCAACTCCGGCTCTGCTATGCTGTCATCGTCCACCGCGAGAACCACGACGTCCGGACACGGGGGGCGCGTACCGCGGTGCGCGAAGCGCCAGTCAAGCGTGCGCAGCTCGATCCGGTCCAGCAGCGTCATTGCCGGCCAGAACCGCAGCACCAGGGCCAGCGCAACCACTGCCGCCGTCAGGCCTGCGCGCCACCAGGTGCCGCCTCGCCGTGTTGAGCCGTCTTCGCTCATCTCTGCATCCCCCGGTGAGCCGGGAGTTTATGCCCCCGGAGCAGCGGGTAAACATCCCTTGTACGCGGGCCCAGGCCGCCCGCTCCTATGTGTGCGACCGTACTCCCGAGAAGACCGGACGGGGGCCGAGAAATGCGCAAGGCTGCCGTACTGCTCATCTCCGTGCTGATGATCTTCATCTTCCTGGCCATTATGATGACCCAGTCGTTGATGATCGTCCAGCGCCTCGCGACGGTCACCGAAGTGGTCCCACCCGTTTGGGTCAAGTCAGCCACGGATGCCGACTTCCGGCCGCTCTACGAGGACGCGATGGTGCGCGCCGGTGACCTTGTGAAGACCAGCGAAAACGGAAGGCTCACCCTCAACTGGGTGGACGGCTCCCGCATCCGGCTCGACCCTTCAACGACGCTCAAGGTCCTCAAGTGCTCGCTCAACAAGAGCAGCAACGCCAGGACCTCGCTCTTCCATCTCGATGTCGGGCGCGTCTGGATCCGCATCCTGGAGGCGCTCGGAGAGCGCTCCAAGTTCCAGATCAGGACCCCCACGGTCACCGCTGGCGTGCGCGGCACCGTCTTCTCCGTTGAGATCACTGCCGACGGCGATACCCAGATCTCCGTCTACGAGGGCTCCGTGGCCTTGGAAGCGGCGGGGAAGCTGCTGAAGGCCGGGGCGGGTGAGAACGCCGTCATCGGCAGGCAGTCCGCGCCAACGAAGCTCACCATGAGCGACGAGGAGGCCGCTGCCTGGGACGAGCAGGGCGGCATCGTCGGCCCGCGCCTTGAACTCAAGACCCCGGCTACCGCTGAGGTCGCCCCAGACGCCCAGAAGGTTACCATCGAAGGCGTCGCCGAACCGAACGCCGAGGTCACCGTCAACGACCGGCCCGTTGAACTTGACTCCGACAGCCGCTTCCAGTTGCACCTGCCCTTCGATACGAATCAGTCCCATCTCAAGCTCGTCATTACTGTACGCGACCGTCGCGGCGAGGAGACCCGCCAGGAACTCGTCCTCAGCCGCACCCAGTGATCTCACCTGCCAGCCGGCACTCCTTGCCCAAGCGCCCGGCCCAACCAGGCCGGGCGCTGCGCGTTCATACCCTATCTCACTGCCATCGTCGAGAGCTTCCCGCCTCTCCCCCTTCGTCGCGGGCTCCCCCAGGCTGGTCGTCATAGCTTCTTGACCAGGATGGCCCACTCGACGAACTTCAGCACATACGAGAGCACTATCCCGGCGAACACGAAGAACAGCAGGCTCCGCACTACCGGGGTCTGCCAGCCCTCAAACCACCTCGTCGGGTCGAACTCGCTCCCCAGCGCCAGTTTCCTTATCACCTCAGTCATCCCCGCGACCGCGCGGACATAGATGCTCTGGAAGAACGGATACGCAGCCAGCAGCCCCACGATGGTCGCCACCATTATGATCGGGTTCAGCACCTTGAACTTCTCGCGCTGATGCTCGTTGTAGATGGGGCAGTCCCTGCATTCTCGCGTGCGCTCCGCCTGGCCGACTCTCCTGTCTCCTGTCAGGTCCGAGCGCACGTAGGCCTCGTGAACCGTCCTCATCCCAGACTTGGCGTCGGCCTTACCCCGCTCCGCCCCACCACCACGGATGAGCGCCTCGATCATATGCGGGTCGCAGTTGCAGCCCAGCTTCAGCCGCCAGCAGTTCTTTCCCTGCTTGTAGGCCGGACACAGGTCTCTGATTGCCGCGTGGCAGTACGGAAGCTCCCAGCACCGCGACAGGCGATACCACGGCCGCGCGACTGCCTTGACCTTTCCCTTCTCCGGCTCGCCCAGGGTCATGGTCGCCCGCCGGGTCGGGCCCTGCTGCACGTACCGGACGATCTCTATCAGAACCCTGACCCCGACGATGAACATGATCAACTGGCCGGTCACCGTCGTCCAGCGTGTGATCTCGCCCACCGCTTGCGCGTTGGCCCCCTGAAGCTGTCCGGCGAGCACCAGGGGCGTCCCGAACATGTACCCCGCGCCCACCATCCCCACCACCACCGCCCAGGTCACTTCCTCGAAGCTCACGATCACCAGGCAGATCGTCGCCAGGCCTCCGCCCAGCGCCATTATCTGCCCCATCAGGCGCAGGTTCCCGATCGTGCGCGCATCAACCCCCTCCCGCAAATAGCCGCCGTAAATCGCCCACAGGAGGTAGGCGCTGGCTACCCCGAAAGCGAGGGCAAAGATCTTCAGCCCGGCTACCGACCAGCGCACCAGCTTGTCCATCAGATCAACGCTGATGTCCGATGCGCCGGCGCGTCCCTTCCCCTTTCGCAATCGCACTCGCCCCTCTCGTCAGCCAGGCTATGAACCTGCCCGTCCGGCTGGCGCGTCCGCTTACGATGTCTCGTCAGTCCGGGCTCTCTGCAAGAACTCCTCGGGTATGTCGTAGTCGTCCAGGAAGGTCAGCAGGTCGGTCTTCTGGTTCGCGCGGTTGTAGGCCTCTTCGAACTCGATCAGATCATCTCTCACCAGCCTCGCCAGGTTCGACTCGAGGAGCTGCATCCCCAGCGCCGCGCTGCTCTGGATGGTCCCGCGCATCTGCGAGGTCTTCCGCTCTCGAATGAGGTTCCCGATCGCCGCCGACCCGGCCGGCTCGCCGATCATTATCTCGTAGGCCGCCACCCTGCCCTTGCCGTCCTTGCGCGGGACCGGCCCCTCCGAGAACACCGCCGCGAGCGAGGTCGAGGTCATCGCGCGTATCTCTTCCTGCTCGATGGCGGGGAAGGCCGTCACCAGCCGGTCAACCGTCTTCGGCGCGCTGACCGTGTGCAGGGTCGAGAGCACCAGGTGCCCGGTCTCGGCGGCCTGCAGACAGGAGCGCATCGTCTCCAGGTCGCGCATCTCGCCCACGAGCATCACGTCCGGGTCCGATCTCATATTGCGCGTAACGGCCTCGGAGAAGCTCGCCACGTCCACCCCCACCTCGCGCTGGTTCATCAGGGATTTCTTGCCCGTGTGGTAGTACTCGACGGGGTCCTCGATTGTGATGATGTGCGTGTCTCGGTTCCGGTTGATGTAGTCAATCATCGCCGCGATGGTCGTGGTCTTGCCGCATCCGGTCGGGCCGGTGAGCAGGATTACGCCTCGCGGCTTGTTCAGCAGCTCCTCAACCTGCGCCACCGGCAGCCCTAGCTGCTCAAAGGTGAGCATCTCCACGGGGATCAGACGCAGAGCGATGGCCGGGCTGCCTCTCTGCTGGAAGATGCTGACCCGGAAGCGCCCCTTGTCCTCGTGGGCATACCCGATGTCACAGCCGCCGGCCTCGCGGAACCTCACCCAGTAGTGGACGTCAGGCGCCTCCTCCCCGATGAAGAAGATCACCGCCCCCATCATGTCATCGTGCTCCATTACCTTGTAACCCTCGACCCGATAGAGCAGGCCGTGGCGCCGAAAGACGGGTGGCTCGCCTACGGTCAGGTGCAGGTCCGACGCACCCAACTGCACACAGGCGTTCATCAGGACCCGCATCACTTCATCATCGAGCATGTGTCCGGCGTGTGCCGCCAACTCGGCGGGCGCCTTTATCCTTCTGCGCTGGAAGTCCTCTGCCATTTGTCACCCTCCTCAAGACTAGGTTGCGCACCAGACTGCTCTGTGTCCTGCCTCGGCCCCATCTCTGCGACTCGCCTTGCCGTTCGCCTTTGCTCGCCGTGACTAGCGCGTCGAGCGGGGCGAGCGCTGCCGCCGCGCCGTTCTGGACGCGGGCCGCCGCGTGGCCTGCCTGCGCCCGGCTTCCTCTTGCGGGGCCGCCGGGTGTGCTGTGCCCCCGCTCGCCGCGCCCTCCTCTTCCTCCTCGGCCGCATCCGCCCCCTCGCTGCGCACCTTGATCAAGCCCGGCTGGCCCGCAACGGCTTCCTCGGCGGCTTTCGCGTCTGCCCGCCGCAGCATCTGCCGCATCTCGGTGTAGTTCCCCGCGTTGAACAGAGCGTGAGCCGGCGATACCCTGCCCTCATGGAACAGCTTGAGCAGCGCCTGGTTCATCGTTTGCATGCCCCAGTAGCCGCCCTCTTGTATTGACGCGTAAATCTCGCCGGGCTTGCCCTCCTCGACGAGCTTCTCGATGGTGGGCGTTACTACCATCACCTCCACCGCCGCGATCCTTCCCGGCTCATTGCTTCGCGGCACCAGCGACTGGGAGATGACGGACTTGAGGGTCTTGCTCAGCCGCATACATATCTGAGGCTTCTCGTGCGGCGGGAACATATTGATGATGCGCTCCATCGTCTCCGCTGCGCTGGTCGTATGCACCGTGGAGAAGACCAGGTGACCGGTCTCCGCCGCCTGCATTGCCACCGTCATCGTCTCTGTGTCGCGCATCTCACCGATCAGTATCACGTCCGGGCTCTGCCGCACCACGTACTTCAGCGCGTCGCTGAAGCCCTCGGTGTCTATGCCCACCGCGCGCTGGTTGACGATGCTCTTCTTGTCCTGGTGCACGTACTCGATGGGGTCCTCGATGGTGACGATGTTGGTCTGGCGCTTGTTGTTGATGACATCAATCATCGCCGCCAGCGTGGTGGACTTCCCGCAGCCCGTCGGCCCCGTCACCAGGATCAGCCCGTGCGGAGTCATCGAGATGTCGTTGAGCACCGGCGGCATCTCCAGCTCCTCGATGGTCGCGATCTGCAGCGGGATGATGCGCATCACCAGGCCGATGTGATCCCGCTCGCGGTAGATGTTGATGCGGAGCCGGGCCACATCCGGGATCGTCAGACCAATGTCGCGCTCGGGGTAGTCCTGGAACAGCTCCCAGTAGCGCTCGGTCATCAGCTCGCGGGCCATCTCTTCCGTGAACTCCGGAGTGACTTCCGGCCACTCCTCGACCTTCTCGACCTCCCCGCGCAGTCGTATGTGCGGCTGGTTGCCAGGCTTCCAGAACACGTCCGAGGCCTTCTTCGCTGCGGACTCCTTTACCAGCTCACGCCATTCCTGCACTGATTCGCGCCTCCTTCCGGTCCCCGCACAGCTTGATGATTCGGCGTCGCCCGTCCGTACTCCTTCCCACCAGCAAAAAAGGAGCAGGAAACCTTGCGCCCGTACACGAACCTGCCCCCCGTCGCTCGGCTTCGCCGAGCTTCCGCCCTCGCCCTCCTACGTCGGGCTACCGCGGACAAGATGGGGGGGCACCCTTCGCACAGGAAACTCTAGCGAGTTTCCTGTGCGAAGGGTGGTGGAGCAGGCGGGAGTCGAACCCGCGACCTTCTCCATGCCAAGGAGACGCGCTCCCACTGCGCCACTGCCCCACCTTCAGGTCTGATTATACCAGAGGCCTCCCGCCAGCGTCAAGAACCCGCGCGCTCACAGCAGGGGAGGTGCCCGTTGTCCGCCGTAGCCTTGGCGAAGGCGGATTATCTGTCCAGCGCGCGCAAGGCCGGCCCGGTCCTTTGCCGTTGCGGTTTCTCGCATCTCGCATCTCGCCTCCAAATCGGGGTGAGCCTCAAATGAGATTGCCGACGATCGCCGCCGTGCTCTTAGTCACCGCCCTGCGTGCTCTCGCGCAGCACCCTGCCGCGGTCACGATCGAGGACTTCGAGGACGAGCCCACCTGGGCGGGTGTGCAGCTCGATGACACGGACGCCAAGCAGGGCAAGTACTCAGGCCTCTGGATCCCGAAGCAGCACGCCACCCTGCGCACCACGGACTTCCCCCATGACTGGACCGACTTCGACCGCCTCTGCATCTGGATGCACTCCGAGCAGGCCAACGGCCAGAGGCTCACGCTGGTGGCGAACTCGGAGAACGAGGCTGATGACACCGGCTGGGACTACTACTACTATCACTTCACGGTGGACTGGTCCGGCTGGAAGCTCCTGTCTCTGCGCAAGGGCGTCGAGATCCGACCTACGCGCAAGCCCCTGGGCTGGCATCAGATTGACTATCTGAGCCTCAACACCTCGGGATGGCAGCACCATCCGCTTGAGGACACCGTCCTGAGGCTCGATGGAGTGATGCTCGTGAGGGACCCCGTCGGCGTGCAACTGATCGAACGCAGCTCGACCGTGGATGAGGACCGCGCCCTTGTCAGGTATGATTTCGCAATCACCAACCGCACCGATGAGGCCAGGAGCTTCCCTCTCGCCGTAGAGGGCGAGTTCAGCCTCTTCCAGCCCCACCTGCCCGGCCCGGAGACCGGCGCGATTGCGCCGGGCGAGGCGGCCACGGTGTCCGTGGTCCTCCAGGCCTCAGCACAGGCGCTTGCTGGAGCCGAGCCGCTCACGCGCGAGGCGGGCGCTCTCTGTGTGGACCCGGGGATTGAGGGTCTGCCCCGGCTCGAGGCGCCCATCGCGGCGGCGGTCCCCCTGCCCGAGAGCGACCCTCCCCTGCTGTTCGCGTCGGCACAGGAGATCGAGCGGGCGAAGCGGCGCGCGCAGAAGTACGACTGGGCACGCAAGCAGCTTGAGAGCATCATCAGCGGCGGCGAGAAGGCCCTGGCGCTGGAGGTGAAGGTCCCGGACGAGGGCGGGCAGTGGGGCCACCACTACGTCTGCAAAAACTGCGGCGTGGGCCTGAAGACGGAGAGCCCGACCCGGCACGTCTGCCCGCGCTGCGGCAAGATGTACACCGGCTGGCCCTACGACCAGGTCTACGTGGCGCGGCTGCACCACCGCCTCACCAGGGCCATCTACGACCTGGGCCTGGCCTACGCCTTCACCGGCGAGGCCAGCTACGCCGAGAAGGCCCGCGAGATACTCCTGGCCTACGGTGACAAGTACCGCAGCTTCCCCCTGCATAACGTGCGCGGCGAGGAGAGCCGCTCCGCCGGCCGCCTCTACGCGCAAACGCTCGATGAGTCGGTGGACATCATCCGCGTGGCCTGGGGCTACGATCTCGTCTATGACAGCGGCGTCTTCACCGCGGAGGACAGGCAGATCATCGAGGACGGCTACCTGCGCGCCGTCGCCGAGGTCATCCGCCGCAACGACGCGGGCAAGAGCAACTGGCAGTCCTGGCACAACGCGGGCCTTGCCGCCATCGGCTTCTGCCTGCGGGACGAGGAGCTGGCCTCGCTCGCCATCAACGGCGTGCACGGCCTGCGCTACCAGCTTCAGGTCTCCGTGCTGCCCGACGGCTTCTGGTACGAGGGCACCGCCGCCTATCACTTCTACGCGCTGGATGCCCTGCGCTGGACCGTCGAGGCGGCCTATCACTCGGGCATTGATCTCTACGATGATCCGGCCTACAAGTCGCTCCACGATGCGCCGCTGCTTTACGTCTTCCCCAACCTGACCTTCCCGGCGGTCAATGACAGCGACGTGTTCTCGCTCGCAGGCCGGCACTCGCTCTACGAGCTGGCCCACGCGCGCCTGAGTGATGATCGCTATCTGAGCGTCGCCGAGAGGGGCAACCGCGGCAGCCTGGAGGCCTTCCTCTGGGGCGCGGACGAGCTTCCGCCCGCGCCCCTTGTCGAGTTGCCCAGCAAGGACTTCGCGGGCCTGGGCGCGGCCGTGCTGCGCGCGGGCGCCGGCGAGGATCAGGTCTACCTGCACCTCGACTACGGCGCTCACGGCGGCGGGCACGGCCATCCCGACAAGCTCACGATGATCCTCTACGCCCTGGACCGCGAGCTGGCGCCCGACGCGGGCCGCCTGGCCTACGGCGCTCCCCTGCACCGCTCCTGGTATCGGCAGACCGTCGCTCACAACACCGTGTGCGTGGACGCGCGCAGCCAGCAGGCCGCCGAGGGCCGGCTGACGCTCTTCCACGATGGCGAGGCGGTCAAGATCGTGCGGGCCGAGTGTGACACGGCCTACGCCGGAGTGATGCTGCGCCGCACCATCGCGCTCGCAGACGGCTACCTGCTGGATGTCTTCGAGGTGAGCAGCGACGAGGAGCACACCTACGACTGGCTGTATCACAACATCGGCGAGCTATCCCCCGGGCCGCCCACCCGCCTAGTGGACGGCCTCCTGGGCGAGGAGCACGGCTACCAGCACATAAGCGACCTGACCGTGGCCGAGGGCGGGGACGCCTGGCACGCCGACTTCGCCGTCCCCGACGTCGGCGGTGTGCGTCTGACTACGCTCGGCGAGTCCGGGACCGAGGTGTACTTCGGCACCGGATTCCTGGGCCGGAAGGTGGAGCCCTGTCCGATGGTCGCGGTCAGGCGACGCTGCACGGCCACCAGGTACATCTCGACCGTCGAGTGGCGACGGGAGGGGGACGCGCCGCGCGTGCAGAGCCTGGAGCTTGTGCCTGTCAACATTGCAGGCCGCCAGGCGAGCGCGGAGGAGGCCCTGGGCGTGAAGGTGCAGCGCGTGGATGGCTCGGACCTGCTGATGCTGGCCCCGGGGGCCCTGGGCGAGAAGCAGGCTGACGGCGTCACCACGGACGCCGACGTGTTCTTCGTCAGCAGGCGCGATGGCGACATAGTCGGCATCGAGCACATCGAGATACCGGACTGACCCCCGCGCACAGACCCGGGTCGCGCTGTGCTACGCCCCGCTCCACCGCTCGTGCATGACTATCTCGTCGAGCGCCAGGCGCTTCTTGGCCGCAGGCTCCTGCGCCGGGTAGCCCACGGGCAGCAGCGCCACCACGACCGCGTCCGGCGGCATCCCCAGCAGTCGCTTCACCTCATCCGCATCGAAGGCCCCGATCCAGCAGGTGCCGAGGCCCTCGGCGGCCGCGGCCAGCGCGATGTGCTCCACGGCGATCGCTACGTCAATCGCGAAGCAGTTCAGTCCGCAGGGCATCACGTGGCCGGTCTCGATCGCGCAGGCTACGATCACCACGGGCGCGTCGCCCACGAACTTCTGCCCGCGCGCCGCATCCCCGAGGCTTTCTCGCATCTCGGCATCGCGCACCACCACGAATCTCCACTCCTGCCGGTTGCTGGCCGAGGGTGCCAGCCGCGCCGCCTCCATCAGCCGTTCCACCTTCTCCTCCTCCACCTCGTAGGACTTCCACGCACGTGCGCTGAAGCGCTTCTCTATCGCCTCCATCACGGTCATCGAGCATCTCTCCTTACCTCAGTAGCGAGTAACGAGTGACGAGTAGCGAGTAACGGCCTACGACCCGGGATGCCAACGGCCTTGCTTCTGTCGTTGCCGTCCCTTCTGTCCTTGTCGTTCTCTGCGTTCTCTGCGTCTCCGCCGTTTGCCTTTGCCGTTCCCCTTTGCCCCTTGCCCTTTGCCCTTTGCCTGCCGTTCTACGCCGGCTCAGCCACCGCATATGTCCCGGCGAAGTTATCCAGCTTCGCGATCGGCTCCTCGGGTAGATGCCCGGCAACGACCTCGCCCACGAAGATCGTGTGATCGCCCACCGAGATCGCCCGGTGCAGCTTACACTCGAGGTTCGCGGCGGCCTCCGCCAGCAGCGGCACATCTATCTCCGCCGCAGGCGCGGTCGGAATCTCGAACTGCGCGAACTTGTCCACCTCCGCCCCGGTGTGCGAACCGGCGTACTCCACCAGCGCCGCCTGTCCCTCTCCCGCCCACGCGAACACGAACTGCTCGGTCTGCTCGATGCACTCGTGCGTGTAGCGGCCATGCCCGATCGCCACGCACACCATCGGCGGCGAGCCCGAGCAGACCATCCCCCAGCCGGCGGGCATCAGGTTCGCCCTCCCCTCGGCGTCTCTCGCCACCACGAGCACGATCCACTCGGGGAACTTCTTCCCCATCGCCTCGCCCGGCCTCACCTGCTTCATCTGCATCCCTCCGCTCCCTCTGAGGTCATCTCCCTTGCTCCGGCAAGAGACTGAACACCGCCGTGTGATGCGGCGGCAGCGCCACCTGCGTTGTGTCGTCTGCGGCGACGACCTCGCCGCTCAGCAACTCCACCCATGCCGGCTTGCCGGTTATCCCCAGCGCCACCTTGTCCACGGTCAGCACGCCCGCGGTTTGCTCATCCAAGTCGTTGTGCACCGTGAAGTGTAGATCACCGTCGCTCCAGGTGCCAAAGCGCTCGGCAAACAGCCCCTCGCCCTCGACGCGTGCGTGGGTAACGGGCTCCCAGCCCGCGTAGGCGATGCGCTGCATGATGGGCATGAAGCGCCGGTAAAGCGGCCTGCCCCTCTCGAAGTCGCTGCTGCCGCCGCTGTAACCCAGCTCGGTGATCGCCGGAAACTCGCCGAAGGCCAGCCAGCGATGCATCACGGTCTCCTCCTGGCCGGCCTTCACCGTGCCGGGGTAGATGATGTGCGAAACCGGCTTCTGATAGGCCATCATTCGGTAGCCGCGCAGGTGACTGGTGGGGGCATCGAACTGTATTTCGCCGCCATGCTTGTCCAGGATGTGCCCGAAGAAGGTCTGTGTGTGCGGGTCCTGGCCGTTGTTGCCGGTGCAGAGCTTGCCCTGCGCGTGCATCTCATCGGAGATCTCTTTGACGAACTCGTAGAAGTTGATCCCGGTCTGGATGCAGACACGCCTGGTCGCAAGGTCGTAGATGAGCGGATGGTCCACGTACTGGAAGTGGTCGCGGCGGAAGTTCTCGCGCGTGCGTCCGGCGCTGAGCGCGATGTTGTCGAAGTCCACCCCGTCCAGCTCGCCACCGGCCTCGGCGGCGACCCTGACATGTCGCCCGATGTAGTACTTGCGCTCGCCCTCCGCCATGTTGGGCGAGGGTATCTCGGGATCGGTGGAGGTGGCGATGAACTCGATCGTCTCACTGTACGGGTGCAGGCGGAAGCGCCCGTCAGGGCCGTACACGGCCGAGTTCACCACCATCTGGCGACTGTCCTCGAAGGTCGCCCCTCCCCACCTGCCGCGCTGCGTCAGGCCCTGCCACTCGGGGCCTTCCTTGTACTCGGGCCTTGGCGTGAGAAGGATGTCCTCGATTCGCTCCAGGCTCGGGCGGCCGTCCTCGGTGCCCCAGTCGTAGCCCTCGGGCCAGCGGATGTGCGCCTCCGTCCCCATCGGATGCACGAGCAGGTAGATGCCATGCTCCTGCAACTTCTTGCGCTCAGGCCGCCCGAAGCCGCTCAGGTCGAAGCAGAAGCCGAAGTCCTCCGGGCTCTCCAGCTCAACGGGGACGCCGTGGCAGTACGTGCCCTGCCGCTCGGCCCGCACCACGAAAAGCTCCGGAAAGATGTCGTAGTAGCGCTGCGCCGCCGCCCGCATTCCCCAGGCCGGATCGTGCTGATAGATCAGAAAGTGAAACGATGCTGAGGAGGGGAACTTGGCCGTATCCGGCGCCAGCCCCAGGTTGTAGTCCACGCAGTACCCCGCCGCGGGATCGTAGAAGAGGCGGAAGAAGCGGGGCTGATCCACGCGCTGGGCCAGCGATAGAGCCGTCCCCTCGCCGGTCACACACGCGAACGGGAAGACGGACACCTGCCGGCCGCGGCCGACGGTCCAGTCGGGGCCGTAGTAGCCGTACCGCTGGCCTTCGGCGATCTCGCGCGATTCTGCGATGTCGTCCCACCAGGTCCAGCCGCGCGCGTCGAGGGGCAGGTGAAAGGCCACCCGCAGCGGCCGGTCCTCGCGCGTGGTATCATGCACGATCCCATCCACCCGGATGTGATCCTCGTGCGGGGTGAAGGTGGCCTCCACCTCCAGGCTCAGGCCCTCCGCGCTGCCCTTGAACACGGCCCCCTCGCCCGCGGCCTCCGTCTTCCCCTCGAAGCGCGTGGGCGGCGCCTCCAGAGGCTCCACGCGCACCTCATCGAGGTCGAAGCGGCCGATGCTCTTGTAGACGTTGGCGTATACCTGGACGGTGGCGGTGTGGGCCTCCGGGTAGAAGGTGCGTGACACCTGCCTGAACTCGGCCGCGGCGCGGGGCACGCTGATGCCGATCTGCACGCTCTCGCCCCTCGCTGTCGGCACCTTCACCAGCTGCTTTCCGTCGTCCCACTGGGTGATGTAGAGGCCCGGGGAGAACTTCTCCGCGTCCGACCCGGTCCTCACCCGCGCTGTCAGCAGGTATCCTTTGCCAGGCTCCACCGGCACGTGCGGCGAGTTGACGTTCCCGGAGCCATCGGTCGTCTCCGAGGCGGCCCGCGCGAAGTGATTGCCGTCCTCCTCCGCGAGCTCCCAGGAGCCCGTGAGCTGCCAGCCAGCATCCTGCTCGAAGTCCCCACCCGGCATCAGGTTCTGCACGGCGCGGGCCACGTCTGTGACGAAGAACCCGCCGGGCTGCTCCAGCAACGGCAGCGCCCTCTGCCCCACCGTCAGCTCCGTCACGCTCCCGCCCGCGTCGAAGCTCAGCTTGAGGCCGTCCTGGGTCTCGACTGACACCTGCGCGTGCGCGCTCATCGCACAGGCCGCCGCCAGCATGATCGCTGCCATCTTTCGCTTGGCCCAACTCACCTTCATCCGCCTCCCGTTCAGCCCTCGATGCAGCTCTTGATGAACGCCAGGTGGCGCTGCGCGAACGCCCGCCGATCATCGCCGCCGGTCGTCTCCAGGACCAGGTAGCCACCGTATTCTATCTCGCGCAACGCGTCAGCGACCGCCGGCCAGTTGACGCCACCCTCGCCCAGCGGCACGTTTTGCTTCTCCGCCGTCATGTCCTTAATGTGCACCTGCGCCAGCAGGCCTTTGTCGCTTATCTTGCGCAGCTCCGCCGGCCCGTCGTAGCCCAGCCAGACGGCATTCCCCACGTCGTAGTACACGCCCAGCGCCTCCGACTCGGTGCGGTCAATGATCTCGAAGAAGTCCTCCGCTGTGACGGTGCCCTCGAGCGCCAGCGTGATCCCGCGACTCTCTGCCTTCGGCGCGCAGCGCCTCATCGCCTCCACCACCAGGTCCTTGTGCTCCTCGGTCTCTATCTCGTGGTCGCCGAAGAACGCAACCAGGATGTTCTGCATCCCCACCTCCGCGCAGGTGTCAATGAGGTGCAGCAGTATCTCGACGCACTCCTCGCGCACCTCCGGGTCGGGGTTCACGAACCCCAGCCGATTGAACCGCCCCGCGCAGCACGAGGGCACCTCCATCCCGGTCGCCTCGGCCAGCCCTCTGATCTGCTGCACACCCTCCCGGGTCCACAGGACCTCCTGCTCGTAGTCAAGTCCGTTGAACGGCACCTCAAGCCCATCAAACCCCAGCTCCCGGCCCATCTTGAAGGCCGTCTCCAACTCCGGGTCCAGTATGCTCGCGATGATGCCGTACTTCATAGGTTGTTCCTCCTGTGCCCGACAAGCGGTGCCCTGATGCCTCTGTTCTCTTCCCCACTCGCAGCTTCACTCCTCCCGCGACGGGAGGAACCATCGCGCCGCTGCGGAACACCTATCCGCGCGCACTCCATCCGGCACGTGTCGTTTGGTCGTCAGGCCGTTCGTCGTTGCCGTTGCCCGTTGTCGTTGGTCGTTCCCAATTGCCGATTGCCCGTTGCCGCCGTTACTTTGGCTGCCCGCGCACGGGAGGGAAACCCATGCCCGACCGCCACGAGGAACCCCAGCCGTCCTGGCAGTTCTTCATCGTCCCCGGGTCGCACTTCGACTACGGCTGGTGCGCCAGCATCGCCGAGTGCCTGTCGTACGGAGACCTCATCATCAAGACCGCACTGGACGCGATGCTCGATGGCGACGAGGACTTCGCATACACCATCGAG
>Ga0114922_10001903_pt1 | contig 19773 bp, 11 predicted proteins | sample AartaG_FD_100975 | JGI IMG/M metagenome (GOLD analysis project Ga0114922, IMG submission 100975) | Deep subsurface microbial communities from Aarhus Bay to uncover new lineages of life (NeLLi) - Aarhus_00045 metaG | ecosystem: Environmental > Aquatic > Marine > Oceanic > Sediment | place...
AACAGTATACCGACCTGGGGCTTTATCTCCGGTTACATCACCAGAATTGGTACTGTGAAGGATCTCCAGTCTGTTTGCACCCAATCTCTGGCATGCATCAACAACAATCGAAATAGGGACACGGCCACACACACTACACTCCACTGGGTCGAGGACTTCCCGAATTGTCTCGATATTAAAATCGGAGAGGGCCCTCACGACTTGTTTATCTTTTCTTCTCACCTCATCATAATCCGGAATGTGATGAAGATCTGTACTGGCTATTAGCAATACATTTTTCCCTTCCAAATTTCGTGAGAGTGCCTCGACCATATCCTCACAGTCATATAAATCAGTATAACCCACCATGAGAGGAAGAAGCGAGAAATCCCCCAACGCAACCTGTAAAAAAGGTAACTGTATCTCCAGCGAATGTTCATTGTCCACCCGAATGGTTGTAAGGTCTATCTCTTCACCGATCTTTTCCAATAGTTTCTTATCAATTGCAATATTTCCAAGAGGTGTCGAATAGTAATCGGCACTGTTCACAATGTAGCGTCCGGCAGCTATCTGGTGAAGGGGTGATATAATGATGACCACATCGAAAGATTTTCCCATCAACTGTTTATAACCATAAGCAGCCACTTGTCCTGAATAGACATATCCGGCATGAGGACTGATAAGTCCCACGATTTCTCCATCAATAATAGGATAATCCACTTTATTAAAGTATCCATTGATGGTCTTACGAAGCTGCTCTCGATCACCAGGATACCATGTCCCGGCTATTACCGAAGGTCTGACTTCATTATTCATATTTTTCACCCTATCTATTATGGATTTCGATGATATCTCCGTCTTCCATGACATGATCCCGTTCAACTCGTTGCCCATCATATTTATCGGAACCCCAGAGTCGAGCGAATTTCAGCGTTTTTGCCATATCTTTATGAATGGCCTTTGCCGCCTCAATCACGGTTGTGCCCGATGGCAAAACATACGGTTTCGTCATGTCTGACGTCTTTCCCGGAATTTTCGTATAAATACGAATGACACGTATTCCTTTAAAAATCAAATTTTTAAGTTCATCAATATTGGTCCGATTTTTAATGGATGTAAGAACATGAGGAAATTCGTTTCCATACGCTTCCTCAAGACCTTCTGCTCTCATCCGGGCACCTATGGAATCGGCTTTACTCCCCATTAAAAGCGTCGATTTAATCACAATCGAACTAGAAGGCCTTCTTTCACCTTCTCGTTTCAGTTTTATTTTGTGGGCCTCCAAGAGTTCACACATCTCAATAACCTGTGCTTCCGGATGGTCCACAGAAAGATCGATGACCAATAACACCAAATCAGCCAATCTAATGATATTAAAAAGCCAAGATTCCGAGTACGTGGATGACACTGGCGGGAGATCCACCAACTGAATCTGGATATCTTCAAAGGCCATCATTCCCTGGATCGGCTTATAAGTGGAAAATGGATAATCGGCGACATCAGAATGTGCATTCGTCAAACCGGAGAGTACAGATGATTTTCCCGAATTCGGGAGACCTACGAGAACGACCTGCCCAGCACCTTCCCTGGGAATATGATCCAGACCGGAACTTCGGACTGCCCCCCTTTTTTTCTGAGCTTCCGAGTTCAGCTTGGCTATTCTTCGTTTCAGGTCTCCCTGCAGGTGTTCCGTACCTTTGTGTTTGGGCATGATAGCCAGCATCTCACGGAGAATTTCTATTTTCTCCTGGATGGAACTGGCCTGTCTGTACCGTTTTTCTGCGGCATAATAATCTGGTGGAAGATTGGCAGGCATTGGATATAACGATAATTAGCAAAAAACATTAAGGGCTTTAGGAACAATTTTCGAAGTCATGGGAAGTTCTCCCAGGTAATCCCCATCAACTTGGACAAGAGTCTTCTTCGATGAACTCAACTCCACTCGTCTGACTCGATAGTATTTAACATTCTTTAAGTTTAAATGTTGTCTCCAAAACATATGTAAAGCGAATCGCACCAAGCCCAATTGCGATTTACCTTGATATATACAGAGATCCAGGAATCCATCGTCTATTTCTGCAAAAGGTGTCACCTGATGCGTACCGCCATAGAAATGTGTATTGCTGACAACCACAAAGGTTCCTCTTTCTACGACTTTACCTTTATCCAGTATCAATGTGATTTCAGTCGGTTTGTAGCCCAGGAAATCCTTTATTCCAGCCCATAGATAAGCATAACGTCTGATGAACTTCTTGATTTTCAAATTGGTTCGGCTGATGGCATATGCATCGTACCCGCAACTGGCCATCATCGAGAAATAACGTCCATCGATCCATCCTAAATCGATCTTTCTCTTTGACTTTCGTATGATGACCCTGGCAGCTTCAGTGAGATTCATCGGAATGCCGAGTTCCCTGGCCAGAACGTTGCTCCCACCTATGGGGAGAAGTCCCAAAGAAACATCTTTCCCGATTATACCATTAATGGTCTCATTTGTCGTCCCGTCTCCACCGACAGCGATTACCGCTTCAAATCCCTCGGCTACGGCTTTCCGTGCTAAAGGATATACCTCATTGGGACCCTTTGTGAAAGTGATCGATAGTTTAAATCCATTTTCTCTTAAGATCTTGATGGCTGGCCGTAAATATCGTTTTAGCTTACCCGGATTCGAATCCGGGTTCACGATCACCTTCGTTTTTATGGTAGATTGATTCATGAATTACAATATTTTGAATGGATCAACAACAATATTGAATTATAGGTAATTTCTAAATAAATGTCAATACATTTTTAGTGAGAAAGAATGAATCATCTTGTTTCGATTGCAATCGATGAATTCGGTGAATTTTGGTGACGACTTTCCCAGGATGATAAAACTATCTTGCCTCCATAGTCTGAGCTAAAAATCGCTCGATCTTTCCCGTTTTTCGATCTACGACGTACATCCTGGCATTCGAACCGTATCCTCGAACGGCCAAACCATAGAATTCCTTCCTCTTCGATGATGTGACGACTGTGTCCAGGTAATTACCATTGCCATCCATGAGATGAATGCCATTGTGATCGACTACAAAGACCTGAAAGTTCTTGACCTCCGGTTGACCATTGGATGACACACGTGGCATATCCTCAGTAATGGCAATTCGTCTGGGATAAACAAAGTGAATCGGCTTACCCTTGTCCAGATTCATATTGATACCGAATCGACCAAATGATCGCAGATAAGACCCATCTCTTCCAAAAATACAAATACGATGATTTCCCCAATCCACGACATAAATATTTCCTTGAGAATCGATGGCGATTCCCTCCGGACTATTTAGATGTTTATCCCCTTGAGAAAAAATCAAGAGTAATTCACCCTCTTTAGTAACCATGGAATCATTTCGGTAGAGAAGAAGATTCTGCATCCCGCTATGTACGACAAGATACCCATCTAACAACGTTGAGTAAATATAGTCCCTGTATTCATAACTGGATTGAAAATCTCGAAAGAGAATGGTTGTGGAGGATAAATCAACACTCTCCGTGTGCAGGATGATGTTACCATCCAGTCTTTCAGGGAATTGCACGATATTGACTCCGGTCTCAATACCCTCACCCTGTTTTTGAAAACGATTCTTGCGTGACAGAGTAACTGCTATATGTTCCACTCCGGGTTGGGTGAATCGATGTCTCTCGACAAATGGATAACAGAAGGGACACTCAACGAAAATCTCAACCGTTTGATTGAGAGAAAGGGGTTTCCTTTCAAAAATGCCTGGACGGATGCTCTCCAGGAGAACTCCGTCGAGACTCACTGTTATATCGGATTGTACATCAGCAGGTAATGAGACATAGAGCTTTAAACCGGAATCTATTACACCTATCCTTTCCTGTATTCCGGCGGTGACTATCCCAAAAGCCCTCTGATCGAAACGTGAGGCTGAGGGTCGAATTGATGAAGGATAGATGGTTCGCTTGTCAATTCCATACTTCATTAACAGGTCAATTGATTCCTCCCAGTATTGTCTTCGAATATAGAATTGGTCAGCAAACTTTTCCAGGGAAATCGCCTCACTATCCTCGACAAGCAATACTTCTGGGAATTCTACATCATCAATGTTTATATTATTCAGTTGTGTCGTATCTCCAATAGATTCAGTACCTTCAATCCCTGCCTGAGCATTGGTGTACCAAAATGAACCTCCTTCTTTCCCCCTCGTCTTTTTCATTACAACATCATAACATCGACGTGCAGCCAGACCATTTCCCTGAATGCGAAAAATTTCACCCAGATAATAAACCGATCTGAGACTTTGCGCTTCATTGATTAACTGTATAAAAAATGGTTTAGTTCTTTCATGCATGGTATTTCTGTCACTCGTTTTTACTTCATGCTTTGCAGCAGCGAAATAGCTCCTCGCCTGCACATACTTGCCTTCGGAACGATATTTTCCAGTCACGTCCCTGAGTACATCTCCAGCCGATATGTAAAAGCTTCGCTTTTTTTCAGCTGTCTCTTGTATCTCAGCCCTCAAAAATAGAGATAGCCCCCGATAAAAGGTTGTTTCCTGGCTGCGTCTATCTTCTGTGATCTGAAAAAGTTTATCCAAATAGTTTAGGTAGGGTACTCTCTCTTGCCCTATTACTCGTGTTGCTCTTACCATCATGTTTCGAATCAGCCTGAAGGCATCTCGCAGTCGATCCTGCGTAGTCGGAGCCTGAAGGATTCTCCCCCAGATAGATTCACCCAATCCCACACGAACCAACTGGAGTAATAATTCACTGTTTCTCTTGGTCGTTGGATGGCTGGGATGGAATGCTTCTATTTCTGATCTTAGACTATTAAGAACTCTTCTGTTGGATGCATGTTGATCAAATCGGAGAAGAAAGATGCGGTACTGAGCATCCTCCTTCAAAACATCTATTCGAGGATCAGGCAAGGAATTTTCCATATTATTAAGAAATTGATCAAAGGAATTCTCGGCTTCCTTCACATTGGTAAGAAACTGACACCAGCCCAGCCAGTACCATGCCTCGGGAAGTCGATTTGCTACCAGGACATAATCACTTCTCTGAGGATCGGTTAATTTGAGATAAGCTTCTTCTTCTACTTGACTCATCTGATCGCGATTCCCCTGAAGAAATATCTTTTCGTCCCGAAAACCGGCCCATCGAAGACCATCCAGACTTCTGTTTAGACGTTGCCTCTCCTGCGTTTCACCGGTCGATTGATAGAGATTTAAGTCTTTCACAGCCTCAAAGTAGGCAATCAAAGGTTGGAATTCGGTTTTTGATACACCATCGATAAAATCAAGGTTGGATTTGTAATCAATCTGTTGAAAGATATGAATGGCTGTTTCTTCGGATGTTGCCTGTTTCCCGGAGTCATGAATACTCGAAAAAATGTCTGGCCCCATTTTCTGGTATAGTTTTCCCCGTTCGAACAAGACATCCTGATATCGCACTCGGGCACAATTGCGCAAGTAACGTGAAGCCGTTCTCGAATTGATCAAATACTGAAAGGCTTTCCCTGCTTCCTGAAGACCGGCTGCCGTTTCCTGAGCCCATTCAATTTTTCTGGCTATATTTAATGACAGGTGCATCTGTATTCGTCTCCAGGCAGACTCCCTGAATTTCGACTCACCGGCCATATACATTGCCAATATTGCCAAGGAATCATTAGGCGATGATGTCACTTCAATAAAGCCGCTATAGGCACTTTCCAAGGATGGCAGGGGATTACTCTCTAACTCTGCCAGTCGATAATAACACCAACTCTTCTTGTATTTTGCTTCGACGATTTTATTTGGATAAACTGAAATGAGATCTGCCTGTTTTGTAGATTGTTCAAAATAGCCTGCACTTTCTTTAAAATGGGAAATGGATCGTGAAGAAATGTTTTCATCCAATCCTAAATTATAATAGCTTTCTCCTACATAGAAATATACCATGCCCCTCTCTGATGTATGAGAGTCAGCCCAATGTATCATCGAGTCGATGGCGGCACTGTACTGCCTCTGATTGAATAGGTGCAATCCTTTAGACTGATAAAACTGCTGGCTCATACTGCTGCTAATGATAAGAACAGTTAAAATCAATATTTTAAGCATCAAACGCATTCAAGAAACCTCGCTTTCTTGACTGATCTTCAAATCCAGTCCCAAAGCTTCAGGATTTGGATTCTCGATCCCAAACCGATCGATCCCGATAATCGGGGATCCTACTTCTATCTTTTCCCGACCCAACGGGATCCAATGGAAAGACAATTGCTTCGCTGGGGGTCCTCTCCTCTGGACAGAAATTTTCTAAAAATGCCCACCTACGAACAATTCTTCAGGTCGAATACCTTCCACGAAGTGGATTTGGCCATCGAATATGGGCACATGGTTGGGAATATCTCCTTTCCTTTCCAATCCGCTCGTATCGATGATTAATTTCTTTCCTTTAGAAGGAAGATTGAACCAGAATCGTATGAGACCTGTCTTAAATGGAGTGTATACCCATGTTCTTATCGCCCGCTGTATCATCATGCCTGCCCCTGTATGCCCCCCCATAAAGACACCCTCCTGGAAAAACGATAATTGCCCCTGATCATCAATCCAGCAATACACTTTTACATCGGCATGAGGATCGATGGTCTGGAGTTGGCGCCAGTTCAAACTGCGAACTCCACCTTTGGTGAGATCTATTGAAAAATAGAGGGGCTCAATGCTAGGTCCGGATATGACAATTCCTTGTACACCTGGCCGGGATGGGATCTCAACCCTTGTTGAGTCTAAAATGACCGGTATCTCTACTTCATCACCCGGGAGAAGATATATTTGATATTGTTGCCACGCAAAGAGACATAGCAGAGCAATGAGCCCAACACATAAAAATCCCGTATATACTGGTCTTTGTATACTCATATAGAAAACCTATATTCTAAATGATTCGCCTAAAGATCGATGCGAATATTCTTCCGTTGTCTCCCCTTGTCATCCTCATCAACGACAGTATAAATCTGTTGACACTGCTGGATCTGACTCAACGTACCTCCAACGCAACCGTACTTAATATTTCGATAGGGAGTGTCCGATAACACTGTAATGACATCGATAACACGGAAAAATGGAATCTCATTGGGACATCGGATCAGAATAAAAAATCCGGAGGAGGGATCTTGAGCGGCTTGAGTTCGTAATTGTTCAATTTTATTTTCGATTTGTGTGATAGTAAATGTATTTCGTGCAATGAGCTCTGAGATGATCCTGTTTTTTAAACGGACAGGTGAAAGATATCCAAAGTTCTCTTCGATCTCCTCGACCACAGAGGTAGCACTCTCATCAAGCCAGAAAACCCGATCTTCATCGATATATTGCAAGACAATTTGAGCTCTACCTAATGCATTTTCAGGAGTAGGAATTGAGATGCTCCGTTCCTGGACAGGCATTTGAATGACAAAGCTGGTCACCAGAAAAAAAACAAGCAGTATAAATACCATATCGATGAGAGAGATCAGTTCGACTCTCTCTTTTGGTTTCTTTTTAGTCTTAAAAGCCACGTCTACCCTATTGTCTCGACATCGTTCGCAGTGTAAATCTGGGAATTGTATCGCCGTACACACTACATTGTTCCAATATAAAATTAATAATCCGAAATTCCGTGTCTCTTACGGCACGTATTTCGATGGTATTGGAAGATTTTGGCTCTCGGAAATAGTCGTTTTTATAGGTCTCTAATCCCCAATGAATGAGTGTACAAGGTGGTGTCCGGGAAAAATCCCGATCACTCAGACTGAGCAAATTGGGTGGAAATACGGCGAAGAGAGAGTCCCTCATGGCATTGTTTTTGGCTTCCTCAATCGTCAATGAATCCTCCAGGGATGGCCATAAAATCATTATCCTTTTAGGACTGGAACGATCATTGGGATCTGTAAGATCTACCTGTAAAAGTAATGTCTGGAGAACCTCATCAACATCATAAGTCCTTTTAATACTTGTTTCTGGCAAATTTAAATCTGCTTCCCCCTCACTACCCCCTTCTTCTTCGACCCTAGACTCAGAGGTTGTAAGAGTACCTAAACAGAAAATAAGGAGGAGAAAAATGATGTCGATTAGCCCCGGAAGACTTAATCCCCTTTTTTCTTCCTTCTTGATAAAAGCCATATGTGATTTCTCCAGCCACCATTTTTTTTACAACTTTTCAGTAACTTGAACGTAAATCTCCTCCCATTTTGAATAGATCCAGTTTAATTTATTCTGATAATAATAATAGCATATCATGAGAATGATGCCCACGAATAATCCAAAAATTGTTGTCCATAGAGCCTCAAAGATACCATTTGCCAATCTATTGATTAAATCATTTTGCGTAATTCGCGTATGAATCATTGTCAGAGTAGCAAAAATGAAAGAAATACCCGTTGCCGTACCAAAGAGACCCACCAACGGCGCCAGGGTTCCCAGATTCCATAGCCAATCCAAATGACACTTACGTCTTAAATGCTCTAATTCGGAAGAAGCTCGATTCTCGATGGCTCGATCGACCTCCTGGGATACTTCTAACCAGCGAAATCCTCCCAATTCATGGTTAGCTAATCCAGCTTGGACGATCCGGGCTGTAGGATATCGATTCAATTTCTGTAAACGGTCCGAAAGGCCCCGTACCGTTTCAGTACCTTCTTTCTGCCAAAATCGGACATTTTCCATCTCGATATCTTCCAATCGTGTCTGATCGCCTTTTGCCAATTTATTCCTCATATGTTCATTCGAGTTCTCAACAAGAATTCGCCACTCATCGATTATATTTCGAAACTCACTCGAGATACCCTGTTCATAGATGCGGTCATAACCTTTGCCGATTTGGATTCCTCTCTCAATAGGGAAAATCCTTGACAAACGTAAGTCTCGGATGCATGACAACACAATCAGGGAACCAATAACGAAAAAATTCCAGATGAAATGAAAGGCAATCTTACCTGCCTTCGTAGCAATATCAAAAACATATCCACGCCCAATGATAGCCATGGGGACCCGTCCATTGAAGGGAATCCAGTGATGCCATTTAGGAGGTCGCGGACTACTGGATTTTAACTTTCCCGTAAACACTGCAAAGGCAGTATCCGATACTGCTAATTTCACACCATTCTGAATTCCTTCTACAATAAAATGATATCTAATACCTGCCTGTAAATCTTTGCATGCGTAAAAATTGCCATTGACCTGAGTAGATATTCCTCCCTCCGATGATTCCTGCTCTTTCCGATAACGCACTTGATAGAGATCGAATATAGAGCTATCCATCGGTTTCAGGGAATTCGCCTCTTGCTTATATACTTCCCAATAAAGAGTACAATCCACCGACCGAGGTATACCCAGCCAATTTTTATGCACGACGTCCCGTCGGATATCAGAAATGTAGATCAGGTATTCGCTTTCCTGTGCTTGGGAAAATTGTATAATAGCCAATTGCCAAAAAATAATGAGAAAAAATGTCCATCTTGCTATACAACTCCTTAAGGCCATTATTGGATCCTCCGTAGATTAATCCCCTGAAAATCTTGTATCATGCTAGAAAATAGTTACATCACTGATTGAGATTATTGTCGTGATGGTAAAGCATGTCTCTCAAAATAGTACTCTAAAAACTGTACGGCCAAAGCGTCAATTTTAGCCCAGTTTGAAGAGTCCAATGCCTCAATCAATTCGTCGGTCTTCTCTTCCACGAACCGACCATACTCCAAGTTCGGAAATAATCGTTGTGTTTTAAGAAGTTCATTAACGCCTTCTTCCGAACGGTTCATCAACAGCGTACACAAACCCGACAGAAACTGTGCATCATCCTGGATATAACCATCCCAATAGTTTGGGTAGCGAGGATAGTCTGGATCCAATCGATGGGTTTGATTCTTCAATACGACATTTAGCGTTGTGAGTGCAGATTCATACTGTTCTTTCCTGATAAGAGCCTCACCAAGCCCCATGAAGGAAAGATAGACCATGCTGTTTAAATCCTGTTCTTCCCTGTAGCGTCGGACAGCATTCCCGAATACTTCAATGGCACTGTCCCAGTCGTCCAATGCTTTCCTGCATGTACCAAGAAGAAAATAGGTTCGTAATGTGGGCGCCTCTATTGTCTCCAAAACCGTGATCGCGTCCTCTATATGACCTGCGATTATGAGGGATTCACCATAATCTAAAACCTGGTCTTCGTTCATCAAATAGTCAGGCTGCACAAAGATTGGTAAATACACCCTGACAGCATCTTCTGCTTTATTTCGAGCTTTATCAATCTTCCCTTCCCTCATGAGTGATCTTGCTTCATGGAACAACCAACCTGCCCTACCCATACCACTACTCAGGCCATAGTATCTCCGCGCATTCGAACTGTCATCTATTGCAACCAATGCATCTACAGCGTCAAAAATATAATCGTTCGGGTACTCCGACAGAACGCGCAATAGATTATCTCGAATTTCCGATTCATCCAGTTCCTGTATTCTTGAGTTCTCTAAAAAATAGGCCGGCCCCGTCTCATTACCCATTTGCAATGTCAGGAAAAACCGACTGTCTTCAGGAAGATCAGGATGAAATCCATAGGCATAGTCGATCCTTAACATGGCCGATTTCGTAAAGGGCATGGCAAACCCGACACCCAGGGAAGTCCCTTCGGTACGGTTATTAAAACCAGCACGGGGAGAAAACACGAAACCACTCCTGGAGATTGGGAAGAAACCTTCCATTCCGAAATAGAACCCTCTGCCGGCTCCCTTATAAAACTCACTGTCAAAAGAAATGAGAATCTGAGAATTTCCAGCATCCCAGCTTCCTGGGATCCAATCCCTCATGATTAGACGATAACTGATTCCACATCGAAGAACCTTGGGAAAAGAATCCCTCTGTCCTTCCGTAGCTCGCCAACTGGGTTGTACAATATTCTGGACGACCAAACCGAATCGTAAAGGCAGCAAATATCGAAGAGGTAATATTCGGAATAAAGGCGCATGAACAGGTTGAAATGTAAATCCCAGATCCATACCACCCGACCAATCTCGATTCTCCCAATTCACCTGTGTCGAAGAAGAGGATTGTAATCCGGAAAAATTTTGATTTATAAATTTAAAATTTATTCCGTATCGGAGAATCCCCCAAGACCCCACCTCTTCGTGAGCCCAGGCAAGGAGGAATGCATGTTCACCGATCCCAAAATCCCCTAAGTGTTCTCCTGTGCGCGTTCTTTGCTCGTATCCTGTGCTGGATAAACCGATCCATCCAAAACCAAATGCCGAAGCATCTCCGATGAGGTACCGCCCCACCCTATCTTTGATATTTTTGCCCAGGCGAGGAAGAACAACGCCGAAATGAGTAAACTGGTTATCAAAGTACATGTCAGAATACATCGAAGCTAATTCCAGACGCTTTATGCCCAGGATACCTGCAGGATTCCAATAGACTCCACTGGCATCATCTGCCACAGATACAAATGCCCTACCCATTCCAAGAGCTCGGCCTCCGACACCATATCTTAAGAAATTCCCCGCCTGCCCCCCATCCTCCTGAGCCCATGCAGAAACGACACAACTCAAAATGATCGTGGCTCTAAGGGTGATTCTTCGAATTTTTTCTTCCATCATCTTCTCACATCTTTGAAAGATCGTCCTCTATCATCTTAGCACTGCAATTTTACAGTATTGCCGAGAATTACCTTTTGCGACACAGAGATATCCCCCTGTGGATACATGTCTTCCCCGCCCGTTTCTTCCATCCCACTCAAAAAATTCATCCGAAAAGGATTTCTTCTGGAGAATCCGAACGAGATTGCCAAAGGGATCGAATATACGAGCTTCGTTAATATTTGGATTATTGATCTTGATGATCGTTTTCTCATCATCTTCAGGATTGAATGGGTTCGGAAAACAGATCATTCTCTCGCCATCTCCCTCTTCCTGCCACCAAAAAAAGGTTTCGAAATATTCGCCTATTTTTTGGCCGGATACATCCACGATCCAAACCTGAATAGTTGTCGGCATATGTTCGGGTGATTGTATTGTGTAGACAATCGTCTCATCAATGGCATCCTTAGGAGGCACGATAGAATAATATAGTGTGTCATTTACTTCGTCACTCCGCTCATGAATGACCACCTCCATGACCTGTCCCAGGGAATCGATGGCCTGAACACGGATATATATCGTGGCACTATTCACCCATTTAATATCCTCACTTACTTGAAGATTCAGAATTTCAACCAATGTCAGGATAGGGGGACTGTCATCTTGAATGGACCATGTCGGTTCCGACCAATGACTCATGAAAAACTCACCAGCAGAATTCTGAGTAAAGTATCTCAGTCGATATTCAATGGGTATATTTTCTGGTAGACCAGTAAAAACCGCTGAATCATCCGTTCCACTCACGAAGCCCCAAAGTTCGGTCTGATCGTAACTCGCCTTGATTTCAAAAAACAGGAGACGCATTCCCAGATCATCTAGCAAAGTTCGCACACTATCTCCGTACCAATAGACAGTGTTATTGAGTCCCCATGTATATGGAGGTTCAGGCACAAGGTGAGGTGCCGGAAGTGTAGGTTCCAAATCAATGGACATCTTCCATATGATATTATACACTTCACCAGGCGTTTCCCAGGCCTGTACCTTCTTATCCTGTCCCGCCACAATGCCTGTCATTGACACCACAAATAACAGGAGGCCAATAGTGGCTATCTTGATTGAAAAGCGTTTTCTCATGCTCTTATCTCCATATCCGACTGGTTTCTTGAATCTTAGATCATTTTATTATCGTCATTTTCATCCACTTCCGGAAAATCTCGCCTCTCTGCAATTCTACACAAACATGGCAAAAATAGATACCCGATGCAACACTGTTACCTAGATTATCCAATCCATTCCAGACTACCGAATGATACCCAGCAGGTTTTTTCTCTTGGGCTAAGGTTCTGACCAAAGCTCCCATAATATTCATGATATGGATTTCTACATTTCCTGGTTCGGGAAGTTGATAGGGAAGGACAGTCTGAGCATTAAAAGGATTCGGGAAATTTGGCTGGACCTTAAATACTTCAGGTATCTCCTCTAAAAATCCGGACACACCTGTTTTTTGGGCATCATCATTCGAACCAGGGTATGAGACTATCTGAGACCAACCACTTTCCCAGATCGTATCTTGGCGCACCTTCACACGGAACCATGTTGTATCCATCACTATCGCCCCCCAGCCTGAACTGCAGGCGAAAGCGATCTCATTGATCCAACCACTTCGGCAGAGTATATGATCAACCATCTCAGACATTGCCATTTCATATCCAAAGAGAAAATGTTCAGGGGCCTGAGCAATTTCAACGAAGTATTCTAAATTGGTTCCGCCATCCATCTGAATTGGCTGGATATCACATGTTCTAAATCCCGTCGGTTGGGGAGGTTCCGGAGTCGGTACAACGTTTTCAATCTCAACCCATGAACCCGTCATTTCATTTCCGGCACTATCAACACTGACGATACGCCATTTATATTCGGCATTCCTTACAGTATCCTGTAACTCATAAACATGCGTTGTATCTATTAAATGAACACTTGAAAAAACCGGTACTATTGCAATAACCTGGCTGCCGCCATCGGGTGTTCCACGGATGACCCGATAATACGCCACATTCCCAATACGGCTATCCCAATATATATCGCTACTTAACGGCCACTCCACTCCCCTGCCCGACCATTGAATTTGTGTAATGATCGTATCGGAACATGCATAGTATGCTTCTGTAGAACGAATGGTAAGAGAATTCACCGCATTCGGATAATAAGGATCATAAGTCACTATTTCCGACTGAGACCAAATGGGCGGATCAGGATGATCCCATCTATCTTTGGCCGTTATCCGGCAGAAAACCGTATCATTATTACTGCTTACAGTCTTAGGAATGCTTGCTCTCTTCACCCGATTTACAGAGTTTGCAGGGAACCAATCTGTGGTCTTCGTTATTCCTGAAACCAATGGAAAACTCGGAACAATACTCGTCTGGATACGCATGTAAGCTGCGCCGCGTGTCGAATCGACCAAAGGTGCACCATTGATATCTTTCCATTGCCACATCACATCGATGGAGTCTGAATTAAAATAACGATAAGAGATTTGTACACTATCAGGAATGAAAACAAGACCCGTATCACTCATCGCCTCTCTGGAATTGGCTGCCAAGATCTGTCCTAAACTGTCAATTGCGGATACAATATATTCATATTTATTTCCATGCAACAGATTAACCGTATCCATATACGAAGTCATATTCGCTTGAAGGATGAGATTCAGTGTGTCATCACCGCATATACGACTCATATCAAAATATTCCACTGGAAGATTATCTATGAAGGTATCTTCTTTCCAACTAATGAAAATGGATCCTCCCGGCTGGGGTTGAACAAAGAGGGAATCGAGAGATGCTAAGTTCACTGTGTAGGGTTTGGACCAACTGCTGAATCGCCCGCCAGGTGAAAGAGGTGTCTCTTTGACTTCGAAAATATAATTATGCCCTCTCATTAAAATCCTGTCGTATGCAAAAGTAATTGCATCAATCGGATCAGTAAAATTATCGGTAGTAAAAACAACATTGGCCAATGTATCTTCGGAGATACGAATTCGTGATCTCCAGGACGCCGAAGACTTCGTAGGTTTAACTCTTTCCCAATTTATGATAATGATGAATTCATCTTCTCTGGTTTTTATTATTTCATGGGATTGGATGGTTGGAGGCCGATTGCAATAAGTTGAATCAATGTTGGAAAAATAAACGGCCCTGTGATCTTCAAATTCATAAATCGTTCGAACTTTATATTTATACATCCCATAACAAACTAAAGTATCTCCTGGCTGACCGGTCATTTCTTCGAAACCATACTGATCAGTCCATCGAATTGTATCTCCCACTGAAGATACAGTCGTGTCTCCCACTAAAGATACTGTCGTGTCAACTGGACTCCAATCTTCATCTTCACTGGATCGCCATACTTCATATTGCTTGGCATTGAGAGAGGGACGCGTCCATTGAAGATGGATGTTGCCATCCCAATAGTTTGGATCATTCCACACGCTGAGATTTTTGGGTGTCTCACTGATAGGAACGATATATATTTCAGACCAACTACTATTTATCCCTGGTAAATCCCTAGGTATTTCCCTCACCTGGAACAGATAATCTTTACCTTCAACCGCATTGTAAGTATAACTCGTTGTATCACTTACTGTATCTGCAAAAATGACCATACCCAGACTGTCTTCAAAAACCCGAATTTGTGTGACAAAATTCGAATCTGCTATACTTGGCAACGCCCTTCTCCAGGAAAGAGTGATTTCAAAATGATCATCATTTTGTAACACATCATCCCGCTCAATGGTCGGAGCACGGTTGCTATATGAGGAATCGATGTCTGAGAAATCGCTCGTATCTGCAAATAAATTTACCATTTGCACTTGATAATTATACATATGATATGTAACCAGCGTATCCCCTGATTGACCAGTGAGTTCATCGACGCTATAGTAATCAATCCATTGGACACTATCTTCTGTAGAAAAAACCGTATCCACCAAAACAGAATCTCGCCAAATAGCATAACCAATTCCATCGAGAGAAGGTCGAGTCCATTGAAGATATAGGTTTCCTTTCCAGTTGGTCGTATCATTTCTAACACTGAAGTTCTCTGGTGGTCTATTCAATGCTCGAATAACCACCTTTGTGTTTGACCAAACACTCGATCGATTTCCCAAATACAGAGCACGTACTTTTATATTCGAGATTTCCTCGTCGGGTAATTGTACGACTAAGTTATTGACACCTAAAATTTGATTGGGTAACCGCTCATTTCCGTTTATCGAAACCATATATTCCAAAACATCCGTAACATCAAAATCCCGTAATTGCAGAACAACGACATTCTCTCTAGTGAAAATCGTATCCTGCTCCGCAGGGTTCGATGGAAGAATATTGACAGATGACGTATCTCCAAACACGATGTAAGGATTACCAAGGGCTCTCTCCTGAGCTTCCCAATTCGTTTCATCCGGTTTTCTCAAATGGCCCACGTTATCCTCGGCAACAACCCGATAAGTGATAACCGGATTTGCCAATGTATCCCTTCCCATCTCAGCCAATGTATCTTCAAGAGAAGTCCCCTTGAAATGTTCTGGAAGAGCCAGCTCTCTGAAATTGGTATCGAGCCCTTGTACCATCCGGTAAACATGATACCGCTTCAGGCCACTCACGGCATCAAATGCGGGATCCCATGAGACTCGGATATGCCATTCTGAGTAACCCGATGACGGATCTTGGAAACTTGGATCATCGACAATCGTCTCAACTCTTAAATTATAAATATCATCTGGTGGAAAACAATCAGGTATTTTTTCATCTAACCATATGAATCGAGTGGCAGTGGTTAACCTACGCGTCACACGACGGTAGTATGTGTGCCCGTTGATAAAGTTTTTATCAATATGAGTACCGCCCGTATCGTAATGTACGATACCATCATCATCAATGAAAACACCTCCCGTATCTGAGTAATCGAAAATAAAATAGACACGGTCAGGATTCCATGGATCCACCCATCCCATATTCCTAAGTGTATTTGGAGACACCCATCCGCTGTCGAAATACCTCATTTTTAATGCCGGAGGCGAATCAAAATATGCAATACTGTCTCGAGCCACCTCAAAACGTACAAATCTTTCTCTGCCATCCAACTCCAACCATAACGAATCCACTACACCATTGATAAACCCATTATCCATCGAGGAAGCAGTAGTATCGATACCTGTCGTATCTGTAGGTGGGTTATATGGTCCGCCTTCTTCCCCTAACAATATACCGTGGGACTTCACTCCATCCCCTTCATTGCCAACGTTGTCCACAGCACGTACCCGATAATAATATGTCACTCCTGTATCAGCCCTGACATCTTCATACATAATCATATCTAAGCCTGGAAAGGTCACATTTGCTATGATTTGTTCAGGACCGGTATCCATCGCTCTGTAGATTCGATATCGTGTCACTCCACTGATATCATCCTGCACACCATCCCAGAATAATCGAACACGATTATCTTCTGTAGTAATCACATCAAGACCAGTAATGGGATCCGGTGGCGTATTATCCTGTTGTGAATAGGTCATGTCTGTGTAAAGATATATCGGACCAGTAGGCGTATTATATTCGGCCTTGACGAAGTAGCCATACGTATGACCATCGATGAGGTTTTCAAAGGGTGTATAAACAGTGTCAGTCAGAGATGCTCGATAAAGCCGTTGGATGGAGTGTTTAAGATTTATTTTGTTTTCAACATCAAAATGATAAGCATCCTGCAGAACAGGACCTTCAATGGGAAGCCATGAGACAATATTAGATAATCCCCGTGTATATTGCGGCTCATCAATTATTGTGGGAAGATCGTATTCTAAATCCTTTACATGGATATATACTCGACAACTATAGTATACCAGGTCATCATACGGGGAAGGTCCAAATTGCATCATGGACTCTACTGTGAAAGAATCCGTACCAACAGTATTTAACTCGGTAGGATGAATGTAAATGACATTTCGAAAAGTGTCATTGACCCCTGGAGCAAATATACCTTTTTGGTTTTGCCATCCTTCAACATAATCCGGCAGACGGTTATCCTCACATCTTCTACATAATTGGAGCCAGCCTATATAGTCTTTATTATTCGAATCATTGACAAAACGAGCAGTGAACTCAAGTCCAACGATCTCATGTCTCATAAGTGTAATGGTTACACTGGGAGGATTTGTAGAAGGGTCGTATTCCTCAACCCCACTTTCGATACGCTTTACTTCCAAGGATTGGGACCAACCAGCACCCGTTGATATTATTATTAAAATAGAAATTATGATTCGTTGGATATTCCACACCGTTTTCATTTCGGCGGCCTCCTCATAAAATCAAAAAAGTCTTTATAAACATAATAAAACTTTGTATTAATGTCAAGAAACAATTTCACATGTTGAGAACAGCGAAATCATACAGCAATTATCTTACCAAGCGTAAGATAATTAATCGAAAAAATATATAATTTATATATATATTAAAACGTAATGTCATGTAAAATAGTCATTTATGTGTAGCATGATAAATTATAAAAATGAAATATGGTTTATTCCATTTTGAATTCATGCTCACTATATAATCTTTATCTTCAACAAGTTAGAAGCAGTTATCAAAATTTTATTTAAGTATCATATAAAGTATTAAATCATATATTATTCCATTGGAATTTTTGGTTCTAATCATCACCAATGCACAAAAAACGGTCTTATTGGACAGAATTACTCCTCTATCGCGCTTATTAGATTATTTTCAAATTGACATTAATTAAACAATTGGATACATTAAATTGATCCATTATTTTTTAATTGAAAGGTTTTTCCGTAATATGAAAGTGGTCAATTATGCATATCAACATATTCTTCCAAGCTTAGCGTGGTGTGCAATCAATTCCCTTTGCATCACCTTACGAATCCAAACCGTTAATGAAAATCGGATCAATCGCCTCCGTTCAAAAGGTAAAAAACTCGTCTACACCCTCTGGCATGGCAGACAATTTCTTTTAGTGCGCTATATGTCCCGGAGGAATATCGGTATAATGTCCTCAACGAGTCAAGATGGTATCCTACAGGCGAACATATTGAAAAAATTTGGCTACGAGGTTATTTTTGGATCAAGTGCAAAATCTCCAGTCCGGGCACTGGTTGGAAGTATCCAAAAAATGCGCGATGGATTCGACATCGCCTTTGCCGTTGATGGTCCAACCGGACCTGTTTATAAGGCTAAACCGGGCGCACTTTTCCTGGCAAAAAAAATGGACGCTCTCATTATTCCCATCACCTTTTCAGCCCATCCCAGCATTACTCTGAAATCTTGGGATGAATATATCCTTCCGAAACCCTTTGCTCATGCCGTCATGTTCTTCGGTGAACCTTTTCGTCCATCTGCAGAATTGGGGGAGGATATCATACACGCTGAATGCCTGTTTCTCGAAAAGACACTTAACCAAATTTCTGCAAAAGCAGATTCAATAGTAAAACGATCACATTCAATCTGAAATACTCGTTTCACTTTGTGATATACATAAAAAAACCCCGAAGTTATTCGGGGTTTTTAAATTTAAATCTGGCGACGTCCTACTCTCCCACAAGGTCTCCCAAGTAGTACCATTGGCGCTGGAAGGCTTAACTGCCGAGTTCGGGATGGGATCGGGTGTACCCCCTCCGCTATGGTCGCCAGAAAAATTTTTCGACAATATAAGTAATGGGTTATGTAATAAAAAGCAACCAATCATCTGCCACAGATAAAAAATTTATGTCAAGCCTCACGGCTGATTAGTACCGGTCGGCTGAATATGTTGCCACACTTACACCTCCGGCCTATCACCTGGTAATCTCCCAGGAGCCTTCAGTCCCGACCGAAATCGGGAAGGGAGATCTTGTCTTGAGGTGGGCTTCCCACTTAGATGCTTTCAGCGGTTATCCCTTCCGAACGTAGCTACCCAGCAATGCCCCTGGCGGAACAACTGGTACACTAGAGGTTCGTCCACTCCGGTCCTCTCGTACTAAGAGTAGCTCCTCTCAAATCTCCTACGCCCACGGAGGATAGGGACCGAACTGTCTTACGACGTTCTGAACCCAGCTCACGTACCGCTTTAATTGGCGAACAGCCAAACCCTTGGGACCTGCTCCAGCCCCAGGATGCGATGAGCCGACATCGAGGTGCCAAACCGGGTCGTCGATGTGGACT
>Ga0114922_10001904_pt1 | contig 19773 bp, 13 predicted proteins | sample AartaG_FD_100975 | JGI IMG/M metagenome (GOLD analysis project Ga0114922, IMG submission 100975) | Deep subsurface microbial communities from Aarhus Bay to uncover new lineages of life (NeLLi) - Aarhus_00045 metaG | ecosystem: Environmental > Aquatic > Marine > Oceanic > Sediment | place...
CTCAAAGCTATAATAAATTCCATAGGTAACGCCAGAGAAAATTCCATAGTTATATCTATAAAATAATACCTCTCTTAAGTTATAATTTAATACTTAAGGGAGGTAGAAAAATGATAGGAGTAGCGATGTATATAACTATTAAATCACTTTGGGAAAGACATAAGAATAAATCATTAATAGCAAGGCTTACTGGTCATGATTGGAAGACAGTAGCCCAAAAGATAAAAGAAATAGAGGCGGGGAAAAAATATCCTAAAAAGAAACCCCATCCCAGGATATTAGATCCTTACCAAGAACAGATTATGAAATGGTTAGAGGAAGACCTATCCGGGGTAAGGATACACGAAAAGTTAAGAGAGGAAGGAGTAAAAGCCGGATACTCTACGGTCAAAGATTATATTTGCAAAATTAAGAAAAGAGACAATATCTTTATCCGTATGCATACCCTCCCGGCAGAGGAAGCCCAGGTTGATTTTGGCTATCTCGGCTATACCCTCTATAAAGGCAAAAAGAGAAAGACCTGGGTCTTTAATATGCGCCTGTCTTACTCTCGCTTAGACTATTACGAGATAGTATATGACCAGAGAGTAGAGACCTTTATCAGATGTCATATCAATGCCTTTAATTATTTCGGTGGAATACCCCAATACGTCAAGATAGATAATCTAAAATCTGCTATCTTGCAAGCCAACTTCTATGAACCCATCTACCAAGAGCTATATAGAAACTTTGCCTCTTGCTACGGCTTTCATCCTCTGCCCTGCCGGGTAAGAAGACCTAACGATAAAGGGAAGGTAGAATCCGGGATAAAATATATAAAGAATAATTTCTTTTTGGGGCGTAACTTTAGTAATGAACAAGAATTAAAAGAAAAGTTAAACAGGTGGTGCAATAAAGTCAATTACCGAACCCATGGTACCACCAGAAAGGTCCCGAAAGAAGTATTCGAAAAAGAAGAGAGGATAAAACTCATTCCCCTACCTAAAGAAGAATTTAAACTCGCAAGCGTAGGCATCCGTAAAGTCTATCATGACTGTCATATCTATGTGGACTATAATTACTATTCAGTCCCTTTCGAATATGTAGGTAAGGAGGTAGAGATAGAACTGGCTAAAAATTTATTAAAAGTTTTTTATCAAGGAAAGGAGATTGCGGTTCATCCCCGTCTTTCTGGCAGAGGTAAATTTAGTACTAATAACAGTCATTATCCTTCTTACAAGAGATATTCTGATACCGAATATCAGGAAAGATACCAGGCCAAAATAGCCAAAATAGGAAGGTATGCTGAACAGCTATTCTTTCTGATAGTGCAAAATCATCCTAAAGATTGGAATAGGACGGTACAGGGAATTCTCACCCTACAAAAGACCTATCCGGATGAGGTGATTGAGGCAGCCTGCAGACGAGCCCTGGCCTTTGGGGTGATGAGATATTCTGTTATCAAAAATATCTGTCATAATGGCAGTTACATCCTACCCCTAGAATTTGACAAGGAGGAAATCTATGCAACTGCTTAAGACAAGATTAAAGAATTTCAAGCTCTCCGGAGTCTATAATAATTTAGAGGAGAGGTTGAGCTATGCCCAAGAGAAATCCTTATCCTATAGTGAATTCTTAGAACTTTTATTAGAAGATGAAGAGGACAACAGAAGGGCCAATAGCTATAAAAAAGATATTCTAAGGCCAGACTGCCGGCTCACAAAAATATTGAAGATTTTGATTTCTCTTTTCAGCCCTCTATCGATAAACGCACTATTAATGACTGTATGACCTGTAACTTTATTACCGAGAAGAGAAACATTGTCTTTATCGGTAACCCTGGTACCGGTAAAACCCATCTATCCATCTCGATTGCTATTAAGGCTTTAATGAAAGGCTATAAAGTGCTATTTGTTCCGGTATCAGAGATGTTACATAACCTAAATGCGGCCAAGGCAGATAATAGCTATTATCAAAAGGTAGATTATTACCTAAAGCCAGATCTACTCATCTTAGATGAGTTGGGTTTTAAGAAACTGCCCGGATACAGTGGAGATGATTTCTTTGAGATAATCTCTAAAAGATACGAAAAGGGTTCTCTTATTATTACTACTAACAAATCCTTCGAACAATGGGGAGATATCTTTACTGATAATATTCTAGCTTCAGCAATACTTGATAGAGTAGTTCATTATTCTAATATAATCAAGATTAATGGACCAAGCTTCCGAGCTAAAGCTCTCAAGAAGGGAGGAGATAAGTTCTAATATTTTTTTGTTTTTTAACTATGGAAAAAAGTCCGGCTTTTACTATGGAATTTTGCTTGACTTTGAGGGGTTAAAAGGATGGCCAGATTTAGCGATATTTTTCATTGAAAAATGGTGTAACTTACCCCTTAGGTTAATAATTAATTTAATAATTCCTTCTTTTGAAAAATCTAAATTCGCCTCCTTTAAAAAATGTATAATTTTCAAGTAATGTCTTGAATGGATTTCACTATCACAAAGTAAATCATTTATAACTTGATCAACAGCATAATTAATATGAATAAATTTCAAGAATTCTTTTTTCACTAAAAAATTCTTAGTATTGCCTTTACCATACAAACCTTCTATAAAAAAATAGAAATTATAAATTGCAATAATATAATTCATTGAAAAAAATTCATTCTTACCTTCTCGGAAAAAAGCGAAAGGTATTGTTAAAAATTCTTTTTCCTCTTTTCTTTTCAATAATCTTTGAAGTATGTCTTTTTTTATTTCATAATTTGATTTTACATACCTTCCTTTGTCATAATTTATAGTATATACGGTTAATAAAGATCTTTCTTTATCATTTTCTGGAATATAATTTTCTTGTACTTCGTCCCAACATATTTTTTCTATTCCAAACCAATAACTCCCCATAGATTCAATATATTTTAGCAAATTTATAATTTCTTCATAATATTTATTTTCCGGTATGTTTAATTTATGATTTCCTTTCTCTTTGTAATTAAAAACAAATTCTGGAAGCTTCATTGAACCTAATAAAATTTTTTTATTTACTCTAATAAAAATTACTTTATTGCTTTTATCGGAAAAGATTTCAATTATAAATCCTTTATAATTAACTTTAATATTATTTTCCAAAAAAGAATTTCCTTGGGTCTTTGCTGTAACTTGATATATCATATTTTAAAATTGTTCTCTTCCTTTATATTTTAATATTAAAACATTTAAATGTATTTTCATAAAAACCATTAAAAATCAAAGATTATATTTTATTACCATTTCCCAATTAAAACAAAAGGAGCCCAATGATAAAAATCAGGCTTTTTTCTCATTATTTCTATTTGGGCAATCTGTAAAGACTCCACTTTGTGCTTTCCCTTTTTTAAGTTTTCATAAAAAATCCTCATTAAATCTTTTGTTGGTCGATCAAATACTTTCCATAAGCTTACTATTACAGAGGATGCACCTACATAAAGAAATGCTCTTGTTAGTCCAACTAATTCATCACCTTTATATATTTTATTTATACCTGTTTCACATGCACTTAATGTAACTAGTTCTGCATTTAGGTTAAGATTATTTAATATATAGTTAACTGTTAATAATTCATCAAAAAGCTTTATTCCTGAATATAATGGATTTTTATGATTAAAAATACCATGGCAAGCAAAATGCAATATATCACTTTTTCTTGAAAGTCTATTAACATTTTCAATGGTGGCATTTTGATTCAAAACAGGAGTAGAATTAAATATTTCTGATAATTCTTCAGCTTCATCTACAAAATCAATTCCAAAAAACCTACCGTTATTTAATTTAATATTCTTTCTTCTCTTACAAAAAAATAAAACTGAAAAACTAGGGGAATAAAAAATTGGCTTAAAGCAAATAATTGGTTGCCCCCTATGGATCAGCGCGTGAAAAGGCAAATAGTGAAGAATATTATGCGGAATAAAACAAATCATATCAGACCTTTCAATATATTTAAATATTGTTTTAATCAAAAATTCTCCTGAACTTTGCCATTCATTTTTAACTTTCTTACCTTCTCGATATTCATTCAATTCTTTTAAGTAAATATTATTTAAAAAATTATAAATCTCTGACCACCTTTTTTGTATTTTTTTAACATCTATCTTAATATCATTATTTTCCTTAAAAATTAAAAAAATATAAAAACAATCTTTCCCTAAATAATATTCTATAAATAAAATATTTTCTTTTAAGGACATTACAAATTTTTTGATTTTATCAGTATCTACAGCTTTTCCTTCCCGAAATAAAACATATTCTGGATCTTTTTTCTCTATCTCCTTATAAATTATTTTTAATTCACTTTTTAATTTTTTAACTAATTCATAATCTAATTCTAAATTAGCTTTATTAATTTTCCTTCCCTTAAGTTTCTTGATTTTTTCTAATAATATTTTCTCTTTTCTAATAAGCTCTATATTTTTTTGATTTAATTCTATTCTAGGTTTTATATCGGATAGTGATAGCAATTTAAGAAAAGACTTCGATTTAGAACGTTCGACATATTCCAATGCTTCTTCTTTTTTTTCCATATCAATACAAATTGAGATCATAAGTAGATATGGATCTTTTATTGAAGCAATTAAACTGAATTCGTGTTGTTCTTCAAAAAGTTCAAAAAATATTTTTTCAAACAGCTCTAAACCAATTTTGCAATTTTTATATGCCAATTCAATTTTATTTAACTCTTCATAATAAAGCCTTGCCAAATTTAATCTAGAAGAAATAATTCCATCAATTAAACCAATTTCATTAAATAAATCTAAAGCTTTTATAAGATTGTTTTCTGCATTATTGATTTCTTTTAGTTCAATATTAGCTATGGAAATACCCCCTAGTGATTTGGCTTCACCAGATTTAGAGCCTATTTCTCTATAAATTTTTAAAGATTTTGTATTATAATAAATTACATTATCATATCTTTTTAAACTTAGATTTAAAAGACCAATATTATTATAACTATCTGCTAAACCTTTTTTGTCTTCTATCTTCTCCTTAATGTTTAATGTTTTTTTATGATAATACAATGACTTCAATGGCTTTCCTAAATCCATAAATGCATTTCCCAAATTGTTATAGCAATTAGCCTGTTCTTTTTTATTTCCACTTTCTTTAAAAATTCTAAGTGCCTTCTTTTGAAATAAAATATTTTCATTTTGATTTCCAATATCATAGTAAATTGAACCTAAATTTAAATATGTATTTGCCTCTTCAATCCTATTATTCAATTCAGTAATAATATTAAGAGCTTTTTCTTGAAAATGTATTGCTCGTTGATAATTACCGTGATGCTTATCTATTAACCCCAAAAATCTATAACATTCTGAACGTAAAAAATTGAGTGAATTATCGCCAAGTTCATTTATTAGTTTAAGACTGTGTTCTAAATATTCACTTGCAACTTTATATCTTTCGATATTATAATATCCTATACCAATTTTTACAGATGATTGAGTAATGCTCCGTTTGTGATTTATCTTATTACTAATTCTCAAGCAATGGTGAAAATTTCTTAATGCTTTTATGTGTTTGCCCAGTTTTCCATATAACATTCCAATATTACCATAGCACTCAATTTCCAATTGAATATTTTTAGAATCTTTCAAATAATATAATGATTTTTTAAAACATTCTATAGAAAAATCAGAATTAATGGATTTTTTTAATACTCCTCCAATCTTAAAAAAAAGTAAATCTTTATTTGGATAATTCTTATATTTCTTCAATAAAATTGAAATAAATTCCCCTGGTTTTTTATAAAACTCATTAACTAATTTTATAATTTCATCTTCTCTAATTAATAAATTTTTTTTCATTTTATAACTCTCATTTATAAACGACAGATGCTTTATTAGTACTAGTAGTTCTTAATTAATCATTCAGCTCTTTTAACAAAATAAGGTAATTTTACGTCATCTATTGAAGGTGGTTCAGGAATTTCAACCTCTGTAGAATTTAACTCCAATTTTTTAGCAATGATACATACGCAATCACCACAAAACTCTCGAAACCATCCGCTAACTTTTATGGCAATATCACCAATTAGTATGTCCATAGCTTGTTGTGAATTAGAAGAATCTATGGAATTTAAAATTGACCAATTAACTATAGTATCACTTATAGAATATAAGCAATTTGCACGATGTTCAGAAATATGTATCTCTAGCAATTCTTCTTGCGGTATCTTTTCAATTTCCTCTTTAACTTTTTCTTTATCATAATGGAATGCGAATTTATTTCTGATTAAACGAACCAAATTATTTTCATTATTAAAATATACTCTTAATTCCGATAAGCTCTCTTTGCCTTTCTGAGAAAGCAGGTTTTCGTATTCCCTAGATAGCTGTGTTTCGATAAAATTCTTGCCAATCATTTTCCAACCCTCGTATAATTTACCTGCTAATGTTCTAATGAAAAAGTGTGCTTGAGAAATTTGGCTTCTTTTTTCGATTGAAGTTAAGGATGCCAATTCGTTGCTTGAAACAATAGTACATTTTTGCAAAATATTTAATTCATTTAAGAACTGCATAAGTTGAATAAAAAACACCTGCTCTATTTCGGGTATAGTATCCAATTTTGACTTAGGAATGTTTATTCTAGAAAGCTTCATTGTGTTCTCCTCTTTCTATTTTCATAATATAATACAAGCAATTAATGCTATTGATAATTTCAATTAGCCAAAAAGATTTAGAATAGGGACACCTATTTATCAACTTTCTTCTTAGGCCTTCCTTTCGGTCTTAACTTAAAAAGTCTCTTAAGCTGTCCTTCAAGCCTTTTGGAAATCATTCGTCCCCAGAGGCCGGCCTGTTCTGGTCTTTTCCCTGATCCCTTTTATTTCATTGGGATTATCAGATGCTTCTATAAATTCCTTCCATTCTTTTGGTTCTTTCTCGATATAATCAAAAAGCTTATTTGTTCCCAAGGGGTCGTCTCGATAGATTCCGCAATTTATTTTGGTACTTGAGTAGGATCATAAGCATGGCTTCTTAACCAGTTTTGCCCTTATTAGATAAATAAATAATTCTATCTTATTTCCCATTTATCAGCAATGATATCAACATATTTGGAAATAATACTATCTTCTTCTTTAAAAAAATCAAACAATTCAAAAAGTCCTTTAACTATATCCTTTACTATATTCGAAAGATTATCTTTGTGTATTTCTTTCAATGAAAATAATGATTTATATTTTACTTCATCCGCATTGGTTCTAAAATCATGATGGCCATAAAATGTTTTTGATTCCCCAATGTCAAAAAGTATGACTCTTCCCTTTAGATTGCCATGTTTAATTCTAATATTTAATTCATTATTAATAGGTATTCCTAAATTTAAATAGAAATTAGATAAAAAAATCAAAGTATTTGATATTCTCATAATACTCTGAAGCTCACTTACATGTTTTTCATTAGATTCTTCCATATCTTCAAAGAAGCTGTTATGCAAATAAAAAGTCCCATCATTTTTAATTGTCAAATATATATAAAACTTATACCATTTTTTATCATTATAATTTAATTCAATACCTATTCCTTCATCTATAGGCATTGGATAATTTTCTGGATTTGAAAAAATTAGACTATAGATATTTGATCTTTCATACTTTAATGTAAATGCTTTTATAGCGGTATTTCTTAATTCTTCTAGTTCGAATTTTTTATTAATATCCTCTAAAGTGACAATATATTCAATGAAACCTAAATTTTTATTTCTATGGGAATACGCCTCATTTTGTCGATTATTTATCCATTCATCCCTGATTAAATTCTCAATTTTATTCGGAATATGACTTACATTCCATATTTTTCTTTCTTTTCCTGGAAAATCAATTAATTTCCTTTTGTAACTACCCACTCTAATATAAGCAACATTTTTAAATTTAATTGGGGTATTATAGGTTGGATCAATTTGAAATATCACCACTTGTTTTCCGTTGTGATTAGTTTCAATAATTCTAAAATCTATAGATGGTTCAAGAAGATTATGTAACCAGTTTTCAAGTTCTTCATTTCCAATTTTAAGTTCTTTGGGCTTAAATGAAGTTCCTACAACATTATGAGTACTATTTTCTATTCCAAATACAAGGTATCCATAATTTTTTTTATGTAAACATGCAGAATTAGAAAGGGCAGAGATATATTCCCCTATTTTATCAGGGTTAAAATTGTTTTGTTTAAATTCTACCCATTCTGTTTCATGGGGTAAATTTATTAAATCTTGAATGTTTATTTTCATATCTACTCGTTTCAATTATTTATAATTTTATTAATATACCCATACTAGAAGACTAATTAAGGGGTCAAGTCTTGCAATATCACTTTTCATCTTCCCGCTCAATTCTTTTAATCGCTCTACTCACTGTAAAAAGACAAGAGGTGACGTTTCGTTTGTCACACTTCAAGAATATATATTTACCTTATTGAATCGCCACCAGCGGTTAAAAGAATTAGTCTTTTTCAATTTTTCTACATCATATCATTAAAATATTAAAAATTAATATAATTTATGTTAACTTATTATGACATATAATTTAGGATAATTTACCTTCTTTTTCAATTTCTCTAATTTTTAAAAGCAATTTTTGACTTATAATTACAACAGAAAACTTAAATTTATTTCTTATTGCTTGATTTGAATTTGATTCAAATAATTTTCTAAGATAATCAGAGTTCAAAATCTTCCAGTAAGTTAAATCATCACATTTTTCTGAAATATATTCGTTTTGGAATACATTCAGAATGTGACTATGAGCAACTTCATTTCTTATTTCTGAAATTTTAATCAAATCTTGATAGATTTTTTTATCAATTAAATCCATACAGTAACATAAATCTGATCTACTCCGAAAAGAACCGAGAAAACCTTTATTGTGATTGAGAATCTGGTTAGCAATTTTCCCTTTTTTCAAAGAAAGACTTAACATATCATGGAGGCTTACATCTAAAAAATTTGTTCCAATTAATACGCAAGCAAGATCAGTTCCACTATTCAAAATTTCAAAAAAATCTTTAATTTCTTTAGATAAGTTATTTAAATCTAATATTTCCATAGTTTTCCTAATTCCTTCTTTCTTTCATTAAAAATCACATTTTGTAATTGTTTTGTAATATCAAGAATTAATCTATTATTTGAATAGTCCTTTATTGAAACATCTTTTCTATAAATAATAAAATCAGGATGAGTTGAAATTCTATAAAGTTTATTTTTTTTATTTCCTAATTAACTTTTTAATTTTATAATAAAAAAACATCTGATTCGTTTCAATCTCTTTTGTTTTTTCTTTCCATTCATTTAGTGACCGGTAAGCCACTGCTCCAGCTCCTACGACCATGCCTATTGCTGTGGCAGAAATATTTGATACGTCTGCTAATTTAGAAACTATTGCGCCACCGATTCCACCAGCAGGGATTTCCCATGGTCTTTTCGCTACTATATTTAATAGTTTTGATAAATATTTATTTGATTTGCATTCTTCCTCAATTTCTAATACCGCAGGCTCTATTCTTTGGTAAAATAACTTTTCAATATCATAATAAAAACCTTCATCCCAAGGCTTAAATCTTATACAATCTGACATGTCAATCATGGCTGATCTAAACCTTATAAGTGGTTTACATAAGGTTTTTCTTATATTTAAAATCTCATCAATTGTAGCATTTTCAAAATTAGGAAGTCTTTGGAATATATCAAATACAAATCCAATTTGCTTAATCTTTTCTGAATCAACATCGGGAATATTCAATTTACCCTCTTTTATATTAGCTTTAGCAAGATTCAATGCATTTTCATCTAATAAAGGATATGTTTTTTCTGGAATTTTTGATTTTCCAATAGTATATATATTCAAAAGTCCAGATTTTATTGCCGGATCTAGCTTATTAATTCCAATTTTAGATGTAACCTCATTAATAGCAGAAAGAAATATATTAGATAGTCTACTAAGTGATCTGTTAAACTCTTCTTTCAATAAACTTTCTAAGTTAATATTCTTATCTTTTAAATATTCTTGAATTTCATCTAATTTTAACTCTTTCTTTTCTTTTACAGCACGCAACGCTTCACTTACCATATCAGATTTTATGCTTTCCATTTTTTGTTGCATCTCTCTATCCTTACTAAATTGCTCAATCCAATAAGGAATTGAACAAAACATTATGGGAATAATACTAATAAGCAAAACCTTATCGGCATAAAGTAATGCAGCTTTAACTAATCTAATTTCCTCATTAATATTTAATTCCTTAGAATTAGAGGGGCATGGTATTGCTGTTATATGAAATTCATTTAACATTTTTTATACTTATTTCCTCCTTCGTACGTGTGTTAGGAGACGGTTCTTTGTCACACTTCAAAAATATATATTTACCTCATTAAATCGCCACTGGCGGTTAAAGGAATTAGTCTTTTTCAATTTTTCTACATCTTAATATTAATACAATAAAAGATTTATAAAATCCTTCTTTTTGGGGAAAGTTTTATTTTATAGGTAAAAAAAGGGGGGGACACACTTTACTTTTTATATAGCATTAAATTTGGGAATATAAAAGAAGAATGTCCCCCTATTACCAGTTCTTCTTTTTAATCATCCTCTTTCATTTTTTTATTTCACATTGTATTAAGAACCAATAACTATACAGCTCTTTTTCGTATTCCTTGTAATTTTCATATCTATTTTTTATTAACTTCCAAAATATTGCATTATGCTTTCTTTCTAAAAAATGAATCATTTCGTGATAAATAATGTATTCTATTAAATATTCCGGTAGAAACCTTATATAACTATTTATACCAATATTACCTTTAGAACTTAGGCTTCCCCATTTCGATATCATTTTTCGGATAGTAATTCTATTTACTTTTACTTTTAGTTCACCGGAAAATTTCTCAACTTTTTCATTTACAAATTCTTTAAATTCCTCTAAACTAATTCTCCTATTTAATTCTTTATATTCTGCTTTTTTTATCGCCTCATCTATCTCATTATAATTTTTGAATATCCATTTTTTGTGTTTCTCTAAAATAGGCTTTTCGTTTTCGACTCCTCTGGGTAAAACAACTAACAGATTCCCCGTTCTAAACTCAAGACGAGGATATTTTATATTTCTATAAGCTGTCTTATAATTAATTTCTTTCTTATTTATCTTTACTTTTTTCTCCATATTCTTGAATAACCTCTTTAACAGACCCATGTAGTTTATTCATTTCTTCATAACTTATATGGTAATCTGTCATCCTCTTTCTTAAAAATGAACGTAATTCTCTTTCAATCCTTTTCATTGCTGTAGGTTGTAGAACAAAACCTTCATACATTTCTTTTCCTAAAGTAACGGATATTTCTTTAGCATCTTTAGATAAATTTTCTTTTTTCCCAATTTCTTGTTCTAAAATTAATAATATTGCATATTCAAAGTCTGAAAAATTTAATTTCTCTTGTCTTGATCTTAATTTGTTTATCTCTTTAATAATTTTCGTACCTTCTAAATACAACTGTTCATAATCTTTTTTCTCCTCTTTCCAATGTTCTAAGATTCGTTCTACTTTATCTGCTACTGCTATATAGATAGGCGCTTTCCTTTTATCTACTAAAACTAACTTATTTAAAGTAAAAACTATATTAGCCGCTTGTTCTTCTCGGCTATTTACTTTTTCGGACAGTATTTTAAGATAATCTTCATCAAAAGCTACTACTGGAAAATTCTTTTCAGTTTCTTTTATCTCAGTAGATTGATAAATATATTTTAAAGTCTTGGCAAAATATTTGTTTAAATCAATCTTTGTCTGCTTAGGTTCTTTTAAAACTTGCTTGGAATAATAAATGTATATTGCTGTTAACCATTTAAATTGTTTAAAATAATCTATTTTCAATTCATCGGGACCGAGTAATTCAAATAATTTTTTTAGATTTCTATAATCTTCTAAAAATTCTTTTCCTTGATTCTTCTTTGTAGTAAGTATCTCGATAGCATTTAAAAAAGTTTTTCTATTGTATTGTTCTTTAGGTACATCCTTAAATATCTGCATTAATTTTTCCAATTTGTCTGTAAACTCTTTTCTTAAATCTTCCAGCTTGTAGAGAGCACCTTCCATTTCGTTTTTGCTATACATTGCAAAGGCTTTTTTAAATTGATTCAAAATTCCAACATAATCAATGATAACCCCTGCTTCTTTTAGGTCTTTATAGGGTCTGTTTGTCCTGGCAATAGCTTGTAATAATCTATGTTCTTTTAAAAGTTTATATAAATACATCGTTTGTAATATGGGTGCATCAAAACCGGTTAATAACATATCGGTAACTATTAATATCTTCGGGAATTTTTCTTCTTTAAAATTTTCCACGATTTCCTTTTTTATATTATCCAAATCGTTATCGTGAAATCTTTCAATAAGTTCTTTATAATATTCTCTTATCTCTTTATGCTTCTCTTCTTTATTCATTGTCATTACAATTTCTGAATATTCTTTTGGTAAAAGTTTGTCTAATTCTCTTTTAAAGATTACACAGGCTTTTCTGCTTTCAGCAACTACCATAGCTTTAAATTTTCCATCTACATTTTCTAAAAAATGTCCTTTTATATCTGCTGCCACTCTTTTTATCATTTTAGGATTTTCTAAAATAACTTTTGAGGCATCTAATCTCCTACCGATATCTGTTTCAACTTTTTCTCTAATATCTTCAGGTAGTTCGTCAAATTCTGATTCAAGAAAAACGTCTAAATCTTCTTTCTTTAAACTTACTTCTCCTTTTAATCTTGGTTTATAAACAATTTTTACCGTAAAACCATCTTTTAAAGAATCAGTGATGAAATATTTATCAAAATATATTTCTTCGGGGGGATAACTAAATGCTTCATAAGTATTTCTTCCCTTTTTGGATATAGGGGTTCCGGTAAAGGCAAAGAAGAATGAATTTTTTAAAATCACTCTCATCTGAGCAGACAGGGCACCATATTGAGTCCTGTGGCCTTCATCAATAAAAGATACAACATTTTTTCTATTATAGATTGTAGTTTCCGTTTTGCTTAATTTTCTTAATTCCTTGCTGAAATTATCTAACTGTCCTGGCTGAAATTTGTGAACCAGGGTTAACAAAATACCTCTTTTCCCTTTATAATCATCGTGCATAATAGCATCTTTTAATTCATTAACACTCGGAATAGCTAAAAAAGAAATGCTTAAAGCTTTAAATTCTTCTTTGAATTGCTCTTCAAGGTCTTTGCGGTCAACAATATAATATATGGATGGGTTTTCCATTTTACTTAAATAAAATAGTTTATGACCGGCAAATATCATAGTAAGCGTTTTTCCTGATCCTTGCCAATGCCATATTAAACCTTTATTTTTTTCTTCTTTTCCTTCTAAATTATCTATCACTCTATGCACAATCTTATTAGCTGCTCTATACTGCATATATCTGGTAATTATCTTGGTAGCTTCTCCTAGTTTGACTCTAAAAAATATAAAATTTTTAATAATATCCATAAGAACCTTAGGAGCGAGCATCTCCGTTATTGCCTCCATTGAATCTTTTTCACCCGATTTCCATTGGTAAAGTTCAACTTCTTCTTGCCAGGGAACTATGGGAAAATATTCAATTTCATCTTTAGCAGAAATGCCAATTTGAATATATTTAAAAAGTTCAGGGATGCTCTTCTCGTATCTCTTTATCTGAATATATGCATCTCCCTGTTTGGAGGAAAAGCTTACCGGATTCTTGCATTCAATGATAACCAAAGGAATTCCGTTAACGTATAAAACGATATCCGCTCTAATGGTTTTATTAGCAGATTGAAAAATAACCTGGTTTGACACAATAAATTCATTATTTTTTATATTCTCATAATTAAAGAGTTTTATATAATTTACGATTCTATCTTTTTGAATTTTTATGGGAATACCGAATTTATAAAAATCGATTATTGCTTTAATTCCTTCTATCCCCGAAGACCTAAATTGTAATTCATTTAAAATTTGCTTTATTTCTTCATCTCCAATAGAGCAATCTTCGTTTATCTCTTCAATTTTTCTGACAAGATTACTAATTAAAAGAGGTTCTTCGTAATTATTTCGATGCAGATTATTGCCGGGGATATATTTCCATCCCTTATCTTTTAATTGTTTGATTAAAGCATTTTCCATAATAGTTTTTTCGCTAAAAAATTCACTCATTTTAACCGATCCTTACTCTCTTTTTTCCACTTAATAAATCATTCATTAAACTCTTTTTAATTCGTTCGAGTTTTTCTTTCCGTTTTCTTTGTAATTCTATCTTTTTATCTACTGTAGAAAGAATTTCGGCAATTTTCTGTTGTTCTTCTAATTTATTTGGTAAAGCTATTTCAATTTTTTCAAAAAGTGACTTCTTTATTATAGGAACAGCAGCAATACCAGAAAAATTTTTTAAGAAATCCGATCTCTTATATAAATAATAATATATATAATTATAATCAATATTATTTTTAATTAATATCGCATTAATTTGCTGGTTAGTAATACTAACCTTACTTGTAAGTGCAACTTTCCCAATCGTGGAACCTATACATACAACGTTGATTGTATTCTTTGGTAATATATTCCCAACTTGTTTAGCTCCATTTGTGGTAACGTACCTTTTCGTTTTATATATAAATTTATTTTTATTAATATCTTCTGGAGTAATAAACGGAATGACGCCATTCCAATATATTTCTTTTGAAGTAGGGGGAGTTTTTCCTGTAATTACTCTTCCAATATCATTAATTCTTAATATTTGCCATTCCTTTGGTATTTCCCCTATTGCTGTATCTTTAAACTCTTTATGGCCGATGCCCTTAGTTAAAAGGTTTTGCATTAAGCCTTTTTTTAATCTTTCTGTCTTCTTTATTACTTCATCTACCTTCTGAATCCCCTCGTCCACTGCAGAAAGAATTTCAGCAATTTTCTGCTGTTTTTTAATATTAAAATAAGGTACTTTAAAAGATTCTAATAAACTTTTGGAAAGCTCACTAAATGTGCTACCTGCACTCAAATTTTGTAATTTATATCTTTCATTTAATAAATAGTAACAATAAAACTTTGTTGATATATTTTTTATTTCTTTAGGAATTAACCCTTTACAACCCTGATTAAAAGTTGCAGGAAATTCAATTATAGTTACATATCCAACTGGTGCCCGGGTAGAAATTATAATCGACCCTTTAGGCAATAAGGTTAGGTTTGTTTCTTCTAATCCTTTCTTTGTAATTTTTCTTTTACTATCTCTTATAAATATCGTATTGTTTAACAAACTTAAATCTGCGGGTGTAATCCAAATTATATTTCCATTATTCCAATATTTTTTCTCTTTAGTGGAAGGAGTCGTTCCTGTTTCAATAAAAAATAAATCAGAAACATCTATTGCTTGCCAATCTTTTGGCATTTCTTCTATTGTTCTTTGTTTATAAATATCGTTCATAATTCTATTTTCCTCAAATATTATTCTCTTATCTTTTTAAATCTTTATTAATTTTATAAGTTATATATTTCTGTTTAGGGCTTCTCGGTTTATCAGGAATCGTTCTTCTTAAAAGCTTTTTGTCTAACAAAGGATTTAAAATTTCATCTAGAAAATGCTCTCTATGTTTCATTTCCAATAATTTCATTATCTCTTTTAAAGAACGAGGATTTTGACAATATTTCAGAATTCTTGCTATTCTATCATCTAATTTAGCTTGTGGGATAACTTGTCCGGTAACTTGTCCGGTAACTTGTCCGGTAACTTCTTCTATCGGATAAGGAAAGATAGCTGTAAATCTATCATTTATTTCCTCATTTATCCATTCTGCTTTAGGATATCCCTGTTCTTCTAAAGGGAGTATTTGAGTTTTTATACCCGTTCCCTTAGTATCCGCCCAGCCTAAATCATAAAACACCGGAGCTATTAAAGTATTACGTAATTCAGAACCTGGTACATTAAATGTTGTTGGATCTTTAAGAGAATAACCTGGATTACGAAACTCGATTCTATTATTGTAAATTATTATCTGACTCGGGGAATAATGAAAATAATTCTGATGCATCAAGAGATTGCTCAGGGCTTCTCTTAAAGCTCTCTTAAAGGGATCATCATCAATCCTCATTAGGTCTTTTCCTAATTTAAAGGGAGTGAGGAAAAATCTATAAAGGTGGTCCAAAGCTTGACTCCTCAGGTATAATAGATTTCCCTGTAAATCTACCGAAAGAAAAGGATCCTTATCTTTTCCCCATTCTGTTCCTTTTATTCGAATAACATCTAATCTAAAATGCGGAATCTGTCTCCTAATTTCGGAATCTTTTCCAAAGAGTAATAATCCAGCAATATTAAGATTTTTACCATTTTTCGAAAGTAATTTGTAGGCTCTTAATAATTCTACATCACTTAATTTTGTTTCACGAACATCTTCTTTCTGAAGTTTTCTGATATTACGATAAATATTGAGAGTCCGGACATCTATATCTGATAATGATGTCTCTGTTAATGGCTGAGCATCAGGAGAGTGTAGCCTTCCTTGATAAAGACGCTGTACCTCAATTTCAGTTAAATTTAAATCAGAAGAACCTACTCTCTTATAACCTCCTTTTACAGGGCCTACATCCAATTTATATATAGGTTTCTCACTTAGGGAAGCTTCTTCAACCTCAATTTGTACAAAATATTTACTATCTTCTTCAATAATTTCAGGTTTGATCAGGGGGAAGAAGTTAAAGTTTTTACCAATAGTAGAGACTAAATCATCAACTAATTGCTGGGGATTCTTCACTCCTTGTCTTATTAATTTGTCATTTTGCTGTTTTATTCCCAATACAATAATTCCACCTTTTGTATTAGCAAATGATGATACAGTTTTATAAATGCTTTTTGGCAATTTATTTTTTGCTTCTTTATACTCTATGTTATCTTTTTCAAACTTACCTAAATTCATTTTATCTCTTTTAAATAACCTTCTATCTTTTTTTCTACTCTTGATATTTCCTTTTCAATATCGTAAAGTTCTTTCCACTCTTTATTTATATCTATCTCTTCTGTCACTTCCTCCGGATATACATATAGGGTAACATTCAAGTTATAACTATTTTCCTTTATCTCACTTAAAGATACTATTCGTGAAAATCCATCACTGTTTTTAAAGTTATTATATGTAGCCACTATTTTTGCGATATTTCTTTCAGATAAAATATTTAGTTTGCGCACATCCGGATGTTTTTCGTACTCCTTAGAAGCATTAATAAAGAGAACTTTATTTTTTTTATGGTTCTCTTTGTTTTTCTTTAAAATAATTAATGCACCGGGAGCTCCGGTATTATAAAAGAGTTTTTCTGGCAATAAAATGATACATTCAATTAAATCTTTTTCTAAGATACTGGTTCTTATTTTTCCTTCTCTCCCGCTTCTAAAAAGAGAACCATTATCAATTACTATACCGACTCTGCCATTTTCATCATCTGCTGAAGCCAACATATGCTGTATCCAAGCCCAGTCCGCTGATTGTTTTGTCGTAAAGCCATACTTAAATCTTTGCTTCCAAAATTCTCCCTTCTTAAGCGTCTCCTCATCATAACCATCCTGATTCCAGGGAGGATTTGCTATAACAATGTCAAATTTTTTTACTCCGCTTCCATCGCTTCTTTTAAATTTTGGATGAAGGAGGGTATCTCCTCGGGAGAGCTGGGCATTTCTCATATCATGAATATAAAGATTCATCCTACCTAAAGCTAATGTCTTATGATTTACTTCTTGTCCATATAGGAATAATTTATTCGCTTCTTCTTTACTATAAATATTTTTTACATAGTCGTAAGAAATAATGAGCATACCATTAGAAGCAGAAGCAGGATCATAAATACTTTCTTTAGGCTCAGGTTTTAGTATTTCAACTAAAAGTTTAATTACTTCTCTGGGTGTATAAACTTCACCTTCTTTTGCTTTCGTAGGTGCAAAATATCTCAAAATCCACTCGTAGGCATCTCCTAAAATATCAGGCGATACATTATGAAGACTTTTCTTGCTAAATAATTCAACCAATTGTCTTAGTATTTCTGCATTTTCTCTACTTGAAGCAAATTGTATAAAATCTACATTATCTAATACATCCTTAAGTTCAGGATTTTTTTCTGCAAAGATTTTCAAGGATTTTGAAAATTGTTCCGGGAGTTTTGCTACGTCTTTTCTCATATTATCCCATAAATATTCTTCCGGCATATCAAAGTCATGATATATTTCACTTTGAGCTTCTTTCTGAGCATCAGCTTCTTTAAGACCGTCTCTTACGGCTTTATCGTATGCTTTTTTATATTCATCTTGCCATTTATCACTAATTCTTTTTAAGAAAAGTAGTACTAAAATAAATTTATAATCAACCCTGGTTCTTATTAGATCAGCCGCTTTTTTAAGAAGATTTTCGAGTTCACTTCTGGTCAACTCTTTACCTGTTAAGCTTAGCTGTTCAGTAATAATTTTTTCTTTGCTTACCATTTGATAAATTCTTCTTCGATTATCGTCTGGATCAAGTTTTGCTTTTAATCTTCCAGCTCTCCTTAATTCAGATAATATTGCAGACACTTCATCTCTATTATGCTTATATTTTCTTTTAAAAAGTTCTATTGCATTCGGCATTCTAAATTTATCATCTTTAAACTCTTCCAATAGATCGGAATATCTTCTTTCCAGCCAACTTTGTAATTTTATATCAATATTATTATTCATATTTAGTTTCCCTTCTAATATTATTTACTCTAAAGTATTATCAAAGCTTTTTATTATTAGCTTTGTTAATTATACAATATCACCATTACTTTGTCAAATTATATTAGGCAATTATATTAAATAAGACATCATCAGAGATTGCGACAATTAACCTAAAAAAATTAATTCTTTGTTGTAAAAGACGTAGAGGAAGAGATTATTTTTGAACTTCGTTCCTCGCAATAAATAGAATAGATTCTCATTTGCGCGGGAATGACAGAGGGAGAAGAGAGGGAATGACCCCAGTTAAACAAGGTTTCACGGGACAAGCATAAAAATAGCGGGAAAGATAAATGTAGGGGCGTATTGCATACGCCCATTACTAACAATATTTACTTATAAATGGGGAAAATGTGTAAAATCTGCGGAAAAATACCTTCTTGAAAGCCTTATATAATAAGGGTTTCCACCTACATCTAAAATAAACCATTTTAAGTTACCTTAAGCGTCTATTTTAAAAATATGAACAATCACCTTAGGCTACTTAAAAAAACGCAGCTATAACAATATTTCTCTAAAAGCCTTATTTTGCAAGGCTTTTATCCTCCTAAAAATACAACTTTTCACCCTTTTTGCCTTATTTTTTCCATATTTTAGAAGCACTACTGGTATCCCATATAACAAAAAAACGCAGAAACCCTTATGTTTTCTACGTTTTAAAGCCTTGCTATTTTTTCCTATAAAAACTGATAATTCCCTAATTCTATTATATATTTATCCCTCTTACTTAGCTAAAAATCGGTTTTCCCGTTCCTCTCTTTTTCTACTTTTTGGATAATTATTTAGTTAAAAAAGACGCCACATAACCGTCCCCTGTCACATTCTGGTATTATCTGATCTACGGTGACAAAGTCGCCGGAGGACTGGAGTGACCCCATAAAACTGGACAGCTCGGGTGGCATAACAAAAGCATCAGGTGCCCGCCGATTTGGCAAATCCTGATAATTTCATTATAGCCATAATTGTTATACCCTCGTTGTGTTCTCACAGGCATCGTCGGTCAACGGCCCAGCAGTGCGTTAATCTCGC